>Ga0310810_10002605_pt1 | contig 19423 bp, 17 predicted proteins | sample NCmetagenome_FD_207641 | JGI IMG/M metagenome (GOLD analysis project Ga0310810, IMG submission 207641) | Soil microbial communities from experimental microcosm in Duke University, North Carolina, United States - NC | ecosystem: Engineered > Artificial ecosystem > Soil microcosm > Unclassified ...
CATTTCCGTGGATTTCCAAAATTCCAAATGGACGCATCTTTTCGCATTTCTCGCGGGCATCCCGCAGCGCTACGGCTTCCGCCGCGGCAAGATGGGCTTTCTTTTGAACAGGGCCGAGCGCTACGCCCAGTTGCCCGAACCGCCGGTGCAGAACCAGTACCGGATCCTGAAACGGCTGGGCGTGCAGAAATTTTCGGACAAGCTGGAGCTGTGGAGCGATCCGCGCTCGCAGAAAAACATCGAAGAGCGCCTTGCTGCCGCGGGGGCCAAAAAGCGCGTGGGGTTTGTCATGGGATCCAGCCCGAAATGGCCGACCAAACGCTGGCCCGCCGCGTCGTTCCGCGCCCTCGCGGACAAGCTGCGGGACGAACTCGACTGCCAGATTTTCCTGATCGGCGCGTCCTCGGAAGCCGCGGAAGCGGAAAAGTTTGCCGCGGAAGCGGGCGAGGGCGTCTTCAACTGGGCGGGAAAGACCAGCCCGCGTGAACTCGTGGCCGCGGTCAAGGCCATGGATGCCGTCGTGACCGGAGACACGGCCCCGCTCCACATTGCCGCGGCCGTCAATACGCCCGTCGTGGCTTTTTTCGGGCCCACGGATTCCCGGCGCCACATGCCGCCCGCGGAACAGGCCACGGTGCTTTCCCGGCGCCTGCCGTGCCAGCCCTGTTATAAAGGTAAATGCCGCAACCCGGAAACGCTGGCCTGTCTTGCCCGCATTTCCGCGCAGGAAGTTTTCGAAGCCGTGCGGCATCACCTGGAAAAAGTACCCTCGCTTTCGGCTTAACGAAAACCACTTCTTTAAAGGGAAACTTGTGAAAATTCTGATTGTCGCGAAAAACTGGCTGGGCGATATGCTTTTCCAGGTGCCGGCCCTCGAAGCCGTCAAGGCCGCCTGGCCCCAGGCGGAGATTGTCTGCGTGGCGCCGCCGCGCTGCCGGGCCATGGTCGCGGCTCATCCCGCGGTCAGCCGCTTCATCGCCTTCGACGAAAGAAGAGAGCAGAAAGGTCTCGCAGCCAAAATCCGCTGGGTCCTGTCGCTGCGGGGGGAGAAATGGGACAAGGCCTTTTTATTCCACCGGTCGCGGACGCGCGCTTTTTTGACGCTGCTTGCCGGCGCCCGTGAAAGAGTCGGCTACGGAAAAGGGCGAGACTGGTTTCTGACCCAATCCATCGCAAATCCGGATCAGCCGCTGCACGAGGTGGATTATTTTTTGAATCTTCTGAAACAGGCGGGGATTCCGGTTCCGGAAAGGGCGCGCTACCGTTTTTACTTCACGCCGCGCGACCAAGACGAGGCCCACGAGATCCTTTCGCGCCATGGGCTGCGCCCTTCGGGTTTCGTGTGTTTCCACATGGGCGCGAATTGGGAACCCAAGCGCTGGCCGCTCGGGCATTTCGCCAGGACCGCGGAGATGATCCACGAAAAATGGCAGGTGCCGGTGGCGGTGACGGGCTCCCGGGAAGACGGGCAGCTGGTGGAAAAAATGCGCCAGCGCGTCAGCCGCGGCAGCGTGATCCCTCTCACGGGGCAGACGCCGCTCGGCGTGCTCGGCGCGGTCTTCGCAAAATCCGCGGCCGTCGTTTCCGCGGATTCGGGACCCATGCACATCGCTTCCGGCTCCGGCGCTAACGTGGTCGCGCTGTTCGGGCCCACGGACCCGCGCCGCACGGGCCCGCGCGGCATCGGCGACAGCGTCGTGCTTCAGTACATCCCGCCCGGCTACACCACGCCGTGGATCGGCGAAAAACTGCCCGATGAAGAATGGATGTCGGGCATCCGTCCCGAGCGCGTGATCCAGACGCTCGAAGAAAAAAAATGGATACGGCCGTCGCAGGCCGTCTTCTCCTGACCGCCCATGGCCGCCGCGCCCCGCGTTCTCGTCATCACGCTCAGCAATATCGGCGACGTCGTGCTCACGACGCCCGTCATCATGAATCTCCTGCGTGTTTATCCCGGCGCGGAACTGACCGTCGTCTGCGGCCCTAAGGCCGAAGGGCTTTTGCGCGGGAGCCGGCCCGTCTCGAATCTCGTCCTCTACGATAAAAAAATTTCCTGGCCGGAAAAAATCCGTTTCACAATGTCACTGCGCAATGGGCGCTATGACGCGGTCGTGGATCTCCGGCATACGGCCATTCCTTATTTCCTGTCAGCGCGGAAACGCAGCCCTCTTTTCCGCGGGCTTTCCCGCACGGCCATGCGGGAGCGCCATCTCGAGGTCCTGGAAAAAATGGGGCTGCCCGCGGATCCCGGCGTCGAGCCCTTTGATTTCTTTTCCGCCGCGGAAGAGGAAAGCGCACGCGCCAAGCTGAAGGGCCTGGGCCTCGCGGATTCCGGCTGGATCGTCGCAGCCGCGGGCGCGGCAAGCGAGAGAAAGCGCTGGCCGGTCGAGCATTACCGCGAAGTCCTGGAAAACCTCGTTTCCCGATACCGGGAACCCGTCGTGCTGATCGGAGACGCGCGCGAGCGGGAAATGGTGCAGCCGCTTTGCCGCGAGGGCGGCCGCATTTTCAACGCGGCGGGCGTGACCACGCTGCGCGAAACCGCCGCGCTCATTTCACGCGCGTCGCTCCTCCTCACCAACGACAGCGCGGCCATGCACATCGGCCATGAGCTGCGCCGCCCCGTGGTCGCGGTATTCGGCCCGACCGATCCGGCCAAATACGGACGCGAAGGCGGAAGTTTCCGGATCGTGCGCCCCACGGCGCCTTCTCCGGACAATCTTTTCGAAGGCGTGACGCCTTCCCGCGTGCTCGCGTCCTGCTGTGAACTTCTCGAAAGCCGCAACCCCGCGCCGCTGCGGGAACCTTTATGATCACACTTCCATCCCGTCCCCGGATTCTCGTGACGCGCGCCGACAGGATCGGCGATCTCGTCGTGTCCACGCCTGTTTTCGCGGCGCTGCGGGAAAAATTTCCGGACGCGTGGATCGCGGCGCTTGTTTTCGCGGAAAACCGTGAGCTCGTCGAAGGCCATCCCGCGCTGGACGAAGTGATCCTGTACGACAAAAAAGGCAGCGAAAAAGGCTGGCTGGGAAACTTCGCGTTTTCGCGCCGCCTCGCGGCCAAACATTTTGACGCCGTCATTCACCTGCATTCGACCAACCGCATGCACTGGGCCGGTTATCTCGCAGGCATCCCGGTCCGCATCGGCTGGGACCGCAAATGCTCCTGGGCGCTCACGCACCCGCGCAAGGACGTCAAAAGCGAAGGGAAAAAACACGAGGCCCTTTATAATTTCGAGCTGCTGGAAGATTTCGGAATCTGGCCGCCGCAGGAACTGGAAACGCATTTCACGCTTTCTCCCAAGGCCCGGCGTTCGGTCGAAGAACTTTTTTTTCAGCTCGGCATTCCTGCCGACAAGCCGCTGCTTGTCCTGCATCCGACCGCGAGCTGCCCGTCCAAGATGTGGCCCGCGTCGCGCTTCGCGGAGCTCGCCGACCTGGCCGCGCGGAAATACGGAGCCACGATCGTGCTCGTGGGCAGCGACAAGGACCGGCAAGTTTCAGCCGAAATCGCGGCGGCCTGCTCCGCGTCCGTCTGCGACCTGGGCGGCAGGCTCAGCCTCTCCATGCTGGGCGTGCTGCTGCGGGAATCCGCGGCGCTTGTTTCCAATGACACCGGCCCCGTGCACATCGCGTCCGCCGTCGGCACGCCCGTTGTTTCGATCTTCGGGCGCAACCAGCCCGGCCTTTCGCCCGCGCGCTGGAAGCCGCTCGGGAAAAATGCGCGCGTGGTATGGCGCGACGTGGGATGCCATCCCTGCCTCGCGCATGACTGCCGTATCAACTTTCTCTGCCTGGACGTGATTTCGGTGTCGGACGTCCTGCGCGAATTGGAATCGCTGGGCAGCGTTTGGCAAAAAATTCCATTCGCCTCCGATATCGAAGAAGTGCCCGCGAAAACCGGAGAAAGACCGTGAGGCCCGTGCGCCGCGTTCTCGTGGTCCAGCCTTACGGCATCGGCGACCTGCTCTTCGTAACGCCGGTCCTGCGCGCGCTGCGGCTTTTGCCCGGCATCGAAAGGGTGGATCTTTTGCTGGGCTCGCGCACCGAAGCCGTGGTGCGTCATAACCCGCACGTCGACGAGATCCTCGAAATCGACAAGGATCTTTTTCACCGCCGCGGCGCGCTCGAGAATTTCCAGGCCCTGCGCGCGCTCGGGGCCAAGCTCCGCGCGCGGCATTACGATCTGATGCTCGATTATTCCATGCGCGGCGAGTACGCGTTCTTCGGGCGCTTTTTTCTCGGCATTCCGGAAACCGCGGGATTCAACTACAAACGCCGCGGCTTCCTCCACACGCGCCGCGTGCCGCTGCCGCAAGGCTTCAAGGACCGCCACGTGGCGGATTACTTCTGCGGCCTTGCCGAAGCCGCGGGCGTCCCGGTGCGCGACCGATGGCTGGAATTTTATCTTTCGCAGGCGGAGCGGGAAGAAGCGGACCGCGTGCTTGCGGAAAAAGGCGTGGGCCCCGGCGCCGCGTTCGCGGTCGTCAGCCCCGGAGGCGGGGAATCGTGGGGCAAGGACGCGCATTTCAAGCGCTGGCCGCCCGAATTTTTCGCGCGGCTCCTGCCGCTTCTGCGAAAAAAAATTTCCTTTGATTCCGCTGTGGTCCTCGGAAGCAAAAACGAAAAAGAGATTGCCGCGGCCCTGACCCGGCACTCGGGCATGCCTGTCACGGACCTGACGGGGGAGATCACGCTGGCGCAGGCGGTGCGGGCGATGGAGCGGTCGGTTTTTTTTCTGGGCAACGACGGCGGGCTTTTGCATCTCGCGGCCGCGCGCAAACGGCCGGTGATCGGGCTTTACGGGCCCGTGCCGCCGGAAGTTTACGGGCCCTACCCGCAAGCCGCATCATCGGCCGCGGTTTTCAAAGAAGGGCTGGAATGCCGGCCGTGCTACCAGAAATTCCGTTACAACGCGGCCTGTGCCCACCGGGACTGTCTGGGCAAACTCACGCCCGAAGAAGTTTTTTCTTTCCTAGACAAGAAATCCTTTTTTGATACGATACAGCGTGCGTCGGAAAAAGTCCCGCAGTCCTAACCTTTTTCACCAGGCTTCATGAAAAGATTCACCAAAATTTTGTGGGGCGTCGTCGTCGCCGCCACGCTTTTTTTCGGAGCCTCTTTTTTTCTTCTCCCTTTGCCCGGCCATGCGACGGTCCTTCTTTACCACTTCATCGACACGCCCCAGCGCAGCTCCGAAGAGAAAAACGTGGTCAGCGCGGAAAGCCTGGAGCGGCAGATGGCATTTTTGAAACACTTCGGCTTCCGCGTCATCACCTTGCAGGAATTTTATGACATGCGGATGGGGAAGAGAAAGCCGCGCAGCCGCGAAATCCTTCTCACCTTCGACGACGGTGATTATTCGTTCGATCAAAAGGCCATGCCCATCCTGAAAAAATACGGACTTCCCGCGACGATCTTCGTGATCAGCGAGAACGTGAAAAACGCTTCGCAGGGCAGCATGAACCAGCCGACCATCCAAAAGCTTCGGGAGTCCGGCTTGATCACGGTGGAGAGCCACAGCAAAACACATCCGCTCCTGTCCCAGACCTCGCCTGAACAGCTCAAAGACGAGGTCGAGGGCTCCAAGCGTGACCTCGAGGCCATGTTTGGCGTGCCCATGCGGTTTTTTGCTTATCCGAGCGGCGACCTCAATGAGCAGGTGGTTGAGGCTGTCAAAGCAGCCGGATATGATATGGCGTTCGCGACCGGCCCCAAAAGGCTGAAAAAGACCGGTGTCCCGCGCGGGCAATACAGCGAAATCCGCATGAAAATCACCCGCACTTCCGACCTGCTCGTGGTCTACTGGTTCAAGCTTTCCGGGCTTTACAATTTGTTCCGCGGTTTCCGCGCCTAGCGCGCCCCTTTCCGGAGGGGGTTCCGCCCGCTTTAAGTCTATATCTTCCAAGCACTTAAATTAAATTCCGTGGATTGACACCTCCCAGAGCGAGTGATAGTATATACGGGTTTTTTGAACCTAACCCCTTCACCGCAGGCTCTTAACCGCCGGCCGTTTTCAATTAAGGATTCCATGAGTAAGGCAGTGCTTAAAACCCGCGGCATTTCTTTGAATGCCAAGGAAAAAAAACGCCTTTTGGATTTACTCAAAACCTTCGCCAAAAGCCGTGTCCTCGTCGTTGGTGATTTCATCCTGGACCAGTTCGTGTGGGGGAGCGTCAATCGCATCTCTCCGGAAGCCCCGGTTCCGGTCGTCAACGTCATCCGGGAATCCTACATGCCCGGCGGCGCGCTGAACGTCGCCAACAACGTGCGCACGCTGGGCGGGACCGTGTACCCGTGCGGCGTGGTGGGCCGCGACCTGGAGGGCCGCATGCTTCTCAAGACCATGCGCCGCGAGGGAATCGAAACCGGCGGCGTGGTTTACGATTCCAGCCGCCGCACGTCGCTGAAGACGCGCGTGATCGCCCATTCCCAGCAGGTCGTCCGCTTCGACCGCGAAAAGGCCGACGACATTTCCGAGAAAGACCTTACCCAGATCCTTGCCTTCATCAAAAAGAAAATCCCGGCCACCGACGTCGTCATCATCGAGGACTACGGCAAGGGCGTGATCCAGCCCAAGCTGCTCAAGCAGGTGGTCGCGTTCGCGCGAAAACATAAGAAGCCCGTCCTCGTCGATCCCAAGGAAAAGAATTTTCCCTATTACAAAGGCGTGACCTGCATCACGCCGAACCGGAAGGAAGCGTACGGCGCGCTCGAGAACGGCCGCGCCCATCATGACCTGCCGCTCAAGGAAGCAGCCCGCAGGCTGCGCGCGAAGCTGAATTCGGAAGCGGTCCTCATCACGCTCGGCGAAGACGGCATGGCGCTCTACGAAAGAAACGGTTCTTTCGCGCATATCCCGACGACGGCGCAGGAAGTGTTCGACGTTTCCGGCGCGGGCGACACCGTGATTTCGGTTTTCGCGCTGGCCATGGCGGCCGGGGCTCCAATGAAAGAGGCGGCGATCATTTCGAACATTGCCGCGGGCCTTGTCGTGGCGAAACTCGGCACCGCGACCGTGACGCCCGAAGAAATCCAGAAATCCATCGAGCAGATGTGATGGCGGACAAAACGGTTGGCATTATCCCGGCGCGGCTCGGTTCCACGCGCCTGGCGCAGAAAGTCCTGCGGCCTTTGAACGGGCGCCCGATGATCCAGCACGTGTGGGAGCGGGCCAAACAGGCTCGCGCTTTGAAAGACTTGTGGATCGCGTGCGACGACGAACGCGTCGAAGCGTGCGTCAAAGGTTTCGGCGGGAAGGCGATGATGACCCGCAAAGATCATCCGAACGGGACGTCGAGGCTCGCGGAAGCGGTGCAGAAGATCGAAGCGGAAGTCGTCGTGAACATCCAGGGCGACGAGCCGCTGATCGACCCGCGCAATATCGACCTTGTCGCGGAGGCTTTCGGAAAACATCCGGAAAGCCAGGTCGTAACGCTCGGCGTGCGTAAGACCGACCGCGAGGAATACGAAAACCCGAACGTCGTGAAGGTAGTTTGCAACGCGCTCGGCAACGCGCTTTATTTTTCCAGGTCGCCGGTGCCTTTTTTCCGCGATCAGGATGCGCCGCTGTCGTACTTGAAGCACCTCGGCATTTACGGGTACCGCCGCGGATTCCTGCTGGAATTCGTGACATGGAAGCCCGCGGCGCTGGAAGAGACGGAGAAGCTCGAACAGCTCCGCATCCTGGACCGCGGCGTGGCGCTGCGTGTGGTGGAGTCGCCGTATGATTCGTTCAGTGTGGATACCGAAGAAGATGTCGCCGTCGTGGAATCGCGGCTGCGAACCGTCATAAAACCTTAACCGCGGGAGCTTGGACAAATGCCCAAACATATCTTCGTGACCGGTGGAGTGGTTTCAAGCCTGGGAAAAGGAATCGCCGCTTCTTCGCTCGGAAAGATCCTGGAAGCCAAGGGCCTCAAAGTGGCGCTCCAGAAACTCGACCCTTATCTCAACGTCGACCCCGGCACCATGAGCCCGTACCAGCACGGCGAAGTCTACGTCACCGACGACGGCGCCGAAACCGACCTCGACCTCGGCCATTATGAGCGTTTCACCAGCACGTCGCTGGGCCGCGCCAACAACGTGACGACGGGCCAGATCTACAGCGAAGTCATCAACAAGGAAAGAAAAGGCGAGTACCTCGGCGCCACGGTTCAGGTCGTGCCGCACATCACGGACGCGATCAAAGAGCGCATCCGCGAGGTGTCGCGAGGCAAGCGTTTCGACGTGGTCATCACCGAGATCGGCGGCACGGTCGGCGACATCGAGTCCCTGCCGTTTCTCGAAGCTGCGCGCCAGTTCCGCCACGAGGTCGGCCGCGAGAACGCGATTTTCGTGCATCTCACTCTCATCCCTTACATCCGCGCCGCGGGCGAGCTCAAGACCAAACCCACGCAGCACTCCGTCGGCAAGCTCCGCGAAATCGGTATCCAGCCCGACATCCTCATCTGCCGCACGGAAAAGAAGCTCTCGCGCGACCTCAAGGCGAAGATCGCGCTTTTCTGCAACGTGGACGTCGACGGCGTCATCGAAGCGCGCGACGTGGCCTCGATCTACCAGGTTCCGATCGTGCTCAAAGAGGAAAAGCTCGACGTCGCGGTCTGCAAGTACCTGCACATCGAATACAAAGTCGGCAGCCTGCACACGTGGTACAAGGAAGTTGTCGAGCGCGTGCTCAACCCCAAGCGCGTGGTCAAGATTGCGGTCGTCGGAAAATACATCGACCTGCAGGATGCGTACAAATCCATCTACGAAGCGCTGTATCACGGCGGTATCGCCAATGACGCGCGGATCGTTCTCAAAAAAATCAATTCGGAAAAGCTGAACGGCTCCAACTGCCAGACCCTTCTCAAGGACGTTTCCGGCGTGCTGGTCCCCGGCGGCTTCGGCTCGCGCGGGATCGAAGGCAAACTGCGCGCGATCCGGCACGCGCGCGAGGCGAACGTCCCGTTTTTCGGGATCTGTCTCGGCATGCAGTGCGCGTCCATCGAAGACGCCTTATCCGGTGATCAGCCTTCTCGAAGAGCAGGAAAAGGTGCAGAACCTCGGCGGCACCATGCGCCTGGGCGCGCTGCCGTGCCACATCAAAAAAGAAACCAAGACTTACCAGGCCTACCGCTCGGACGAGATCATGGAACGCCACCGCCACCGCTACGAATTCAACAGCGCCTACCGCGACGATTTCCAGAAGAACGGCATGAAGATTTCGGGCGTGTCGCCGGGCGGGCGCCTCGTGGAAATGATCGAGCTGGAAAATCATCCGTGGTTTATCGCCAGCCAGTTCCATCCGGAATTCAAGTCCAAGCCGGACCGCGCGCATCCTCTTTTCCGCGAGTTCGTCAAAGCCGCCATCGAATACCAGCAGAAAAATGTTCCCCAAAATCACGCGGGCGAAAACGGCCGCGACCTTGCCGCCAAGCGCGACAAGGAAGAAGAAGTTTCCTTTACGAACTGAGGACAATGATGACCCATACAGTAAGCGCAGGTTCGGTAGTCTTTGGTGATCCTTCGCATTTCGTGCTGATCGGCGGCCCTTGCGTGATCGAGAGCGAGTCAAGCGCGCTGCGCCACGCGGAAAAAATTTCGCGCATCGCCGAAGACCTCAAGGTCCCCTACGTGTTCAAGGCCAGCTACGACAAGGCCAACCGCTCGTCGTCGAAATCCTTCCGCGGCATGGGCATGAGCGCGGGACTCGAAATCCTCGCCAAGGTGAAAGACGAATTCGGAGTGCCGGTGCTCTCTGACGTCCACTCCGAAGACGAAGTGAAGCCCGCAAGCGACGTGATCGACATCATTCAGATCCCGGCGTTTCTCTGCCGCCAGACCGACCTGCTCGAGGCCGCGGGAAAAACCGCGAAGGTCGTGAACGTGAAAAAGGGACAGTTCCTTTCGCCGTGGGAAGCCGAAAACATCGTGCGCAAGCTGGAAAGCGTGGGCTGCAAAAAGATCATGCTCACCGAAAGAGGCTTCACGTTCGGCTACAACAATCTCGTGAGCGATTTCCGCTCGATCCAGATCATGAAAGGCTTCGGCTATCCCGTCGTGTTCGACGCCACGCATTCGGTTCAGCTTCCCGGCGGCAAAGGCACGGCTTCCGGGGGCATGGCGGAATTCATCCCCATGCTCGCGCGCTGCGCGATCGTTGCCGGCGCGGATTCGGTATTCATGGAGATCCATGAAAATCCGGCCGAGGCGCTTTCCGACGGCCCGAACGCTTTGCATCTCGACAAGCTGCGCTCGGTGCTCGAAGTGCTGATCAGTTTGAAAGAAGTCATGACGCAGAAAAAAGGGGCGCTTTTGTGAGTTCTGCCGTGCTCAAGACGGCGCGTTCGGTGCTTCTCACCGAGGCCAAGGCCATCGTGCGGCTGGGCCGCAAGGTCGGGAAGAGTTTCGAAAAAGCCGTGACGCTGATGGCGGGATGCAAGGGCCGAGTCATCATCACGGGCATGGGAAAACCCGGGTTCATCGGCAGAAAGATCGCGGCGACCATGGCGTCGACCGGCACGCCGAGCATGTTCCTGCATCCGGCCGAGGCATTGCACGGCGATCTCGGCATGGTGACCAAAGACGATTTGATCATCGCGATTTCGAACAGCGGTGAGACCGAAGAAATTGTGCGGCTTTTGCCCACGTTGAAAAAGATCGGCGTGCCTTTGGTGGCCATGACCAGCAACCCGCGGTCGCCGATGGCGCAGAATGCCGAAGTGGTTCTGGAGCTGGGCATCACGCGCGAGGCGTGCCCGCTGAATCTGGCGCCGTCCACGTCGACGACGGCCGCGCTCGCCATGGGCGACGCGCTTGCTCTTTGCCTGTCGAATAAAAAGCGCTTTCGCGAGGAAGATTTCGCGCTGCTTCATCCGGGCGGCAGCCTGGGCCGGAAACTGCTGAAGGTGCAGGACATCATGCGCCGCGGCAAGGACCAGGTGCTGGTGGGCGAGGATATCAGCCTGAAGAAGGCGCTGTTCCTCATCACGAAGGCGCGCGCGGGAAGCTGCACGCTGGTCGGGAAAAATAAAAAGCTGGCCGGCATTTTTACGGACGGTGATCTGCGCCGGCACCTGCGCGAGGGCGGCGAAGGCATTCTGACGCGGCCTCTGAAAGAGCTCGCCACGCGGAATCCGATGCGGATCCGCCAGGACAAGCTCGCGGCCGAGGCGCTGAACCTTTTGCGCTCGAAACGCATCGACGAATTGCCGGTCGTGGACCGGCATGACCGCGTGGTCGGCCTGCTCGACGTGCAGGATTTGTTGAAGGCAGGTTTTGTTTAAGTCCGAATCGTCGTCCCCCTCACCCTTCCCTCTCCCCCGGAGGGGGAGAGGATAAAGGAGAGGGGGATGGAAAGACGAGAGTTTCTTAAGTGGCGAAGAAAAAATTTTACCGGTATCCGCTCTACCTCGTGGCGCGGGGACTGGCGGCGCTTCTGGCGCTGATCCCGCGGCCGGTGCTTTTGCCCCTGGCGAGGATGGCAGGGCGCGCCGCTTACGCGGCCGTGGCGCGGCAGCGCGAAAAGACGCTGGAAAACCTGCGTTTCGCGTTCGGGAAAGAAAAGAGCGAGGCGGAAATCCGGGGCATGGCCCGGAAGGTTTTCGAAAATCTTTCCGAGACTTGTGCCGATGTTCTACAATTAAACCGGCTCACGCCGGAAGGCTTCGCGGCCATCGTCGATACTCGCGAGGCCGAAGTCTTGTACCGCAGGATTCTGGAAGGCGGGCGCGGGCTGATTTCGTTGACCGCGCACATCGGCAACTGGGAGCTTCTGGCCGCGGCCATGGCCGCGCGGGGGTTCCAGGGCGCGGTGCTGGGGCGCAGGATTTATTTCGAGCCGTACAACCGGTGGATTTCGGGCCTCCGGGCTTCGGCGGGAGTCGAGACGATTTACCGCGACGATCCGCCGAAAAAAGTGTTGAAGCTGCTCCGCGAAAACAAGATCATCGGGATCCTCGCGGACCAGGACATCGACAGCCTGAAAAGTATTTTCGTAGAGTTTTTGGGACGGCCGGCGTATACGATCATCGCGCCGGCGAAATTATCTCAGGCGACAGGCGCGCCGATCCTGCCCAATTTTCTTGTGCGGGAAGGCGGCAAGTACCGCCTGATCGTGGGCGAACCGATCCGGCCGGAAACCTGGGGCCAGGACGAAGCCGTTGAAATGATCACACGCGCCTGGATGCGCGAATGTGAAAAAGTGATCCGCGCCTATCCCGAACAATGGGCCTGGATGCACAATCGCTGGAAAACCAGGCCGGCCACGGAGGCCGGCGGGGAAACCGGTGACAGCGGAGCAAGGCCGGAAATGTTCCGGCAGAAAGATTCTGTTTTATGATGAAACGCATCATCATCGGATGTATCGCCTTCATCCTTCTGTACATCGGCGTCATCCAGTTCCAGGTGCTGATTTCCCGCCGGACCGTCAAGTCCGTGGCGGATGCCCCCGACGGACAGCAGACCACGCACAAGGTCTATTCCTTTTCTTTCGCGAAGTACACGACCGACGGCAAGAAGGAGCTCGAGATCGAAGGCTCCTCCGCGGACATCCTGGCCGAGACCGTGAATCTCAGTAACGTCGTCGCGAAAGCGTATGCCGAAGAAGTGCCGGTCACGATTACCTCCGACGCAGGCAACTACGACAAGGCGAAAAACAAAGTGCACCTCCAGAAAAACGTGGTGGCCACCACTTCCGACGGCACGCGCCTTCTTTCCGAAGAATTGGACATCCATCCGACCAACCGCATTGTGGAAACGCCCGTGCAGGTCCAAGTCAAAAAAGACAACATCAACGTCGAAGGCCTGGGCGCGCGCGGCGACTCGAATCTCAAGAAAGTGAAGTTCAAGAAAAACGTGACCGTCGTGATCCAGTCCGCGGAAGGCGCGGTCGACGGGGCGCCCGCGGCCAAGCCCGGCAGCGGCCCCACGGTGATTACCTGCGACGGCCCGCTGGACATCGACTACGCCAAGAACATCGCGCACTTCAAGCAAAACGTCGTGGCGCAGGACGAGCGGGGGAAACTCACGGCCGACACGATGGACGTTTACTATAATAAGCTGAGCCGCCGGGTTTCCAAGATCGTTGCGCTCGGCAACGTCGTCATCGAGAACCCGGACGGCAACAAGACCTACAGCGACAGCGTCATCTATCTTGCCGACGAGGGCAGGATCATTCTCGGCGGGGACACCGAAGCCCTGTATTACGAAGGCGGAACGACGGACGCATCCGCAGAAGGGAACGTCATCTAATGCACTTACTCGAAACGCGGCAGCTCAAGAAAACCTACAAAGGCAGGACCGTCGTGGACGGCGTCAGCATCAACGTCGGCCGCGGCGAGATCGTCGGCCTTCTCGGGCCCAACGGCGCGGGCAAGACCACGACGTTCTACATGATCGTCGGCGTGATCCAGGCCGAAGCCGGACACATCTTTTTCCGCGGCGAAGAAATGACGCAGCTTCCGATGTACCAGCGCGCGCGCCTCGGCATCGGCTACCTGTCGCAGGAACCTTCCATTTTCCGCAAGCTCACGGTCGAAGAAAACATCATGGCTATCCTGGAAACGCTGGACATCCCGCAAGTGGAGCGCGACCGGCGCCTGAAGAAGCTGCTCGGCGAGCTCGACATCGCGTATCTGGCCAAGAACAAGGCCTACACGCTTTCCGGCGGCGAGCGCCGGCGCCTGGAGATCACGCGCGCGCTCGTCACGAATCCGTCGCTCATCCTGCTCGACGAGCCGTTCAGCGGCGTGGATCCGATCGCGGTCTTCGAAGTGCAGAAAATTTTACAGAAGCTCAAAAGCCAGGGGCTCAGCATTCTGCTGACGGACCACAGCGTCCGCGAGACCCTGGCCATCACGGACCGGTCTTATCTTCTTTGCGACGGCAAGATCGAAGTGTCCGGAACATCGACTTTCCTGGCGTCAGACCCCAAGGCCAGAGAGCTGTATTTGGGTGAAAAATTCACGCTGGCATAACCCCTCACCCTTCCCTCTTCCCTCAGGGGAGAGGATAAAGGAGAGGGGAACGGAGGATTTATGGACGTTCGTTTTCTTGGAAAAAATTTGAAAGTCACCAAGCCGATCAAGGAACATCTTTACGACCGGATGAGCAAGCTGGACAAATATGCCCCAAAGATCGTGGAGACCCACGTCGTCCTGAAAAAGGAAAAGTACCTTTACCACGCCACGATCACCCTTGTGGGCAAGAACCTCCGCGCTTTCGGCGAAGGCACGCAGAAGGAAAATATCTACGCGGCCATCGACCAGGCCGCGGAACGCGTCCAGAAACAGCTGAAGAAATTCCGCGACAAGATCAAGGACCACCACAAGGAGCACGGCCCGAACGCCGTCTCCCCGAAAGTGAAGACCGCTTCCCGTTTCCTGGCCGAAGAGGCCGCCGTGGGCCAGTTCAAGCCCGCGGTCATCAAGACGCCCCTCAAGGGGCTCAAGACCATGAACGTCGAAGAGGCCAGCCTCAAGCTGGAAATCGACGACATCCCTTTTCTTTTGTTTTTGAATGCGGAAACCAAAGGCCCGAGCGTCATCTACAAGCGCGATGACGGTAATCACGGCCTTATGGATCCGGAGTTTTGATCCCCCGCTAGTGAAGGACGCAAATTTAATTTAGCAAAAAAAGAAAAAGGACCTCAGGAGGCGATTCACCCATGAAGATAATGGATTTTCTCAACATCAAGGCCATTAAGCTGAACATGCAGTCCACCGAGAAGGAAGACGCGCTGAAAGAGCTCGTCGACGTCCTGACCGAAACCCAGCCGATCACCGACAAGAAAAGCGTCGTCAAGTCGCTGATCGAAAGGGAAAATCTCGGCTCCACCGGAATCGGGCAGGGCATCGCCATTCCTCACGGCAAGACCGACCTCGTCAAGGAACTCGTCGCGGTCCTTGGCGTCAGCCACAAGGGCGTGAACTTCGAAGCGCTCGACGGCGAGCCCGTTTACATTTTCTTCCTGCTCGTGGCGCCGAAAGACACGGCCGGCCCCCACCTGAAAGCGCTCGCGCAGATTTCGCGTCTCCTGAGAGACTCCTATTTCTGCGAGCTGATGAAACGCTGCAAGACTCCCGACGAGATTTTCGAGCTGATCCAGCGCGAAGAAGACAAGAAACACTGAGCCCGGACCGAGGAGCCTAAAGCATGCAGTTTTTTAAATGGCTTTACCCCGGCATCGGCATCAAGCGGTGGATTACGCTTTGCCTGCTTGGCCTTGGCCTGATCGTGTTCGTGGCGCTGGCCGCGGTCCGTTCGATCGCGGAGAGCAGTGTTTTTCTCGCGTCTTTTGCCACGGCCCTTCTGATTTTCGGCATCTTTCTCGTCTACACGGCGATCAAGAACATGGTCCGGATTTTCGTGCGCGCGCTCATGCCCGCCAACCGCGACGAGGCCCTCGTGGACATCGTTTACCAGCGGAGGCAGAACGAGTCGCTTTCCCGCGGCCCGCGCGTGGTGGTGGTGGGAGGCGGCACGGGGCTCAGCATGCTGCTTTCCGGCATCAAGCATTTCACGAGCAACATCGCGGCGATCGTGACCGTGACCGACACCGGCGGAAGCTCGGGCCGGCTTCGCGACGAAATGGGCATGCTGCCCCCGGGCGACATCCGGAACTGCCTTGTGGCGCTGGCTGACTCGGATCAGCTGATCCGCGACCTCTTTCAATACCGTTTCGAGACCGGAGAAGGCCTGAAAGGCCACAGCTTCGGCAATCTGTTCCTGACCGCTCTTTGCCAGGTCACGGGCGATTTCGAGAAGGCCGTGGCCGAATCCAGCAAAGTGCTCGCGATCCGCGGGCGCGTGATCCCGTCCACGCTGGAAAAGGTGACGCTGGTCGGCGAATTCATGGATGGCACCACGCTGGAAGGCGAGACCACGATCACCGAAGCCGCCAAGCCCCTGCGCAACATCCGGCTGAAGCCCGAAGACTGCAAGGCCGCGGCGGACGCGATCGACGCGATCGAAAACGCGGACCTGATCATCCTCGGCCCGGGCAGCCTGTACACGAGCGTGCTTCCGAACCTTTTGATCAAGGACATCCACGAGGCGCTGCTGAAGTCCGACGCGTACAAGATCAACATCTTCAACGTCATGACGCAGCCCGGCGAAACCGACAACATGAGCGCATGGGACCACCTGAAAGTCCTGATCGACCACACGGACCCGCGCATCGTGGACGCGTGCTTCGTGAACGTCGAGCCGATCCCGACGGAAATGGTCTCGAAGTATAAAGAGAAAGGCGCCCAGCCCGTGAAGCTCGACCTGAACGTGATGCGGGAAAAAGGCTACCAGGTGATCGAAGGCCGCATCATCAAGACCGACGGCCAGGTGCGCCACGACCCGGAAAAACTCGCGCAGCTTATTTTTGAACATTATCTGAAGATCGCCAAGACGGCCAAGGTTTGAGCGTCATGGAAAGCCCGGAACAACTGCCCACAAAAATCGAGAAGAAGTTCACCGTGAACAACAAGCTCGGCCTGCACGCTCGGCCCGCGGCGCTGTTCGTGAAAACCGCGAACGCCTTCCGCTGCGAGGTCTCGGTGAAAAAGGGGCGGCAGAAGGTGAACGGCAAATCCATCATGGGCATTATGACGCTCGCGGTCCAGCAGGGCACGCCCATCTTCGTGATCACCGAAGGCGTGGACGCCCAGGCGGCCATGGATGAGCTCGGCAAATTAATCGAAAGCGATTTCGGAGAATAAGAATTCCCCCTCTCCTAATCCTCTCCCCCTTTGAGGGGGAGAGGGAAGGGTGAGGGGATAACAGGGGCAAGGACAGAATGCAAAGGTTAAAAGGCAACGGCGTTTCCCCGGGCTACGTGATGGGCAGGGCCTATGTCCTGCACTCGGACGACGTTTTCTCCGTGCCGCCGGAGAGCATCTCGGCCGACGATATCCCGAAGGAGATCGCCCGCTTCGAAGACGCGCTGACACGCACGCGCGCGGAAATTCTCGGCATCCGCAAGAAACTTTCCACGCAGATCGGCCGCGAGCACTCGGACATCTTCAACGCGCATCTGCTCATCCTCGAAGACCGCACGCTGATCGAGGACGTGATCGCGCTGCTCCGCGAAAAGAAAGTGAACGCCGACTACGCGTTCTCGAAAGTGATCCGCCGCTACTTCCAGGCCTTTTCCCAGATCGACGACGAGTACCTGCGCGAGCGCATCTCGGACATCAAGGACGTGGGCAAGCGCATCCTGCAGAACCTCTACGGCGAGGAAAAGGGCGCGCTGGAAAACCTGAAAGAAAAAGTCATTCTCGTGGCGCATGACCTTTCGCCTTCGGACACGGCCACACTCGATAAAAATAAAATCCTCGCGTTCGTGACCGAGATCGGCGGGCCCACGTCGCATACCGCGATTCTCGGCCGTTCCATGGAAATTCCGGCGGTGGTCGGCGTGGACAACGCGATCCAGAGCGTGAAATCCGGCGACCTCGTCATCGTGGACGGCACGCACGGCGTCCTCATCGTGGATCCGGACGAAAAGTCCGTGGAAGATTACCACCGCGAGGAAATCCGCTTCACGGCCTTCATCTCCGAGCTCGACAAACTCAAGAACCTGCCCGCCGAAACCGTGGACGGCCGCAGGATCACGCTGGCTTCCAACATCGAGTTCCACGACGAGATTCCCTCGGTCATTTCGCACGGCTCCGAAGGCATCGGCCTTTACCGCACCGAATATTTTTACATGAACCGCAGCGACCTTCCCACGGAAGAGGAACAGTTCCGCGCCTACAAGCAGGTGGCCGAGCGCATGAACCCGCACAGCGTCATCATCCGCACGCTGGACCTCGGCGGCGACAAGTTCGTGTCCTCGCTCGACGTGCCGCACGAGATGAATCCGTTCCTCGGCTGGCGCGCGATCCGCTTCTGTCTCACGCGCGTGGACGTTTTCAAATTGCAGCTGCGCGCCATCCTGCGCGCGAGCAGCTTCGGCAAGCTGAAGATCATGTACCCCATGATTTCCAACGTGCAGGAACTGCGCAAGGCCAACGAAATTCTCCAGGAATGCCGCGAAGAACTCCTGCGCGAGGGCGTGGAATTCGACAAGACCATGGAGGTCGGGGCCATGATCGAAATTCCGTCCGCCGCCATCACGAGCGATCTCCTGGCCAAGGAAGTGAATTTCTTTTCCATCGGGACCAACGACCTGATCCAGTACTGCCTGGCCGTCGACCGCGTGAACGAAAAAATCGCTTACCTCTACGAGCCTACGCATCCCGCGATCCTGCGCCTCATCCGGCAGACCGTGGAAAACGGGCACCGCAACAACATCTGGGTCGGCATCTGCGGCGAGATGTCGTCGGACCCGGCCATTGCCGCGGTGCTGCTCGGCCTGGAGATCGACGAGATCAGCACGAGCCCCGTGGTGCTGCCGAAGGTGAAAAAAATCATCCGTTCCCTCAGCTTCGCCGACGCCAAGGAACTCGCCGACAAGGCGCTGGGCTTTGCCACGGGCGACGAAGTCCGTGAATACATCAATGGAAGGCTGCGCAGCGTCGCGGCCGGCCTCCTGGACGAATAATGAAAAAATACCTCCTCGGCCTCGGCGACCAGATCGCCGGCGGCTATAAAATCGGCCGTGATTTCAAGCTCCCGGCCGCCTATAAAAATGTCCGGCAAATCGTGTTCTTCGGCGTGGGCGGCTCGGCCATCGCGGGCGACGTGATCGCGGAGCTCATGCACGGCCAGAGCCCGGTCCCGTTTTCCGTGCATCGCTCGAGCGACATCCCGAAATTTCTGGATAAGAACACGCTCGCGATTTTTTCGACGTACTCCGGCAATACGTGGGAGACCGCGCAGGCCTTCGGCCAGGCCGTGAAAGCCCGCGCGAAAATCGTCCTGATGACTTCCGGCGGCGCGCTGCTGGAAACCGCGAAGAAAAAGAAAATTCCGTATCTCGTGATTCCGCGCGGCCTGCCGCCGCGCTGCGCGATCGGCTACCTCACCTTTTCCGTGCTCGGCGTTTTGGAGCAGGGCGGGTGGGTGCGCACGTCGCCCAAGGAAGTCGAGGCCGTGCGCAAGTCGCTCAAGCAGTTCACGCCGGCCATGGCGCGCAAGCTCGCGAAAAAACTGCAGCACAAGGTCGTGTTCCTCTACGGCGAATCCGCCCCGGTCCTCAAACGCTGGCGCGCGCAGCTCGCGGAAAACGCGAAGACGCTCGCGTCGCAGCACAAGCTTCCGGAGATGTTCCACAACGAAGTGGAAGGCTGGCAATTCCCGAAATCGTTCGCACGGCGCGCGGCCGCGGTTTTTTTCACGAAAAAAGGCCCGTGTCCGCTGAAGAACAAGGTGCGCATGGCGCAGGCGCTCATCCGCAAGCAGGGCGCGACGGTCGTGGAGATCCCGGTGAACGGGCACAGCTCCCTCGAAACCATTTTCGACCTCATTTACCTGGGCGACTGGGTCAGCTACGAGCTGGCGCT
>Ga0310810_10002607_pt1 | contig 19415 bp, 22 predicted proteins | sample NCmetagenome_FD_207641 | JGI IMG/M metagenome (GOLD analysis project Ga0310810, IMG submission 207641) | Soil microbial communities from experimental microcosm in Duke University, North Carolina, United States - NC | ecosystem: Engineered > Artificial ecosystem > Soil microcosm > Unclassified ...
GCCGGACATTCCGGGCATCGACCATCCGAAGGTCGCCGGCTATGGGGACGTGCTTGCCGGACGCGCTCAGCCGGGGACGAACGTCGTAATCATCGGCGCCGGCGGGATTGGGTTTGACGTTGCCTTGTATCTCCTGGAGCGGGAAGGCCGCTCGACGCTGGAGACCCAGGAGTTCAACAGGCATTGGGGCATCTCAGGGGATTCGTCCCTCTCAGGCGGGCTGAAGGGGGAAAAAATGAAGCCGCAAAATCCCAGGTTCCGCATCACGATGCTCAAGCGCTCGAGCACGCCGTTCGGCGCGACCCTCGGGCGCACCACCGGCTGGGTGCACCGCGCCGAGCTGGCGAGAAACGGCGTGCAGATGATCGGCGGGGCCGAGTACCGGCGGATCGACGATGCCGGAGTCCATATCGTCGTGGAAGGGAATGAAAGGGTCATTCCGGCCGATACCATCGTGGTGTGCGCGGGCCAGACGTCCCGGGTTCCTTTCGCGATGAAAGCGCACCTCATCGGCGGCGCCCGGCAGGCGGGCGAGCTCGACGCCAAGCGCGCCATGCTGGAAGGCGCCGAGCTTGCCGCGGCGCTCTGAGCCGCGCCGCGGACGGGTACACTAGGCACATGGGACAAGTCGTCGCATTGACCGGACAGGTCGGCGGAGCAAAGCTCGTCGACGGGCTCTACCGCCTGCGGGGCAAGGATCTCGCCGCGGTGGTCAATACGGGCGACGACTACGAGCACCTGACGCTCAGCTTCTCGCCCGACATCGACACCGTCCTCTACACCCTCGCCGGCATCGCCGCGCCGCAGGCGCCCTGGGAACCGGCGAACGAGAGCCACGCGCTCTTCGCGACCTTGAAGCAGCTGGGCGGCCCGGAGACGCTCACGCTCGGGGATCGCTCCCTCGCCGCGCCGCTGCTGAGGACCGCCTGGCTCGCCGAGGGGCGCCGCCTGACGGAGATCACGCTCGACTTCTGCCGCCAGCTCGGCATCACCGCGCGTGTGCTGCCGATGAGCGACGACCCGATCCGCACCCACGTCCTCACCGACGACGGCGCGGTCGCGTTCCAGGAATACTTCACCACGCTCGCCTGCGAGCCGGTGGTGCGCGGCTTCCAGTACGCCGGCGCGGACGCGGCCATCATCCCGCCCGAGGTCGCCGACGTGCTCGATTCGCCGGACCTGGAGGCGGTCATCATTTCGCCCGCCAACCCGTACCACACGATCCGCCCGATCCTGGAGGTGCCCGGCATGCGCGAGCTCGTGCGCAAGCGCGGCGCGCCCGTCATCGCGGTGACGCCGATCGTCGGCGGCAAGGCGTTGCGCGGCTCGGCGGGCAAGATGATGTCGGAGCTGCGCCACGAGGCCTCGGCCCGGCGCGTCGCGCTCGAGTATCTGCGCCTGATCGACGGCTTCGTGATCGATCAGAAGGACGCCGCCGCCGCCGAGGACGTGCGCGCAAGCGGCATCGAGGTGCTGGTCGCGAACACCGTGATGCGCACGCTGGAAGACCGCACTGCGCTCGCGCGCGCGGTGCTCGCGTTCGCGCAGACGATCCGCGAGCGCAAGCTTCAGGAGGCTTAACACCCATGGACGCGGGCACGCCGCCGCTCCTGCCGGCGAAGGACGCCGCGGCGCTCTTCGGCCGCATCGCCGGCAACATCGAGCGCGTCATGCGCGGCAGCCACGACGCGGTGAGAAAGCTGCTCGCCGCCTTCGCCTCCGGCGGCCACGTCCTCATCGAGGATTACCCCGGCACCGGCAAGACGACCCTGGCGAAGAGCCTCGCCGCCTCGGTCGGCACGCGCTTCACGCGCATCCAGTTCACGCCCGACCTGCTGCCCTCGGACATCCTCGGCGTCTCGGTCTTCAACCAGAAGGACCAGGCTTTCGAGTTCCGCTCCGGGCCGGTGTTCACCTCGATCCTGCTCGCCGACGAGATCAACCGCGCCTCGCCGCGCACGCAGTCGGCGCTGCTCGAAGTCATGGCCGAGGGCCAGGTCTCGATCGAGGGGCGCACCTATCCGATGGACGAGGTGTTCTTCGTGGTGGCGACGCAAAACCCGGTCGAATTCCGCGGCACCTATCCGCTGCCCGAAGCGCAGATGGACCGCTTTGCGATGTGCCTCGCGCTCGGCTACGTCGCCCCGGAAGTCGAAGCCGAGGTGCTCGCGGCGCAGGATCTCGGCCACCCGCTCGCGAGCCTCGGCGCCGCGGCGACGCGCGAGGAGGTGCTCGCGCTGAAGGAGCGCGTGCGCCACGTCCGCATCGCCGACGAGCTGCGCCGCTACGTGGTCGAGGTGGTGCGCCGCACGCGGCTCGCGCCGCAGGTGCAGCTCGGCTGCGGCCCGCGCGCCTCGATCGCGCTCTCCTCGGCCGCCAAGGCGCTCGCGCTCTTCGACGGCGAGGATTACGTGCGGCCGGAGCACCTGCACGAGCTCGCGGTGCCGGTGCTCGCGCACCGGCTCGTGCTCGATCCGCAGGCGAAATTTTCGGGCGCCTCGGGCGCGAGCCTCGTCGCCGACATCCTGCGCCAGGTGCCGGTTCCCGCCTAGGAAGTGCCGTGCGGCGCCTGGTTTACCGCTCGTTGCGCTTTTTCAGCCGGATCGACCACGCGCTGCGCGAGCGCCTGACCGTGGCGGGCTGGCTTGCGCTCGGCACCTGCGGGGCCGCCGCCGCCGCGGGCCTGGACACCAACCAGACCGTGACCTACCGCGCCTTCACCTTTCTCGCGGCGCTGCTGCTCCTTTCCTGGATGGCGAGCCTGCTCTTTCCACTCCTTTTTCGCCGCCAGCTCGAGGCGCGCCGCGAGTTGCCGCGCTATGCGACGGCGGGCGAAGCGTTCGACTACCGCGTCGTCCTCGACAACCGCAGCACGCGCGCGGTCGCCGGCGCGAGCGTGCAGGAGTATTTCCGCGATCCGCGCCCCGGCTACGAGGAATGGCGACGGGCGCGCGAGCCGGGCGAGGAGCGGCGCAACTGGTGGGACCGCACCGTCGGCTATTTCCGCTGGCGCTGGCTGATCGAGCGGCGCATTCCGCGCACGCCCGAGCCCGCCGAGCTCGGGCCGCTCCAGCCCGGCGAGCGCCGCGAGCTGCGCCTTGCGTTCACGCCGAGGCGGCGCGGCCGCATCGAGCTCGCCGGGCTCACTGTCGGACGCAGCGATCCGCTCGGCCTGGTGCGCGGCCTCGTGCGCGTGCCGCTGGAGGCGAAGGTCATCGCGCTGCCGCGCCGCTACCGGCTGCCCGAGGTGGCGCTGCCGGGCAAGCGAAAATTCCAGCCCGGCGGCGTGTCGCTGGCGGCCTCCGTCGGCGATTCGGAGGAGTTCCTCGCCCTGCGCGACTACCGGCCGGGCGATCCGCTGCACCGCATCCACTGGAAGAGCTTCGCGCGCTCGGGCAAGCCCGTGGTGAAGGAGTACCAGGACGAATTCTTCGAGCGCCATGCGCTCGTCCTCGACACCGGCGGCGCCGGGCCGAAAGGGCGCGGCGAGGATGCGGCCTTCGAGGATGCGGTCGCGGTCGCCGCGTCCTTCGTCTACACGCTTGATACGCACGAGTGCCTGCTGGACCTGCTCTTCGTAGGCGGCGAGGTGCGGGCCTACACCGCGGGCCGCGGCCAGATGCAGGCCGAGCACATGCTGGAGGTGCTCGCCGCGGTCGGCCCGAGCGCCCCGGAAGAGTTTTCGGCGCTCGCGCAGGCCGTGCTCGCCCGGCGCGCGATTCTCTCGAGCGTCATCCTCATCCTCCTTTCGTGGGACGAGGCGCGCTCGCGCCTGGTGGCGTCGCTTCGCGCCTCCGGCTCCGAAGTGCGCGCGCTGCTCGTCTGTCCGGAGCGCGATGCGCCGGCCGAACGACCCGCAGGCGTGGTGCTGCTGCATCCCGGCGCGATCGAGAAGGGGCTCGCGGCATTGCGATGAGCGCGGCGCTGCCCCTAGCCCGGCCGGCCCTGCCCCCGTTCGCGATCGGCGCGGCGCTCGTCTTCTGGGGCTGGCAAAGCGGCAACCTTGCCGTCGGCCTCATTGCGGCGCTCGCGCTCGAGGCGCCGCGCTGGCTGAACCTGCGGATCGACCTCGGCGTGACCGAGCACTCGACCATCGCGGACCTTTCCACCATCGGCTTCGTCCTGCTGGCCGTGATCATCGCCGCCAACCGCGGCGTCGCGAGCGGCGTGCTGCAGGCCTTCATCTGGCTGCCGCTCGTGCTCTCGCCCATCGTGCTCGCGCAATACGTGTGCGCCGAGCGGCGCCTGCCGCTGTCCGCCTTGTTCCGCTACATGCGCAAGTTGAAGCGCCAGAACCCGGAGACGCTCGATCCGCTCGTCGACATCGGCGCGGTGTATGTCGCGCTGGTCCTCCTCTCGGCGGGCGTCGCCAACCAGCGCGGTCCCGGCTACTACATCGGCATCGTGCTCGGCGCCGCGCTGCTCCTCTACGGCGCAAGGCCGCGCGAGGCGAATCTCGCCGCCGGCGCGGCCATGGTCCTTGCCGCGGCGGGCTTCGGCTACGTCGGGCATGTGGCGCTCGCGGACGCGCAGTCGCTTCTCATCGACTGGGTGATGGACCTCGATCTCATTCGCCGCGCCGATCCCGACCCGTACCGGGTGCGCACCGAAATCGGCTCGCTCGGACGCCTGAAGAAATACGACGCCATCGTCCTGCGCGTCTACGCCAGCGAGAGCGACGTCGCGCGCGTGCGGCTGCTGCACCGCGCGAGCTACAACACCTATCTCGGGCGGACCTGGATCGCGCGCGGGCCGGGCATGGCCTCGGTCAACTCGGAAAGCGACAACGAGACCTGGATCCTCTCGCGCGAGGCGCCCGACTGGAGCGTGCGCATCGCGACGAGCTTTGAGCTCGGCCGCGCGCTGCTTCCGCTTCCGGCGGGCACCGTGCGCATCGAGTCCTTTCCCGCCAATGCCATGAGCCGCAACTCCTTCGGCGCCGTGCACGCGGTACTCGGCGTGGACTGGGCGAGCTACGTGGCCAAGGTCGCGGACGGCACGCCGCTCTACAGCGCGCCGGCCGCCGAAGACCTCGCCGTGCCGCTGGAGGAGGCGGCCGTCTTCGACCGCATCGCCGGCGAGCTCGGGCTCCGCAACATCCCAGTCCCGGAAGCCCTGAAGCGCGTGAACCGGTTTTTCGCGGGCTTTCGGTACTCGACCTGGCGCGACCGGCCGGTGCCGCAGGGCGAGACGGCGCTCGGCGACTTCATGACCCGCACCAAGGCCGGTCACTGCGAGTACTTCGCGGCGGCGACGACGCTGCTCTTGCGCGCCGCGGGCATTCCGGCGCGCTATGCGACCGGCTTCGCGGTGATCGAATACAGCGACCTCGAAAGCGCGTTCATCGTGCGCACGCGCCACGCGCACGCCTGGGCGCAGGCATTCGTGGACGGCCGATGGACCGACTTCGACACCACGCCCGCGGACTGGGCGCCCGAGGAGGCGCGCGAGGCGCCGGTCTGGCAGGGCCTCATGGACCTGCTGCGCTACGCGGGCTTCCGCTGGTCGCAGCGCGGCGAGTTCAGGGCCGGCAACGCCTGGTTCCTGGTTCTCGCCGTGCTCGCCGGCATCCTCGCCTGGCGCGTGCTGCGCGGGCGAAAAATCGTGCGCGAAGAGAAGCTCGCCGCCGCGGCGCGTCTTCGCTTCCCCGGCCAGGACTCGGAGTTCTACGCCCTCGAGAAATCTTTCGGCCAGCGCGATTCCACGGAGACGCAGGCGGCGTGGTTCTTCAGGATTGAAAAAACCCTGGCGAAAGACCGGCGCGACAATCTTCTCGCGGCGCTGCGCCTGCACCAGCGCTATCGCTTCGACCCGGACGGCATCACGCTGGAAGAGCGCAAGCGCCTGCGGGAACTGTGCGCCACGCTCGCGCCTCAAAAGGCCTGATGCGCGCCTGCCTCATGTTTCTCGCGGCGTTTTCCTCGGCGACTTTCGCGCAGAACGCGGAGATCCAGAAGCAGCTCCTCCTGCGCGACCAGCAATCGGCCGAGTTCGCCCTCCAGCTGCGCCAGTCGCAGGAAGCGCTGAAGGTCGCGCCGGCTGACCGAGCGAACGTCGAATCGCGCCAGCTCCGGGAGCGCCAGCGGCTGGAGAACCTCGATCAGCAGCAGCGCGCAAACATCAGGCCGGACACGCCTGAGGCGCTGCGGCCGGTGGAGCGCCTGCAAGCCGAAGCCGACCGGCGCCCTTTCCTGTCGCCGATCGTGGAAGTGCCGGTCGAGCCGGCGCCGCCTCCCTTGAAGATGGAGCCCTCGTTGAAAGGCAACGTCGACGTGATCGAGGCGCCGCGCTAGGCGGACGCTGCGGTCAGCGACTGGAGTTCCTGCTCCGATAGCTTCAGCTGCGCGGCGCGCGCAAGGCTGGCGACCTGCTCCAGGCTCGTCGCGCTCGCGATCGGCGCGGTGACGCCTTTCTGGGCGATCAGCCAGGCGAGCGCGACTTCAGCGGGCTTGGCGTTGTGCGCCTTCGCCACCTTGTCGAGCGCGTCGAGAACCTTGAGGCCTTTTTCGTTGAGGTATTTTCCGGCGCCCGTGGCGCGCGCCTTGCCGGCGAGGTCGGCCTTGCTGCGGTACTTGCCCGAAAGGAAGCCCGAAGCAAGGCTGTAGTAGACGATCACGCCGAGGCCTTCCTTGACGCACACGTCCTGCAGCGCGCCCTCGAATTTCCCGCGCTCGACCAGGCTGTATTCGGGCTGCTCGACCTCGTAGCGCGGCAGCTTCTTCGTTTTCGAAGCGTCGAGCGCCGCGCGCAGGTTCTCGGGCGTGGAGTTCGACACGCCGATCGCGCGCACCTTGCCGGACTTGATGAGCGACTCGTAGGTGCCGAGCGTCTCCTCGATCGGCGTGTCCGCGTCGGGCTTGTGGCTGAGATAGAGGTCGATCCGGTCGGTCTGCAGGCGCTTGAGCGACGCTTCGACGCGCTCGGTGATGTTCTGCTTCGACAGGCCCTTGCCGTCCGCGCCGGGCATCATGCCGACCTTGGTGATGAGCACGATCTGGTCGCGGCGCTTGGGCGAGCCCTTCAGCCAGTGGCCGATCATGGTTTCCGACTCGCCGCCCTTGTTGCCTGGCACCCAGCGCGAGTAGACGTCGGCGGTGTCGATCGCATTCAGCCCCGCATCGACGAAGCGGTCGAGCAATTGCGAGGCGGTCGCTTGATCCTTGACCGTCCAGCCGAACACGTTGGCACCGAAGACGACCGGCGCGATTTCGAGGCCGGAGCGGCCCAGCGTGCGAATGTTCATCGGGTTCTCTTCAAGGTTGGTGCCGGCTGACGGGATCGAACCGCCGACCTTCGGTTTACAAAACCGCTGCTCTACCAGCTGAGCTAAGCCGGCCCTGCGGGGATTATGACGGCAAAACCTCGATCCCCGCTTGCGCGGGAATGACGACGCAGGACGTCGTCACTTGATGCGTCTGAGCTGGGGCTTGCCGCCCGAGGGCTTGGTGGGCTCTGTGGTCGGCTTGTCGGCGGGCGGCGGCAGCGCGGGACCGGCCTCGTTGGACGGATTCACCGTCGAGGGCTCGCTTTCCGCCTTGGCCTGGATGGCGGGCTTGGCGGCATCGACCTCGAAGGTCATGCCCTGCCCGGTCTCGCGCGCATAGAGCGCGTAGACGCCCGCGACCGGCACCGAGATCTGGCGCGCCACGCCAGCGAAGCGGGCGGAAAACTCGATCAGCTCGTTTCCCATCTGCAGCTTGTGCACCGCCGAAGGCGAGACGTTCAGCGTGATTTCGCCGTTCCTCACGTATTCGGGCGGCACCTGCGAGCGCGAATCCACCTTGACCGCGAGGTGCGGCGTGTAGCCGTTGTCCACGCACCACTCGTAGAGCGCGCGAAGGAGGTAGGGCTTGGTGGGGATTTCCTGCACGCGCCTACTTTCGCATCACCTTTTCCGACGGGGTGAGGGCCTCGATGAACGCGGGGCGCGAGAAGATGCGCTCGGCGTACTTCATGAGCGGCGCGGCGGGCTTGCCGAGCTTGATGCCGTAGTGGTCCAGCCGCCACAGCAGCGGCGCGATCGCCACGTCGAGCATGGTGAAATCGTCGCCCAGCATGTGCTTGGTCTTGGTGAAGACGGGCGCGAGCTCGACCAGGCGGTCGCTCACGTGCTGGCGGGCCCGATCCTCCATCTTCTCCTTGCCCGATTCCAGCGCCTCGACCTGCTGGAAGAGCTCCACTTCCATGTTGAAGAGCATGAGCCGGGCGCGCGCGCGCATGACCGGGTCCGCGGGCATGAGCTGCGGATGCGGGAAGCGCTCGTCGATGTACTCGTTGATGATGTTCGACTCGTAGAGGATCAGATCGCGCTCGACCAGCACCGGGAGGCGGTTGTACGGATTCATCACCGCGATGTCCTCGGGCTTGTTGTACATGTCGACGTCGATCACCTGGAAATCCATGCCCTTCTCGTAGAGCACGAAGCGGCAGCGGTGGCTGAAGGGGCAGGTGGTGCCCGAATAGAGTTGCATCATGACTTAGCGGCCCAGAGTAAAAGGCCGGACGGGAAAGCCGTCCGGCCTGCGGTTCTTTCGGAAAAGCTCAGTGGACGTCTTTCCAGTATTCTTTCTTGAGCGCGTAGGCGAAGGCGAAAAGAATGCCGAGCACGAAGAGCACGACGATGCCGATGCGCTTTCGGTTCGTCGCCGCCGGCTCGCCGACGTAGACGAGGAAGTTCACGAGATCGCGCACCGTGGTGTCGTACTGCACGGTGTTCTGCTCGCCCTTGGAAAGTTCGACCCATTCATACTCGGTCGCACCGTGGCCACCCTCGCCGCCGTGGCTGACTTTCAGGGCGCGCTCGCCCTGCAAGGTCCAGAGCGCGTGCGGCATCGCGACCTGGGGGAAGACCGCGTTGTTCCAGCCGGTCGGCGACTTCGGATCGCGGTAGAAGGTGCGCAGGTAGGTGTAGAGCCAGTCGGCGCCGCGCGAGCGGCCGATGAGCGAAAGATCGGGCGGCGCCACGCCGAACATCGCTTTCGCGTCCTTCGCCTGAAGCGCGATCTTCATCGTGTCGCCCACCTTGGCGTCGGTGAGAATCAGGTTCGCCTTGATCTCGTCCTCGGTCAGGCCGATGTCGGTCAGGCGGTTGTAGCGCATGAACTGCGCGCCGTGGCAGTTGAGGCAGTAGTTGACGAAGGTGCGCGCCCCCGATTGCAGCGACAGCACGTTGTTGGGGTCGATCGGTGCGTGATCGAGCCGGTAGCCGGCCTCGGACGCGAAAAGCGCGGCGGGCGCGAGCAGGAGCCAGAAAAGGAGCGTCTTCATCAGGTGGTCCTCTCCGGCTCGGGCTTGCACTTGTCGATCGACGTGTACCACGGCATGAGGAAGAAGAAGCCGAAGTAGAGGATGGTGAAGAAGCGCGCCACCCAGGTCGCGACATCCTTCGTGTCGAGGATCCTGTCGAAGAGCGAGCCCTCGGCCGGGTGAAACTGGCCCCACACCGTGGTCGGCTCGGTGCCGAGGTAGCCGAGGATGAGGAAGGTGACCACGAAGATCGCGAGCGCGCTCTTGTAGATCGGCCCGCGGTAGCGGATCGACCGCGCCGCGCCGCGGTCGAGCCACGGCAGGAAGAAGAGGATCAAGGTCGCGATGCCCATCGCCATCACGCCCGGGAACTGCGACACGCCGATCGGCGGAATGGCGCGCAGGATCGAGTAGTAGGGCGTGAAGTACCAGACCGGCGCGATGTGCGGCGGGGTCTTCAGCGGGTCGGCCGGAATGAAGTTGTTGTACTCGAGGAAGTAGCCGCCCACCTCGGGCACGAAGAAGAGGATCGCGCAGAAGATGGCGAGGAAGAACACCGCCCCGGCGAGGTCCTTCACCGTGTAGTAGGGATGGAACGGAATGCCGTCGAGCGGATGGCCGTCCGGGCCTTTCTTCTTCTTGATCTCGATGCCGTCGGGGTTGTTGGAGCCCACGTCATGCAGCGCGAGGATGTGCGCGGAGACGAGCCCCAGCAGCACGAGCGGGATCGCGATCACGTGCAGCGCGAAGAAGCGGTTGAGCGTCGCGTCGCCCACCACGTAATCGCCGCGGATCCACAGCGACAGATCCGGGCCGATGAAGGGAACCGTGCCGAAAAGGTTGACGATCACCTGCGCGCCCCAGTAGGACATCTGGCCCCAGGGGAGCAGGTAGCCGAAGAAGGCCTCGCCCATGAGCGTGAGGTAGATGAGCACGCCGAAGATCCACACCAGCTCCCTCGGCTGGCGGTACGAGCCGTAGAGGAGCCCGCGGAACATGTGCAGGTAGACGACGATGAAGAAGGCCGAGGCGCCGGTCGAGTGGATGTAGCGGATCACCCAGCCGCCCGCCACGTCGCGCATGATGTACTCGACCGAGCCGAACGCGAGCGCCGCGTCGGGCTTGTAGTTCATCGTCAGGAAAATGCCCGAGACGATCTGGATGACGAGCACCAGCCCCGAGAGCGCGCCGAAGTAGTACCAGAAGTTGAAGTTCTTCGGCGCGTAGTACTCCGCCGCGTGCTTGCGCCACTCCTCCGCAACCGTGGGCATCCTGGCATCGAACCAGTCCCACAGCGCCATCAGCCGGCTCGCCATCGCTTTAGGCCCCCTTGGATTCTTTGTCCGCGCCGATCAGCAGCTTCGTGTCGGACAGGTACGTGTACTTCGGCACTTCCAGATTCTTCGGCGCGGGCGAGCCCTTGTAGACGCGCCCCGCGAGATCGAACTTCGAGCCGTGGCAGGGGCAGTAGAAGCCGCCCGTCCACTCCGCGCCCATCTCGGCCTTGTCCTCGGCGCTCTTCGGCTTGGGCGAGCAGCCCAGGTGCGAGCAAATGCCGACCAGCACGAGAACCTCGGGCTTGATGGAGCGGTATTCGTTCTTCGCGTAGTCGGGCTGCTCGGGAACGCTGGAATTGGGATCGGTGACCTTGCCGTCGACTTTCTTGAGGTCTTCGACCATCTCCTTCGTGCGCCGCATGATCCACACCGGCTTGGAGCGCCACTCGACGATCATCAATTCGCCGGGCGCTAGCGCCGAGATGTCGGCTTCGACGGGGCCGCCCGCCGCTTTGGCGCGCTCCGAAGGCCACATGCTCCAGACGAAAGGCACGGCGACGCCGAGGCCTGCCGCGCCTCCGACCACGGAGGTCGCGATGATCAGGTTGCGGCGCGTTTTGTCCATCTTTGCTTCGCTCATGTCGGGGTTTGGGGACAGTGGCCGTTGAAAGGAAACGCGATTTTAGCGAGAAGCCCCCGGAAAGTCCACGATTTCGGCCGTAAGTTCTTAAAACAAAAGGCGAAACATGGTAAATTGCCGCACTGCAAACAATGCACCGTCTCTGGCTCATTTTTGCGCAGGCCGCGACAGTCTGCGTCGCCGTGCTGTTCGTGATCTCGACCTTGAAGCCCGAGTGGCTGCCTTCGCGCTTCGCGCCCTTCGGCGAGCCGGCCCAGCAAGTCACGGTGCAGCAGGCCTCGCTGCCGGTGAGCAGCGCAAACCCTCGACCCGATTCCTTCAACGATGCCGTGCGCAAGGCCGCGCCCGCCGTGGTGAACATCTTCACCACGAAGGAAGTCCGCGTCTCGCGCAACCCGATGCTGAACGATCCGCTCTTCCGGCGTTTCTTCGGCGACCAGGTGCAGGGCGACGAGACGCAGCGCGCCGCGAGCCTCGGCTCCGGCGTCATCGTCAGTCCGGCCGGCTACATCCTCACCAACCACCACGTGGTCGAGGCGGCCGACGAGATCGAGGTCGCGCTGCCTGACGGCAAGAAGCTCCTCGCCAAAGTGGTCGGCGCGGACCCCGAAACCGACCTCGCGGTCCTGCGCGTCGAGGGCAAGAGCCTGCCGGCGATCACCTTCGGCTCTTCCGACGCCTTGCGCGTGGGCGACATCGTGCTCGCCATCGGCAACCCGTTCGGCGTGGGCCAGACCGTCACTTCGGGCATCGTGTCGGCGCTCGGGCGCTCCGGCCTCGGCATCAACGTGTTCGAGAACTTCATCCAGACCGACGCGCCCATCAACCCGGGCAACTCGGGCGGCGCCTTGATCGATGCGCGGGGAAACCTGGTCGGCATCAACACCGCCATCTACTCGCGCACGCCGGGCGGCGCGTCCCTGGGCATCGGCTTCGCCACGCCCGTGTCGACGGCCAAGATGGTGCTCGAGCAGATCGTCAAGTCCGGCGCGGTGACGCGCGGCTGGATCGGCGTGGAGCTCGACGAGGTGCGGCCCGACATCCTCGAGGCGCTCAAGCTGAAGAGCTCGCAGGGCGCGCTCATCAAGGGCGTGGTGTCGGGCGCGCCCGCGGACAAGGCGGGGGTGCGCCCGGGCGACGTGCTCATGGCGATCGATGGGCAGACGGTCAACGATCCGCAGGGCGTGCTGAACCTGGTCACGGGCCTTGCGCCCGGCACGCCGGCGAAAATGAAGGTGAAGAGGAAGGGCGAGGACATGGAGCTCGCGCTCACCGTGGGACGAAGGCCCAAGCCGCAGCTCCGCGCCGAATAGTTTCAGCTTTTTATTTTTGCTTTCAAAAGGGGGAATCGCATGAATCGCTTTACCAGCTTGCTCGCGGCGGCAGCGCTCGCGGGCGTCACCAGTCCTGCGTTTGCGCAGGACATCAAGATCGCGCTCATCTTCAGCAAGACGGGCGCGCTTGAGGCCTACGCCAAGCAGACGCAGACCGGCCTCATGATGGGCCTCGAGTACGCGACGGGCGGCTCGATGGCGATCAACGGCCGCAAGATCGTGGTGATCGAGAAGGACGACCAGCTCAAGGCGGACGTCGCCAAATCCGCGCTCGCCGCCGCCTACGGCGACGACAAGGTCGATCTCGCGATCGGCCCGACCTCGTCGGCCAACGCCCTCGCGATGCTGCCGGTGGCGGAGGAGTACAAGAAGATCCTGCTCGTCGAGCCGGCAGTGGCCGACGCCATCACGGGCGACAAGTGGAATCGCTACATCTTCCGTACCGCGCGCAATTCGACGCAGGACGCAGTCGCCGGTGCCGTGGCGCTGCCTCAGGACGCGCAGATCGCCATGCTCGCGCAGGACTACGCGTTCGGGCGCGACGGCGTGAAGGCGTTCAAGGAAACGCTCGCGGCGGTGAAGAGCAAGGCGACGATCGTGCACGAGGAATACGTGCCGCAGGCGACCACCGACTTTACCGCGCCGGCGCAGCGCATGTTCGACGCGCTCAAGGACAAGAAGGGCACGCGCATCATCGCCATCATCTGGGCGGGCCCGCATCCGGCCACCAAGATCCACGAGCTGAAACCCGAGCGCTTCGGCATCATCCTCGCGCCGGGCGGCAACATCCTGCCGGTGATGAAGGGCTGGAAGGACCTGGCCGGAGCCGAGGGCGCCATCTACTACTACTACGGGTTCCCGAAGAACAAGATGAACGACTGGCTGGTGAGCGAGCACAAGAAGCGCTTCAACGGCACGCCGCCGGACTTCTTCACCGCGGGCGGCATGGCGGCGGCGGTCGCGGCGGTCGAAGCAATCAAGAAAGCGGGCGGCACCGACACCGAGAAGCTGATCGCCGCGATGGAAGGCATGAGCTTCGAGACGCCGAAGGGCACGATGACCTTCCGCAAGGAAGACCACCAGGCGATGCAGTCGATGTACCAGTTCCGCATCAAGAAGCAGCAGGCGAACGAGTGGGATCTGCTCGAGCTGGTGCGCGAGATTCCGGCGAGCCAGATTCCGGTTCCCATCAAGAACAAGCGCTAGGCCTTCTGTGACACAGCCAGTCCTCGAGACCCGGGGACTGACCATCCGCTTCGGCGGCCACACGGCCGTCGACGCGGTGAGCTGCCAGTTTCAGCCGGGAAGCCTCACGGCGATCGTGGGGCCGAACGGCGCCGGCAAGACGACCTACTTCAACCTCGTCTCCGGGCAGTTGCGGGCCACGAGCGGCCAGGTGCTGCTCCGCGGCGAGGACATCACGCGCGCCCCCGCACCCGCGCGCACGCGCAAGGGCATGGGCCGCGCCTTCCAGCTCACCAACCTCTTCCCCAACCTGACGGTGCTCGAGAACGTGCGGCTTGCGGTGCAGGCGCGCGCACGCACCGGCTTGAACCTCGTCTCGATGTGGAGCCGGCACGTCGAGCTCATCGAGCGCGCCGAGCATTTCCTCAAGCGCGTCGCGCTCGGGGAGCGCCGAGCCACGCTCGCCGCCGAACTCTCACACGGCGACCAGAGGAAGCTCGAGGTCGCGATCCTCCTTGCGCTCGAGCCCGAGATCTTCATGTTCGACGAGCCGACCGCCGGCATGAGCGTGGACGAGGTACCGGTGATCCTCGAGCTCATCCACGAGATCAAGGCGCAGAAGGACAAGACGGTGCTGCTCGTCGAGCACAAGATGGACGTGGTGCGCTCGCTCGCCGACCGCATCATCGTGCTGCACCAGGGCCAGCTCGTCGCCGACGGCGCGCCCGCCGACGTGATCGCCTCGCCGATCGTGCAGGAAGCCTATCTTGGAGTCGCGCGTGGCTGACGCCCCTCTTTCGCCGCTTCTCTCCCCGCTTCTCTCCCTCACAGGCGTGCATACGCACATCGAGCACTATCACATCCTGCAGGGCGTGGACTTCGCCGTCCCGAAGGGCGAGCTGACGATGCTCCTCGGCCGCAACGGCGCAGGCAAGACCACGGCCTTGCGCACGATCCTCGGCCTGTGGCGCGCCTCGAGCGGCTCGATCCGGTTCGAGGGCCGCGAGCTCACGCCGCTCGACACGCCCGCCATCGCCGCGCTCGGCATCGCCTATGTTCCCGAGTCGATGGGCATCTTCGCCGGCCTCACGGTGCGCGAGAACCTGCTGCTCGCGGCGCGCTCCGGGCCGCTAAGCGAGGAGCGCCTCGAGTGGATCTTCCGGTTCTTCCCGCCGATGAAGAAGTTCTGGGAGCTGCCCGCCGGCAACCTCTCGGGCGGCCAGAAGCAGATGCTGGCGATTTCGCGCGCGGTCGTGGAGCCGAGAAAGCTGGTGCTGATCGACGAGCCGACCAAGGGCCTTGCGCCCGCCATCATCCACAACCTGGTGGAAGCGCTCGGCGAGCTGAAGAGGACGGGAACAACCATCCTCATGGTCGAGCAGAACTTTCACGCCGCGCGGTCCCTCGGCGACTCGGTCGCGGTCATGGACGCCGGGCGCATCGTGCACACGGGCCGGATGGCCAACCTCGCCGCGGACGAGGCGCTGCAGACACGCCTTCTCGGATTGTCGCTGGAGGCGCACCAGTGAACCGGGCGGAGGCGAGCCCATGAAATCCGTCGACTGGAAGCCGCCTCTGCTCGCGCTCGCCGTGCTCCTCGGGGCATTGCTGCTCGTGCAGAACCCCTCGACCTGGCTCACGCTCACCCTCGCCGGTCTCGCGATGGGCCTGCTCATTTTCCTCATGGCCTCGGGGCTGACGCTCGTCTTCGGCCTGATGGACGTGATGAACTTCGCGCACGGCCTCTTCATCACGATCGGCGCCTATGTGGCGGCCTCGACGATGCGCTTCTTCGCGGGCCCGGCCGAGTCCGAGAGCCTGCTCGCCAACCTGGGCGCGATCGTTCCGGCGGTGCTCGCCTCGATCACGGTCGCCGGCCTGCTCGGCCTCTTCTTCGAGCGCGTGATCGTGCGCCCCGTTTACGGCCAGCACCTGAAGCAGATCCTCATCACCACCGGCGGCATGATCGTCGCCGAGCAGCTCATCCTCGCGCTCTGGGGCCCCGAGCAGATGGCGCTCGAGCGGCCGCGCGAGCTGCGCGGCGCGTTCATCGTGGGCGAGATGGCGATCGAGAAGTACCGCCTCGCCGCGGTGGTGGTCGGCCTCGCCGTGTTCGCGGCCATGCTGCTGCTTCTGAACCGCACCCGCATCGGCCTTCTCATCCGCGCCGGCGTCGAGAACCGCGAGATGGTCGAGGCGATGGGCTATCGCATCCGGCGCCTCTTCGTCGCCGTCTTCGTCGCCGGCAGCGCGCTCGCCGGCCTGGGCGGCGCGCTCTGGGGCCTGTACGAGCGCAACTTCACCGTGCAGGTCGGCGCGCACATGATGGTGCTCATCTTCATCGTGATCATCATCGGGGGCCTGGGCTCGGTCGGCGGCTGCTTCGCCGGCTCGCTCCTCGTCGGCCTGGTGGCGAACTACGTCGGCTACCTCTCGCCCAAGGTCGCGCTCGGCTCGAACATCCTGCTCATGGTGCTGGTGCTGCTGTGGCGCCCGCAGGGCCTGTATCCCATGAGCAAGCAATGATCGAGACCATTCTTTCCGGCGACCGGCCGCGCAGCCGGGTGCTCGGCGTGCTGCTCGTGGCGCTCCTTGCCGGCCTCGCGCTCGCGCCCTTCCTCTTTCCGGGCACGCGGCCGCTCGACGTCGCCGCGAAGGTATGCGTCTTCGTGCTGCTCGTGGCGAGCTACGACCTGCTGCTCGGCTACACGGGCATCGTCTCCTTCGCCCACACGATGTTCTTCGGCATCGGCGGCTACGGCGTCGCCATTGCGCTCTCGCGCATGGAGCCCGGCTGGGGCGCGGTCGCCCTCGGCACCGCGGCGGCGCTGACCGTCGCGCTCGCGCTCTCGTTCGTGATCGGGCTCTTCTCGCTGCGCGTGAAGGCGATCTTCTTCGCCATGATCACGCTCGCGGTCGCGTCCTTCTTCGCGATCCTCGCCTCCCAGCTCTCCGGGCTCACCGGCGGCGAGGATGGCCTCACCTTCAAGGTACCCGAGGCGCTGCGCGCGCGCAGCACCGCCTACTATTTCGTGTTTACGGTGTCGCTCGCGCTTTTCCTCGCGCTGCTGAGAGTGGTGAATTCGCCGTTCGGCCGGGTGCTGCTCGCGATCCGCGAGAACGATTTTCGCGCGGAGGCGCTTGGCTATCGCACCGTGATCTACCGGACCCTTGCCAACTGCCTCGGCGCGGTGGTCGCGGCGCTCGCCGGCGTGCTGTATGCGCTCTGGCTGCGCTACACGGGGCCGAACACGACGCTCGATTTCGCGATCATGATCGACCTCCTGTTAATGGTGGTCATCGGCGGCATGGGCACGATGTACGGGGCGGCGATCGGCGCGGCGATCTTCGTGGTGGCGCAGACCTACCTGCAGGAAGCCATGAAGGCGCTCTCGGGGGCCCTGAAAGGCGTGCCGCTCCTGCCCGAGCTCTTTCACCCGGACCGCTGGCTGCTGTGGCTGGGAGTGCTCTTCGTGCTCTCGGTCTACTACTTCCCGCGCGGCATCGTCGGCCAGCTGCGGGCGAAGGGCTCCTAGAGCCCGGCTTTGTCTGCTCTGCCGCGATGCTTGCCGCGCGCGATGGAGCCTTTTCTGAGGTCGGAGCCGAAATTGAAGCTGTTGTCGCCGGCGGCCTTGGCCGCCTCGCGCATGCGCTTCTCAGCGAGTGATTCACGCTTGAGCGCCGCGCCGTATTTGCGTTTCATGGGGGGTTCCCGCTTGGATCGATGGATGAGGGCGGCGATTCTACCTCTTTCTGGCGCTTCCCCGTGAAGCGCGCGACCAGCAGGCCCGCCTCGAAGAGAATCAGCATGGGGATGAAGAGCGCCAGCATCGAAACCGCATCCGGCGGGGTGATGATGGCCGCGACGAACGCGCTGCCGAGGATGACGTAGGAGCGCGCCTCGGCCAGCTTTTCGGCCGTGACAACGCCCGAGCGGACCAGCAGCACCACCACCACCGGGATCTCGAAGGTGACCCCGAAGGCGATGAACATGGTGATGACGAAGTTGAGGTAGTTCTCGATGTCGGGCGCGACCGAGATCGACTTCGGCGCGAATTCGAGGATGAAGTGGAATACGCGCCCGAACACGAAGTAGTAGCAGAACGCGACGCCGAGGAAGAAGAGAAGCGTGCTGCCGACCACGATCGGCAGCGCGAGCTTCTTCTCGTGCTCATAGAGGCCCGGTGCGACGAACGCCCAGGCCTCGTAGAGCACATAGGGCAGCGCAACCAGGAACGCCGCGAGCGCGGTGACCTTGAGCGGAATGAGGAAGGGCGTGATCACGCCGGTCGCAATCATCTTCGCGTCGGCGGGCAGCGTCTGGATGAGCGGCTGCGCGAGGAAATCGTAGATCGGCCCGGAGCCCGGCCAGATGAGCAGCACCGCGAGCACGGCGCCCACGGCGAGCAGCATCCGCATCAGCCGCTCGCGCAGCTCGACCAGATGCGAGATGAAGGTGTCCTGCTGCACTCAGCCCGCCTTCTCGGTGAGCTTCGGGGGCTCGGCCGCCGATCCCGCGGCATGGTCCGCGCCGCGGCGCTCGCCGCGGCGTTCAAATCGCCCTCGGTCTTGCTGATCTCGCTCTGCACCGAGGTCTCGAAGTTCGTCGCCGCCTGCCGCATGTCGTCGCGCATCTTGCGCAGCTCGTCGACCTCCGCCTCGCGGCTGATGTCCGCCTTCACGTCGTCGACGTAGCGCCGCAGCCGCCCGGCGAGGTGGCCGATCGTCCGGGCGACCGTGGGCAGGCGCTTGGGCCCGATCACGATCAGCGCGATCAGGCTGATGATGACGAGCTCGGAAAATCCGATGTCGAACATGCTCCGCCTACAGACGAAAAAGGCGCCGCGCGGGCGCCTGAAGCGTAGGCCTGAAGACGCTCAGGCCTTGGTCTCGGTCTTGGACTTGACCTCGCCCTCGACGGTCTTGGCCGACACCTGCGGCGAGGTCGCGGGCTCGCCCGCCTTGTCGGCGCCTTCGCGCATGCCGTCCTTGAAGCCGCGCACGGCCCCGCCGAGATCCGCGCCGATGTTGCGCAGCTTCTTCGTGCCGAAGATGAGCACCACCACCAGCAGCAGGATCACCCAGTGAATCCAGCTCATACTGCCCATGAATTCCTCCTACTTCCTTCTGGAAAGCATCGGGCCGAGCGGCTCCGGGCCTCCGAGAATGTGCATGTGGACATGATACACCTCCTGATGCCCGACCCGGCCGGTGTTGACGATGATCCTGAAGCCGTCGGCCGCACCTTCCTTTTTCGCGAGCTCCCCCGCGAGCGCGAACATCTTGCCGAGCGCGCGGTGCTGCGCCATGCCGGCCTCGTAGAGGGTCGCCACATGGTCCTTGGGGATCACGAGCAGGTGCACCGGCGCCTGCGGCCGCACGTCGTGGAATGCATACACGTCCTCGTCGTCGTAGACCTTCTTCGAGGGAACCTCGCCCGCGACGATCTTGCAGAAGATGCAAGTAGGGTCTTTCGTCACCGCTTCTTCCTGGCGGCTTTTTCGTCCAGCCCGGGAATGCCCTCGCGCCGCTCGAGCTCGGCGAGCACGTCGGCCGGCCCCAGGCCGTGACGCGCGAGCAGGACGAGGCAATGAAACCAGAGGTCGGCCGTCTCGCGCACGAGGTGCAGCCGGTCGCCCGATTTGGCGGCCAGCACGGTTTCGGTCGCCTCCTCGCCGATTTTCTTGAGGACCGCGTCCTCGCCCGAGGCGAGCAGCTTCGCGACATAGGATT
>Ga0310810_10002608_pt1 | contig 19411 bp, 20 predicted proteins | sample NCmetagenome_FD_207641 | JGI IMG/M metagenome (GOLD analysis project Ga0310810, IMG submission 207641) | Soil microbial communities from experimental microcosm in Duke University, North Carolina, United States - NC | ecosystem: Engineered > Artificial ecosystem > Soil microcosm > Unclassified ...
GGAGGCGGCGTGCTGGACGGCCTCGACGGAGTACTCGACGGTGTCGCCGACCCGACAGCGGCGCTGCCGTCCTGGGGCCCGATCGTGAACGACGACCGCGTGGTGTTCACGAAACCGGCGGCGCAGCTCGGCGCCGGGTCCCTCGCGATCACCGGGCTCCACTGGCTGGGGCTGGCGCGCGTTCCGATGGCCGACGGTTCGCACCGCGTCGTCATCAAGATGGTCGCCGACCGGGTCTCGATCGACGACTTCCTGCTCGATGTGAAGGGCCACCGCGGTGGGGCGGCTCTTGTCACCGATGATGCGAACATGACCCTCAGCGGACACGTCGAGGTCTACCTCGACTCGTTGACCGCGACCCTTCCGGGCGGCATCGGCCTGAGCCTGCTGGCCGACACCCCGCCGCCCGAGGGCGAACTGCCTCCGCGCCTGCTGCGCGTCACCCTGGGCCTCGTCGGTGTGACCGCCGATCGGGTGGTGCACACCGACACCCATCAGCAGATCCACGCGGGCACCTAGCGCGGTCTCTGCGTGCAGCGCGCGCGGCGCGCGCGATGCAGTGTCGCGGTGCAGCGTTCAGTCACTCGCGGATGCGTGGTGCGGTTTGCGGGCGCGGTTCCGGCCGGTGGCGCGCGAGTGACTGAATCCTGCACGCGGCCGAGCGCGAGGGCGCCTGGCCCGACGGGTCGGGTTGTTCATCCGCTCGTCCCGCGTGGGCGGGTGCAGCTTTCAGTAAGTCGCGGATGCCGGGGCCGGTTTTTGGGGGCGTTTCCGGCGCGCGGGGCGCGAGTGACTGAATCCTGCGCAGTGCCAGGCACGTGTGCGGATGCCGGGGCCGGCCGGGTGCGCGCGGCGCGCGTCGCTAGATCCGCACCCCCGCGGCCCACACCGCGGTGACCTGCAGGTCGTCGTCGAGCACCACGACATCCGCCGCGAAGCCGGGCTCGAGCCGCCCGAGGCGACCGGCCAGCCCCAGCGCACGGGCGGGCGCCGCGGTGAGCGCCCCCACCGCATCCGCCAGCGGCAGGCCCACCGAGGTGACGGCGTTGCGCAGCGCCGCGTCCTGCGTGAGGGTCGATCCGGCGAGGGTCGAGGTGCCCGACAGCACCGCCAGCCCGTCGCGCACGGTCACGTTCAGAGATCCCAGCCGGTAGTCGCCGTCGGGCGCCGCAGCCGCCGCCATCGAGTCGGTGATCAGCGCCACCCGTCCGGGCGCGGCGGCGAACACCACCTCGGCGACGTCGGGGTGCACGTGGTGCCCGTCGAGCACCAGCTCGACCGTCACCCGCGGGTCGTCGAGCGCGGCGACGACCGGGCCGGGGTCGCGGTGGTGGATGCCGGGCATGGCATTGAACACATGGGTCAGGATGCGGGCGCCGGCCTCGAAGGCGGCCCGCGTCTGGTCGAGGTCGGCTTCGGTGTGCCCGACGGCCGCGATCACGCCGGAATCGGTGAGCCGCACCGCGTCGAGCCCGCCCGGAAGCTCGGGGGCGAGGGTGACCTGCCGCAGCGTGCCGTCGGCGGCCTCGAGCAGGCTCTCGAGGGTGGCCTGGTCGGGGTCGCGCAGGAACTGCGGGTCATGGGCGCCCCGGCGCGCGGGCGCGAGGAACGGGCCCTCGAGGTGCGACCCGAGCACCAGCGGGTCGGCGGCGCACAGCGCCGCGATGGACGCCAGGCGCTCGCGCAGTTCGGCCAGCGGTGCGGTGACGACGCTGACGATGCTGCGGGTGGTGCCGTGCGCGCGGTGCACCAGGAGGGCGTCGGCCAGCTCCGCCCCGCCATCGTCGTAGGCGTGGCCGCCGGCGCCGTGGCCGTGCAGGTCGATGAAGCCGGGCACGACGGTCGCGCCGTCGAGGTCGACGATCTCGTCCGCCGTCGGTGCATCCCGCCCGGTGCCTGCGGCGGCGATCGTGTCGCCGTCGAGCAGCAGCCAGGCGTCGGCGGTCTCTCCGCGTTCGTCGACGGCGGTCCCGCCGCGCAGCAGGGTGCTCATGTGAAGATGATCGTCCGTGCGCCGTCGAGCAGCACGCGGTCCTCGGCGAACCACTTCACCGCCTGGGTGAGGGTGCGCGACTCCTCGTCCTGACCGATCGCCACCAGCTGGGCGGGGGTGCGGGTGTGGTCGACCCGCACGATGTTCTGTTCGATGATCGGCCCCTCGTCGAGGTCGCTGGTAACGAAGTGCGCGGTCGCGCCGATGATCTTCACGCCGCGGGCGTGCGCCTGCTTGTAGGGGTTCGCGCCCTTGAACCCCGGCAGGAACGAGTGGTGGATATTGATGATCCGGCCGCTCAGTGCCTCGCACAGTTCCGGCGACAGGATCTGCATGTAGCGGGCGAGCACCACCAGCTCGATGTCGTGCTCCTCCACCGCGTCGAGCACGCGACGCTCGAACGCCGCCTTCTGCTGATCGCCGACGACCGGGTGGGCCTCGAACGGCACCCCGTAGAACGCGGCCAGCTCGCCGAGGTCGGCGTGGTTGGCCAGCACCAGCGGGATCTCCACCGGCAGCTGCCCGGCGCGCTGGCGGAACAGCAGGTCGTTGAGGCAGTGCGCCGCCTTCGAGACCAGCACCAGGGTGCGCAGCGGGCGACCGACGACGTCGAGCTGCCATGTCATCCGGTAGCGCTCGGTCACCGGTGTCAGGGCCGCCTCGAACGCCTCGCGGCTCGCCGCCGACTCGACCTGCAGCCGCATGAAGAACGTGCCCGTGTCGTCGCTCGAGAACTGCTGCGACTCGGTGATGTTGCCCGCCGCCTCGACGATCGCGCCGCTGACCGCGTGCACGATGCCCGGCTGGTCGCGGCACACCAGCGTGACGATCCAATGGGTGGAATCGGGCGCCATGGAGCCACGTTATCGTGAAGGTGATGACCGCCCCGCCCTTCCCGTTCTTCCGGCTGCTGGTCATCTCGGGCGCGATCTTCGTCGTCGTCACCAGCGAGTTCCTGCCCACCGGCCTGCTGCCCGACATGGCGCGCGAGCTGGGCGTCTCGCAGGCGCAGGTGGGGCTGCTGGTCACCATCTTCGCCGCGACGGTCGTGGTCACCGCCGTGCCGCTGACGTCTGTCACCCGCCGGTTCCCGCGCAAGCCGCTGATGATCTTCCTGCTCGGGGTGTTCGCCGTGTCGATGGTCGGCAGCGCGCTCTCGCCCACCTACGAACTGGTGGCCGTCACCCGGGTGATCGCGGCGGCCGCGCACGGTCTGTTCTGGTCGGTCACCGCGCCCTACGCCTCACGCCTGGTGCCGCGCGAGCAACTCGCCCGCGCCATCTCGGTCACGGGGGCCGGCGGCACCGGGGCGTTCATCTTCGGGGTGCCGCTCGGCACCGCGCTCGGTCATGCGCTCGGCTGGCGGCTGGCGTTCGCCGTCGTCGGCGGGGTCGTCCTGGTGTTCATGGCGCTCGTGATCCTGTTCCTGCCGCCGGTGCAGCATCTGGTGCCGCTGGCGACCGGCGAGATCATGCTGCCCGCCCGCCACGACCGCACCATCCCCGCGATCGTGATCGTGTGCCTGACGGTGGTGATCCTCATCACCGGGCAGAACACGCTCAGCACCTATGTGGTGCCGTGGGTGATCGAGGTGGGCACGGCGCCGCCGGGGCGATCGGCCTGGTCGCCGCGGGAATCGTGGGCGACCGCTGGCCCCGCGGGGCCGTCATGGTGATGCTGGCCGGTGTCGCCCTGAGCGTCTCGGCCCTCGCCGTGTTCGGGCCGGGCTCGGTGCCGGCCACGATCGCCTGCGGCGTGCTCTGGGGTGCGTTCTTCGGCGGGTCGCCGTCGCTCATCCAGGCACGTCTGCTGCATTCGGCCTCGGTGCGGCTGCGCGACACCGCGTCGGCCTGGCTGACGATCTCGTTCAACATCGCCATCGCCGCTGGAGCCCTGATCGGCGGTTTCGCGCTCGAGGGCATCGGCATCACGGCGCTGCCGTGGCTGCTCGTCGGGGGAGTGGCGGCGACCCTGGTGTTCGTGACCGCCACCGACGGCAAGCGTCTGCGGGCCTCCGCGCACTAGCGACGCGCCGTTGCAGCCCTTGCCCCGCGGCACCCGGATGCGGCAGGGTGGGGCCATGCCGCCGTCTGGACAGCACCAGCATTGATCCGATGCTGGTGCCGACCCCCCAAGACACTCATTCCCTGACCTTGGATTAGGCGCGCCACGTGACACCCCAGAAGATCCTGTTCGATGTCGACACAGGCATCGATGACTCCCTCGCCCTCCTCTACCTGCTGGCGAGCCCGGACGAGGCCGAGATCCTCGCCATCACCTGCACCTCGGGCAACGTCCCGGCGCGGCAGGTGGCCCTCAACAACCTGAACTGGCTCGCCCTCTGCGGGGCCCACGAGATCGAGGTCGCCCTCGGCTCGGAGGTGCCGCTGATCGCGCCGCTGATGACGACGGAGGAGACGCACGGCCCGCAGGGCATCGGCTACGCCGAGCTGCCCGACTCCGGTCGCAGCATCTCGCCCCGGCATGCCACCGAGGTGTGGATCGATGCGGTGCGCCGGCATCCGGGCGAGGTGATCGGGCTCGTCACCGGGCCGCTCACCAACCTCGCGCTCGCGGTGCGTCTCGAGCCCGAACTGCCGCGGCTGCTGAAGCGCCTCGTCGTCATGGGCGGGGCCTTCGACTACAAGGGCAACACGACGCCGGTGTCGGAGTGGAACATCGCGGTCGACCCGGATGCGGCGAAGCTCGTCTTCGACGCGTTCTCCGGTCTGCCCGAGGTGCGCTTCCCGATCATCGCCGGCCTGAATCTGACCGAGCGCATCGAGATGAAGCCGCATCACCTGGTCGAACTGGCGAAAGTGGCCGGCAGCGAGCCGGCGGACGAAACCATCTCCTCGGACGACCCTCCCGGCACGCTGTCGCGGCAGAGCAACCCGGTGGTGCGCTACGTTTCCGACGCCATCCGGTTCTACATGGAGTTCCATCTGGCGCACGACCAGGGTCACCTCGCCCACGTGCACGACCCCTTCGCGGCCGCGCTCGCCATCCACCCCGAGATGGCGACCTACCGCAACGCCACCGTCGACGTCGAACTCGGCGGCACCCTGAGCCGCGGCCAGACCATCGCCGACTGGGCGGGTCTCTGGGGCCGGCCGTTCAACGCGTCCGTCGCGGTCGACACCGACCCGGCGGCGTTCTTCGCGCATTTCATCGAGCGCGTCGGCGGCCTCGCCCGTCGGGTCGCTCACCCCCAATAGAAGAGAAAGGCACGTTCGATGACCGACATCGGCAAACCGCAAGACCCGCATCGCCTTCGCAACAACATCTTCATCATCGCCGGCACCGTCGTGGTGGTGGCGACCTACCTCTACCTGATCATCGCCCAGCCGGCCGTCGTCGACGCCGACTTCAAGCTGAACGGCACCGCCGCCGTCATCCCGCTCGTCGGGTACGTGCTCGGCGCCCTGCTCATCGCCGCCGGCGCGATCAACCGCCTGCCCACGACGACCGTGGTGCTGGTGCCCGTCGCGATCCTGATCAACATCGTGGTGGGTCAGATCACCGCGGCGCTCGGTCTGCCGCTCTACCTCGACTCGATCGGCACGATCCTCGTCGGCGTCGTGGCCGGCCCGGCGGCCGGTGCGGTCACCGGTGGCCTCGCCAACGTCATCTGGGGTCTGACGCTCAGCCCGCTGGCCCTGCCGTTCGCCATCGTCGCGATCGTCATCGGTGCGCTGGCCGGATGGGCGGCACGCCTCGGCGTGTTCCGCACCTACTGGGCGCCGCCGCTCGCCGGCATCCTGACCGGCATCATCGCCGCCCTGGCGTCGTCGCCGATCTCGGCGTTCATCTTCGGCGGAGCGACGGGCGGTGGCACCGGCGCGATCGTTCAGGCCTTCCAGGCGTTCGGCAACTCGCTGCTGGCCTCGACCACCCTGCAGGGTCTGCTGAGCGACCCGCTGGACAAGCTGATCACCTTCACGATCGTGATGCTGATCCTGCTGGCGCTGCCGACCCGCTTCAAGCAGCGCTTCCCGTTCGTGCGCCAGTACAACGTGCTGCCCGGCATGAAGAAGAAGTCCGCCGCCCAGGACAAGGCCGCCGCCTAGTCCATGTCCACTCTGTACCTGGATCGCCCGTCGCCCGTCCACCGGCTGAACCCGATCACCAAGCTGATCGGGGTCGTGGCGATCATCCTGCTGGTGTTCGCCTTGCCGTACTGGTGGGCGCCGCTGGCGATCCTGGTACTGATCGTGACGCCTGCCGCCCTCCTTGCACGGGTGGGCGGCAGGCTCCTGATCGTCGGCGGCGCGATCCTGGTGCCGCTGCTCATCGTGGTCGCCATCGGCCAGGGCTTCTTCAACGCCCAGGGCGAGACCGTGCTCTTCGCACTGGGGCCGTTCGAGTTCAAGCTCGAGGGCCTGCTCTTCGCTGCGGCCGTCGGCGGGCGCACCGCCGTGCTGGTCACCGCGGCCATGCTGCTGCTCCTGACCACCCACCCGGGCAAACTGCTCGCCGCGCTCACCCAGAACGGCATGCCGCCGAAGATGGCGTACGTCATCAGTTCGACGCTGCAGATGCTGCCGACGTTCCGAGCGCGCGCCGACTCGATCCTGCTGGCCCAGCGCTCGCGGGGCCTCAAGACCCGGGGCAACCCGTTCCGGCGGTTCGCCGTTCTCGTCCCTCTCATCAGCCCGCTCGTCCTCGGCGTGTTCGTCGATGTCGACGAGCGCTCCACAGCCATGGAGGCGCGGGCCTTCGGGTCCACCGGAAAGCGGACGGCCCTGGAGGTCGTGCCCGATCCGCTGGCCGAGAAGATCGGCCGCTGGATCGTCATCCTGCTCGCCGTCGGTGCGCTCGTCCTGGGCTTCGCCGGCTTCTACCCGAACCTGGAGTGGCCCTAAGTGATCACCCTCGCCGGAGTGCACTACTCCTACCCCGACGCCGAGGACGAGGTGCTGAAGGGCATCGACCTCGAGGTCGACGCCGGCCAGGTCGTCGGCATCGTCGGCGCCTCGGGTGCCGGCAAGACCACGCTGGCCAAGACGATCGCCGGTTTCATCCCGCACTCGGAGGGCGGCGATCTCGCCGGCAGCGTCGAGGTCGACGGCATCCAGGTGCCGCAGGCGGAGCTGGCCGACGTGGTCAGCAGGGTCGGCATGGTCACCCAGAACCCGTTCAACCAGATCAGCGGCGCCCGCTACACGGTGCGTGAAGAGATCGCGTTCGGCCTCGAGAACCTGGGCGTCGAACGCACCGAGATGGCCGACCGGGTCGCTGCGATTCTCGCCCTGCTCGGGATCGAGGAGCTCGCCGGGCGCTCGCCGTACGAACTGTCCGGCGGGCAGATGCAGCTCGTCGCGATCGCCTCGATGATGGTGATGAGCCCGCGAGCTCTCGTCATGGACGAGCCGACCTCGCAGCTCGACCCGAGCGGCTCCCGTCTGGTGTTCGACGTCATGCAGTCGCTCGCGCAGGACGGCACCGCCGTCGTCGTGTTCGAGCACAAGCTCGAGCTGCTGCGCGAGACCGCATCGGTCGTGCATGTGCTTGCCGACGGGGTGATCGCCCGGTCCGGGCCGGCGCGCGAGGTGCTCTCCGACCCGCGCACCGACGAGTGGGGGATCGGCACCACACGGTTCACCCGGGCCGCACGGGCGGCGGTCGCGCAGAAGCTGCTTCCGGCCTCGACCGAGCTTCCGGTGTCGCTGGCCGACGCGACGGGGGTGTTCTCGTGATCGACATCGCCATCACCGACCTGGTGTTCACGTATCCGTCGGGCGTCACCGCCCTGAACGGCGTGACCCTCGCCATCCCGGCCGGTCAGCGGCTCGCGATCGTCGGGCAGAACGGCGCCGGCAAGACCACGCTGGTGCGCCATCTGAACGGCATCTTCCAGCCCACCGAGGGCCGAGTGGAGATCGGCGACTGGGACACGAAGGGCCGCGACATCGCCGAACTGGCGGCGCGGGTCGGCTATGTGTTCCAGAATCCCGACGAGCAGCTGTTCGCCCGCGACATCCGCGACGAGATCGCCTTCGGCCCCAAGAACCTCGGGGTGCCCAAGGAGGAGATCGAGCAGCGCGTCACCGCCGCCCTCGCCCGCGCCGGGCTGGAGGGCAAAGAGGACACCCACCCGTACCACCTCTCGCTCAGCGAACGGAAGCGCGTCGCGCTGGCCAGCGTGCTCGCCATGGAGACCCCCATCGTGGTGCTCGATGAGCCGACCACCGGCCAGGACGCCCGCGGCGTCGCCCTCATCGGCCAGGTGGTCGGCGAGATCGCCGCCGAGGGCCGCACCGTCATCGCGATCACCCACGACATGGACTTCTGCGCCGAGAACTTCGACCGGGTGCTGGTGATGGCGGGCGGCCGGGTGATCGCCGACGGCACCGCCGAGCAGGCGTTCGCGCAGCTCGACGCCCTGGCCGAAGCCCACGTCGAGCCCCCGCAGCTCGAACGCCTGCGCACCGCCCTCGGCTGGCCCGCGCCGGTCTCGACCGTGGACGAGTTCGTCGCACAGCTGAAGTCGCGCCGGTGACCGTGCTGGTCCGTGGCGCCTGGGTGCTGACCCAGGGGCCGCAGGGTGAGCTGCCGGATGCGGCGGTCGCGATCGAGGGCGGCGCCATCACCGAGGTGGCCGGGTTCGCGGCGCTGCGGCAGAAGCATCCGGATGCCGAGGTGATCGGTGACGGAACCGGAATCGTCACCCCCGGCTTCGTGAACACGCACACCCACCTGTCGGAGGCGCTGGCGACCGGCATCGGTTCTGAGCTGCCGCTGGCCGCGTGGGGCGAGCAGATCATCGGCCCGCTCGGGCGGGTGCTCACCGAGCAGGACGCCCACGAGGGCACCCGCTTGCGCGCCGTCGAACTGCTGCTCTCGGGCGTCACCTGCGTCAACGACATGTTCGTGCACTACAACCCGGATGCGATGGCCAGCCTCGGCGTCGTCACCGGTCTGCGCTCGGCGGGTCTGCGCGGCGTCGTCTCGTTCGGCGCGGAGGACCTCGATCGCTGGGGCGACGTCGCGCGGATGCTGGCCGAGCACGACGCACTCGCCGCGGCCGCCGACGGGCTGGTCTCCTTCCGGTACGGAGTCGGTACCCTGCTCGGGCAGACCGACGCCCTGCTCACGGAGGGCATCGCCCACGCCACCGCCCGCGGCTGGGCCGTGCACACCCACCTCCACGAGACCCGGGAGGAGCTCGCCGCGTCGCAGGAGCGCTGGGGCGAGCGGCCCATCGCGCACGCGCTCGGGCTGGGTCTGTTCGACCTGCGGGTGATCGCCGGGCACGCGGTCTGGGTCGACCCGGACGAGATCGCGCTGCTCGCCGAGCGCGGTGTCGCGGTGGCGCACAACCCGGTCGCGAACGCGATCCTCGGGTCGGGTGTCGCGCCCGTGCCGGCGCTGCGTGCCGCGGGGATCGCGGTCGGCATCGGCACCGACGGTGCCGCCTCGAACGACTCGCAGAACATGCTCGAAGCGGTCAAGCTGGCGGCGCTGCTGCAGAAGGTGCACGCGCTCGACCCGGCGGTGATCGACGCCGCCACCGTGCTGCGCATGGCGACACTCGACGGGGCGCGCGCGCTCGGGCTCGACGAGGTGATCGGATCGCTCGAACCGGGCAAACGCGCCGACGTGGTGCTCTTCCAGGACGCGGTCGATGTGGCGGTGCTGCACGATCCGGCCGGGCAGCTGGTCTACGGCGCGTCGCCCCGTGCCGTCGCCGACGTGCTCATCGACGGCAAGCGCGTGGTGCGCGATCACCAGGTTGTCACCGTCGACGAAGCAGAACAGGTCGAGCTCTGCCGGCCGCTCGTGGCGCGCATCGCCCGGGACGCCGGTTTCACGGCCCGCGGGGTGTCGCGGGCGCGCTGAGCGTCGATACACTGGGTCGGTCGCGACTGGCGTTCGGATGGGTCACCATCGGGGAGCGACTGCACGAGTGCGCCGCCGTACGCCTGGGCGGAGCCGGACCCGGTGATCGAGTGCCGCAGAGCGGTGCATCGAGACCCCCGCAGAACAGGAGCCAGTCATGTCCGACACCTTCCTCTCCCCGCTCGCCGAGGTCGACCCCGAGGTCGCCGAAGCGCTGGCGAACGAGCTCGCGCGACAGCGCGACACCCTCGAGATGATCGCGAGCGAGAACTTCGTGCCGCGCGCCGTGCTCGAAGCGCAGGGTTCGGTGCTCACCAACAAGTACGCCGAGGGCTACCCGGGCCGCCGCTACTACGGCGGCTGCGAATTCGTGGATGTGGTCGAGACCCTCGCGATCGAGCGCGCGAAGTCGTTGTTCGGGGCGGCGTTCGCGAACGTTCAGCCGCATTCCGGAGCATCGGCGAACGCCGCGGTTCTGTCGGCGATCGCCACGCCCGGCGACCGGATTCTGGGACTCGAGCTGGCATCCGGTGGCCACCTCACCCACGGCATGAAGCTGAACTTCTCGGGCAAGCTGTACGAGGCCCACGCCTACGGGGTCGACGACCGCGGCTACGTCGACATGGACGACGTGCGCGCGAAAGCGCTCGAGGTGAAGCCGCACGTGATCATCGCCGGCTGGTCGGCGTACCCGCGCGAGCTCGACTTCGCGCGGTTCCGCGAGATCGCCGACGAGGTCGGCGCCGTGCTCTGGGTTGACATGGCGCACTTCGCGGGGCTCGTGGCCGCGGGGCTGCACCCGTCGCCGGTGCCGCACGCGCACGTCACCTCGTCGACGGTGCACAAGACGATCGGCGGGCCGCGGTCGGGGTTCATCCTCACCAACGACGCCGACATCGCCAAGAAGATCAACTCCAATGTCTTCCCCGGCCAGCAGGGCGGGCCGCTGATGCACGTGATCGCGGCGAAGGCGACAGCGTTCAAGCTGGCCGCGACCGACGAGTTCAAGGACCGCCAGCAGCGCACCAAGCGCGGCGCCGCCATCCTGGCCGAGCGCCTCACCCAGCCCGACGCGAAAGCGGCCGGCATCGACGTGCTGACCGGTGGCACCGATGTGCATCTGGTTCTGGTCGACCTGCGCACGTCGGAGTTCACCGGCAAAGACGCGGAGGACCGGCTGCACGAGGTCGGCATCACCGTCAACAAGAACGCGGTGCCGAACGACCCCCGGCCTCCGATGGTGACGAGCGGTGTGCGCATCGGCACCCCGGCGCTCGCCACCCGCGGCTTCGGCGACGACGAGTTCACCGAGGTCGCCGACATCATCGCGCACGCCCTGATGCCCGACGCCGACCTGCCGGCGCTGCGCGCGCGGGTGACCGAGCTGGCCCGGCGCTTCCCGCTTTACGAGGGCCTCACCTCCCCCGGGACGTGGAAGTAGTGGTCGCTCGCGTCCTCGACGGCGTCGCCACCGCCTCCGCGATCAAGGAGGAGCTGAAGGTCCGTGTCGCGGCGCTGCGCGAGCGCGACATCGTGCCCGGGCTCGGCACCCTGCTGGTGGGTGAAGATCCGGGGTCGGTGAGCTACGTCGGCGGCAAGCACCGCGACTCGGCCGAGGTGGGCATCGAGTCGATCCGTGTCGACCTGCCGGCCACGGCATCCGAGGCGGAGGTGCGGCAGGCGATCGCGGGGCTGAACGCCGACCCGGCCGTCACCGGCTACATCGTGCAGCTGCCGTTGCCGCCCGCGATCGACGAGACGGCGATGCTCGAGCTGATCGACCCGGCGAAGGATGCCGACGGTCTGCACCCGATGAACCTCGGCCGCCTGGTTCTCGGGGTGGACGGGCCGCTGCCGTGCACTCCGGCGGGCATCGTCGAGCTGCTGCGCCGGCACGAGGTGCCGATCGCGGGGCAGCACGTGTGCGTGATCGGCCGCGGGCTGACGGTCGGCCGGCCCCTGGGGCTGGTGTTCACCCGCAAGGGTGTCGACGCCACGGTCACGCTGACGCACTCGCGCACCGTCGATCTGCCCGACGAGGTGCGTCGCGCCGACATCGTGGTGGCCGCGATCGGGGTGCCGCATTTCGTGAAACCGGAGTGGATCAAGAAGGGCGCGGCGGTGCTGGATGTCGGGGTCACCCGCGTGGGCACCACCGACTCGGGGCGCGCGCGGCTGCATGGCGACGTCGACCCGGCCGTTGCGGAGGTCGCCGGGTGGCTGTCGCCGAACCCCGGCGGCGTCGGCCCGATGACCCGCGCGATGCTGCTGCAGAACGTGGTGGACGCCGCGGAGCGCCTTCACCCCGCCGGTTGAGTAGCGCCGCAGCCCCCGCCGGTTGAGTAGCCGCGCAGCGGCGTATCGAAACCCGCCCCCTCGCCGGTTGAGTAGCGCCGCAGGCGCGTATCGAAACCCCGCCTACGCGTCCCCGCGCCGCGCGCCGAAGTTCCTCTTCTTCGCGAGATTCGGCAGGTCGCCAAACCGACCCTCGATCAGCGCCTCCCGCTTCGCCCGACTCCAGCCCTGCACCCGCTTCTCGAGGGCGTACGCCTCGTCGACTGGGGGGAACTCGGCCGCGAACACGAGCGTCACCGGGAGTCGACGCTTCGTGTACTCGGCTCCCTCGCCGGCCATGTGCTGACCGAGACGGCGTTCGAGATCCCAGGTGCTTCCTACGTAGTAGCTGTTGTCACTGCATCGGAGGATGTAGGTGAAAGGCATGCTCGATGGTGGCGCGTGCGGGGCGTCGCGGGGCGAGCTGTCCACAGCGGGTGGGTTTCGATACGGCGGCTTTGCCGCCTACTCAACCGGCGCGGGGGCGGGTTTCGATACGGCGGCTTCGCCGCCTACTCAACCGGCGCGGGGCGGGTTTCGATACGCGCCTGCGGCGCTACTCAACCGGCGCGGGGGCGGGATTCGATACGGCGGCTTTGCCGCCTACTCAACCGGCGGGGGCGGGTCAGGCGTCTCGGGTGGCCCCGTCGGAGGCGGCGACGGTGAACACCTCGGGCTGACCGAAACCGTGCTCGGCGAAGCCCCCGTCGACGGCGACCTGCACGCGCGACACGTCGTCCACCGGAACGAGTGCGATCGCCGACCCCCCGAACCCGCCGCCGGTCATGCGTGCTCCGAGCGCACCGTTCTCGCGGGCGATCTCGACGGCGAGGTCGAGCTCGGGTGTGGAGATCTCGAAGTCGTCGCGCATCGACCGGTGGCTGGCGTCGAGAAGCGCGCCGAGCGCCACGTGATCGTGTGCGCGCAGGGCGGCCACGGCATCCAGCACCCGCTGGTTCTCGGTGACCACATGCCGCAGCCGGCGGAAGGTCTCGTTGCTCAGCTTGTCTTCGGCGCGGTTGAGGTCGTCGACGGTCAGGTCGCGCAGCGCCGGCACACCCATCAGTCGCGGCGCCTTCTCGCAGGACGCGCGGCGTTCGCCGTAGCCGCCGGTGGCGTGCGCGTGGGTGACGCCGGTGTCGATGACGACCACCGCGAGCCCCGCCTCGGCGAACCCGAGGGGGACCACCTCGGCCTCGAGCGAGCGGCAGTCGAGGAACACTGCCGCGTCGCGGCGTCCCAGCATCGCCGCCATCTGGTCCATGATCCCGGTGGGCGCGCCGACGTAGTCGTTCTCGGCGAGCCGCCCGACGCCCGCAAGCGCGCGCCGATCCAGCTCGAGCCGCCACAGGTCGACGAGTGCGAGCGCGGTGGCGCCCTCGATCGCCGCCGACGACGACAGGCCCGCCCCGACGGGCACGTTCGAGTCGAACATCAGGTCAAGGCCCGGCACGGCCGCCAGGTCGGCGTCCGAGCGGCCGAGAGCCCAGGCAACGCCCACCGGGTACGCCGCCCAGTCCAGAGGCGACTCGTCGAGCTCGCGGATGCCGTCCAGGTCTCCCAGCCCCACCTCGAGGTAGAGGGTGTCGCTGTCATCGAACGTGCTGGCCAGCCGCAGCACCGCGTCGTCGCGCGGTCCGGCGGCGACGAGGGTGCGCCGGTCGATGGCGAACGGCAGCACGAACCCGTCGTTGTAGTCGGTGTGCTCGCCGATCAGGTTCACCCGGCCGGGGGCCGACCAGATGCCCGTGGCATCGTGCCGAAGCGCTCGCGGAAAGCCCGCTTCACGTCGTCTCGCAGGTCGCTCATACGCGCTCGATCGCCTTCCGGATGTTGTGGGCTGCGACCTCGGGCGGCACGTCGCCGACCCAGGCCCCCATCGCTGATTCCGACCCTGCCAGAAACTTCAGCTTGTCGGCGGCACGCCGAGGCGAGGTCAGGTGCAGGTGCATGCGGAACGTGTCGCGGCCGCGATGCACCGGAGCCTGATGCCACGCGGCGATGTACGGCGTCGGGGTGTCGTAGAGGGCGTCGATGCCGCGCAGCAGCCGCAGATAGAGGGGCGCGAGTTCGTCGCGCTCGGCTTCGCTGGTGTCGGCGAAGTCGGCGATCTGGCGGTGCGGCATCAGGTGCACCTCGATCGGCCAGCGCGCCGCGAACGGCACGAACGCGGTCCAGTGCTCGCCCGCCAGCACGACCCGGTCGTCGGCGCGCTCGAAGTCGAGGATGCGGGCGAACAGGTCGGATGCGGTGCGGTCGATCGCGTCGAGGGCGCGCTGGGTCTTGGGGGTGATGTACGGGTAGGCGTAGATCTGACCGTGCGGATGGTGCAGCGTCACCCCGATCGCCTCGCCGCGGTTCTCGAACGGAAACACCTGCTCGACCCCCGGCAGCGCTGACAGCGCCGCCGTGCGGTCGGCCCACGCCTCGATGACGGTCCGGGCACGGGATTCGGTCTGCGTGCCGAACGATCCCGAGGTTTCGGGGCTGAAGCACACCACCTCGCACCGCCCGACACTGGTGCGCGTGCGCCCCAGCCCGAGTTCGGCGAGGTCGTCGAGCCCGCGGGGCGAGTTCGGCACGCCGGCGAGCGCGGGCCCGAACGACGGGGAGCGGTTCTCGAACACGGCGACGTCGTAGCGCGACGGCACCTCGGAGGGGTTGCCGGGGTTCTGCGGTGCCAGAGGGTCGCGGTCGGCCGGCGGCAGGAACACCCGGTTCTGCCGGGCGGCGGCGACCGACACCCATTCGCCGGTGAGCACGTCCTGGCGCATGGTGGCGGTCTCGGGTCGCGGGTCGAGCACGCGGGTGTCGACGGCGCGCTCGGGGCCGAGGGTGGTGTCGGCGTCGTCGAAGTAGATGAGCTCTCGGCCGTCGGCGAGGTGCGTGGTGTGCTTGCTGATCCCGGTCGCCATGGCATTACGATAACGAAAACCACCCTTGTGAAACCGAAGGAATCCGAAAGCAGCGATGAGTGATCCGGGAGTCGTGCGCCGCGGAGCTCTCGCGCGCCTTCTCGCCGCCCGCGGCTTCGTGCGGGTCGCCGACGCGAGCCTCGAGCTGGGGGTCAGCGAGGTCACGATCCGCGCCGACCTGACCACCCTCGAGCGACAGGGCCGCGCCGTGCGCGTGCATGGCGGCGCGATGCCGGCCGACCCCCTCATCCGCGAGGCGCCGGTGGAGGCCACCCGCGACCAGCGTGCCGCCGCCAAGGACGCGATCGGTGCGGCGGCGGCAGCACTGGTCGGCTCGGGGGACTGCATTTACCTCGACGCCGGCAGCACCGCGCTCGCCGTCGCCGGGCATCTGATCGAGCGGCGTGAGCTGCACGACGTCATCGTCGTCACCTCGGCGCTCACCATCGCGCTCGCGCTCGAGCCGGCGATCCCCCGGTTCGACGTCATTGTCACCGGTGGCACGCTGCGCCCGCTGCAGCATTCGCTGGTGAACCCGTTCGCCGCGCCGATGCTCGCCTCGCTGCGTTTCGACCTCGCGCTGATCGGCTGCAACGGAATCCACCCGCGTGACGGGGTCACCAACGTCAACCTGCCCGAGGCGGAGGTGAAGAGGCTCGCGATGCGCTCGGCGCAGCGCTCGGTGCTGGTCGCCGACGGCAGCAAGCTGCTGCGCACCGACCCCGCGGTGATCGGGGTGCTCGCCGATTTCGAGCGCCTGATCACCGCCGGCGACACCCCGCCGGGAGCGATCGATGCGCTGCGCACCGCCGGTCTCGAGGTGACCGCGGCCTAGGCTGGCAGGGTGAGCATCACCTTCACGCGCGAGCGCATCGTGCTCGACAACGGCGCCGCACGCGCCGAGGTGGGGCTGGTTGCCGCGACGCTATGCGAACTGAGCGTCGGCGGGGTGCGCCTCACCGAGACGGTGCAGCCCGATTCGCTGCCGCCGATGGGCTGTGGCATCGTGCTGGCCCCGTGGCCCAACCGGGTGCGCGACGGGCGCTGGATGCTCGACGGCGAGGTGCAGCAGCTCGACCTCACTGAGCCGGCGCTCGGCAACGCATCGCACGGCCTGCTGCGCAACACCGCCTACCGGGTGGCGGAGCAGACGGCGGATGCGGTGACGCTCGCCGCGTTCATCCCGCCCCAGCACGGCTGGCCTTTCGCTCTCGAGACGACCGTGCGCTACGCCCTCGAGTCGGACGGTCTCACGGTCACGCACCGCGCGCGCAACGTCGGCGATCGCCGGGCGCCGTGGGCGGTGGGCGCCCACCCCTACTTCCGCATCGGCGAGACCCCGGTCGAGTTGCTGAGCCTGCGGGTCGACCGGCCGCAGTACCTCGAACTCGATGACCGGCTGGTGCCGGTCGCAGCGCACGAGGTCGAGGGCACCGGCTTCGATCTGCGGAATGCCCGCTCGCTGGCCGAGGTCGACGTCAACACCGCCTACGGCGACCTCGAGGCCTCGATCGGCCGCTCCGAGGCGGCATGGCTCGAGTCGCCGGACGGCTCTCTGCTGGCGGTCTGGCTCGACGAGGACTTCCGCTTCCTCCAGATCTACACTCCGCGAGCCTTCCCCCGCCCCGAGGGGCCGGGGCTCGCGGTGGCGATTGAGCCGATGACGGCAGCCCCCGACGCGCTCAACTCCGGCTGGGGCCTTCTGCATCTCGAGCCGGGCCAGGAGTGGACCGGCGGCTGGGGCGTGCGCTACACGCCCGCGGCCTAGGCTTGCCGTCGTGCACATCCCCCTGACCCTCGGCGACGTTCATGCGCAGATCGACACGGTCGCCGCAGCTCTGCGCGAGCTGACCGTCGCCGGTGCTGCCCTCACCGAGCCCCGCGTCGACGACGGCCTGCCGCCGTTCTGCAACGGCATCGTGCTGGCGCCGTGGCCGAATCGGGTGCGCGACGCTCGCTGGAGTCACGACGGCCAGGTGCAGCAGCTCGACATCACCGAGCCGGCCCGTGGCGGGGCACTGCACGGTCTGCTGCAGTTCACCGACTACGAGGTGCTGTCGCGGTCGGATGCCATGGTCACCCTCGGCGCGTTCATCGCGCCCCAGCACGGCTGGCCGTTCGCTCTCGAGACCGATGTGACCTACGCGCTCGAGCCGGACGGCATCCGTGTCACCCATGCGGTGCGCAATGTCGGAGCCGAGCGGGCGCCCTACGCGGTGGGCACGCACCCGTTCCTGCGGGTCGGCGTGACGCCGGTCGAGCAGCTGACGCTGACGGCGCCCGCGGCGAGCTACTTCGAGGTCGACGAGCGGCTCAACCCGGTCGCCGAGGCGCCGGTGACGGCCGATGTCGACCTGCGTCCCGGCCGTGTCGTCGGTGAGTTGCGCCTCGACACCGCCTACGGGTCACTGGCGCATGCGAACCCGGCCGACGGGCACGGTGACAGCGCCTGGCTCGACGCGCCCGACGGCGCGCGGACGACCCTCTGGCAAGACCTTGCCTGGGGGTACCTGCAGGTGTTCACGACGCGCGAGTTCCCCGGCCCCGACGGCCCGGCTACCGCGGTCGCGGTCGAGCCGATGACGGCTCCGCCCGACGCGCTGAACTCGGGGCAGGGGCTGATCTGGCTTGACCCCGACGCTGCCTGGCAGGGGTCCTGGGGTCTGCGGTACCGCGGCGCGGTAAGCTGAGCGTCAACGAAGGGGAGTAGTTCCCCGCGGAGTCATCGACATACTGGCTGTCCCGACGGCGGCCCGGTGCTCCACCCGGCGTGTTCCGGGCGAACGAGACCTTCGGCCTGTTTTCCGTGGCCGAAAGGATACTGCTGTGGCCCGCACTCCCTCCCGCTCCTCCGACCTGCGTCGCTGGCGCAAGTATCTCGCCGACGAACGCGCTGAGGCGGCCGTGTACCGCCGGCTCGCCGAGCGCAAGACGGGGGAGGAGCGCGAGATCCTGCTCGGGCTGGCCGAGGCCGAACGCCGCCACGAGCAGCACTGGCTCGACCTGCTCGGTGACGATGCGGGAACACCGCGCAGCGACCTGCGCACCCGGGTGCTCGTCTGGCTGGCCCGGCACTTCGGGTCGCTGTTCGTGCTCGCCCTCGCGCAACGTGCCGAGGTGCGCTCGCCATATGAGGCCGATGCCGACGCCACCGACCGGATGGCGGCGGACGAGCGCATTCACGGCGAGGTGGTGCGGGGGCTCGCGGCTCGCGGTCGACTGCGTGCCGCCGGCAGCTTCCGTGCCGCGGTGTTCGGCGCCAACGACGGCCTGGTGAGCAACTTGGCGCTCGTGCTCGGCATCGGCGCCACCGGGGTCTCGACCACCACCGTGCTGTTCACCGGGATCGCCGGCCTGCTGGCCGGTGCGCTGTCGATGGGTGCCGGCGAATACGTGTCGGTGCGCTCGCAGCGCGAGCTGCTCGCCGCATCCCGCCCCGACCCCGCCTCGCACGGCGCACTCGTCCACCTCGACGTCGACGCGAACGAGCTCGCGCTCGTCTACCGCGCGCGGGGCATGTCGCCCGAGGATGCGGCGGCCCGCGCCGCGGAGGTGCTCGCGACTCTGCACCTCGACAGCGACGAACCGGATGCGGTGGGCGTCGACCCCGCCGAGGCGCTCGGTTCGGCGTGGGGGGCGGCGATCTCGAGCTTCTGCTTCTTCGCCTCGGGCGCCCTGATCCCCGTGCTGCCGTACCTGTTCGGCGCCTCCGGGTTCGGTGCGGTCGCCATCGCGGCGGGAGCGGTGGGGCTGGCGCTGATGGGCACCGGAGCCGTGGTGGGGGTGCTCTCGGGGGCGTCGCCGCTGAAGCGCGCACTGCGTCAGCTCGCCATCGGATTCGGTGCCGCGGGCGCCACCTACGGCCTCGGCCTGCTGTTCGGCGCGACAGTCGGCTGAAACGAGAGGGGCGCGGTGCCGGCATCGCGGAGCGTGTCGATCAGCCGGAACACCACCCGCGCCGCCGTGTCGGTGCTGAGGTCGATGCCCTCGGTGCCATCGCCGATGTAGACCGCGACCAGCCCTTCCGGCTCGTCGGCGTGCAGTTCGATCAGCACCTCGACACCGTGCACGTCATGCGGTGGCTCGCCGCGGATCGCGAACCCCGGCACGGCGATGGTCTGCCCCCGATGCCGCAAGGGTCCGCCATCGGCCTCGGCCGTGTGGTCAGCGATGCACCAGGCGGGACATGCCTGCTCGCCGCCGCCCATCATGCGTCACCCCTGGTCGTGCGCTCGCCGGTCATGCTGCTGCCTCCTCGATCTGGGCCTGCAGGTTAGATCCGCGCGGCGACATCGGTCGCCGCCCTGCGGATAACCCTGCTCCGCGC
>Ga0310810_10002609_pt1 | contig 19409 bp, 15 predicted proteins | sample NCmetagenome_FD_207641 | JGI IMG/M metagenome (GOLD analysis project Ga0310810, IMG submission 207641) | Soil microbial communities from experimental microcosm in Duke University, North Carolina, United States - NC | ecosystem: Engineered > Artificial ecosystem > Soil microcosm > Unclassified ...
GGCATCTACTTCGTCGCCAATCCCGACGGCGTTCCCGACGTCTACCGCCTCGACCCGGCCACCGGCGGCACGACGCGTCTCACGCGCTCGACTACCGGCATCGTCGGCATCACGTCCGGAAGTCCGGCGCTGACCGTCGCGCGTTCGGAACAGCGGCTCGCGTTCTCTCTGCACCGCGAGGTCTCCGAGATCCGTCAGCTGAAGGGCTCCGCGCTCACCGCGGGCGAGTCGGTCCCTACCGATACGACGATGGCGGCGGCGCGGTTGGCGCCCGGCTCTGGCGCGACCTCTGTCGATCGTCTGATCGCCAATGCGACGCACGGTCTGCCGGAGAAGCCGCTGGCTGAGTCCGTTCCGTTCCGTCCGCGTCTCAGCCTCGACTTCGTCGGTCAGGAGTTCAACGTGTCCACGGGCGGCACCGGGCCGTTCCTGAGCGGCGGCATCGGTTTCGTCTTCAGCGACATGCTCGGCGACCACGTGCTCGAGGGGATGGTCCAAACCAACAACGAGTTCCGAGACACCGCCGGCCGGATTGGATATCTGAACCGGAAAGGGCGCTGGAACTGGGGCGGCTTCTATCAATACGTACCAGTGGTGACCGGAGGGATCGCCAGAGGCACCTCGGACCTCAACGGCCAGCCGGTGTTCATCGAGCAGGAAATCCGGGATCGCCAGCTCGGCCAGCAGGTGCAGGGCGTGGTCGAGTATCCGATCAGTCGCAGCCAGCGGTTCGAGTTCGGAGGCGGCATGTCGCACTTCACGTTTAACCGCCGCATCCGGACGAACGTGTTCAGTCAGTCCGGTTCGCTGATCGCGCAGGATGAGCAGCACATCCCGCTCTCCGATCCGCTCTCGCTCTACGAGACCACTGCCGCGTTCGTCACCGACTCGGCCGTCTTCGGCGCTACCGGCCCACTCCTCGGCGCCCGGTCGCGGTTCGAGGTGGCACCGACGTTTGGCGGCGTCGACTTCACGTCGGTGGTCCTCGACGTCCGGCGCTACTTGATGCCGGTTCAGCCGTTCACGATTGCTGCGCGGGCCGTCCACGTCGGCCGCTACGGCGGCGATGCCGACACAGGGCGCCTGTCTCCGCTGTTCGTGGGTTTCCCCACGTTCGTTCGTGGGTACGCCATCTACAGCTTCGACCCGCACGACTGCGATCCTGGCGCGTGCATCCAGCTCGACGATCTCGAAGGCAGCCGCATGCTGGTCGGGAATGTCGAGGTTCGTGCGCCGCTGGTTGGCATGTTCAAAGGAAGGATCGACTACGGCCACATACCGGTTGATCTCATCGGCTTCTTCGACGCCGGCGTCGCCTGGCGGGGCTCAGACGCCGGCCCGGGGTCGTCGTTCAGCGACCGTCCATGGGTCAAGAGCGCGGGCACCGGCGTTCGGCTGAACGCGTTCGGCTTCGCCGTCATCGAGTTGAGCGGGGTCTACGCCTTCGACCGGCCGCGCGACAAGTGGCAGTTCCTCTTCGCGCTCCAGCCTGGCTTCTAAAAGCACTCGGGCGCCCCTATGCCGCGACAGGAGATCCTCGACCGCATCCAAAAGTACATTGACCCATTCCGCATCACGAACGGCGACCGAACTGCTTCAGCGCGGCACGGAGTGGCTCGCCGAAGAGCAGGACATGCTTTACGCGCAGGATTGCTGGTCGCTGCTGCTCGTCTTCCAGGCGATGGATGCAGCCGGCAAGGACGGCACGATCAAGCACGTCATGTCTGGCGTGAATCCCCAGGGCTGCCAGGTTTTCTCGTTCAAGCAGCCCTCACAGAAGGAACTCGATCACGACTTCATGTGGCGATACTCCCGGAGTGTGCCCGAGCGCGGGCGCATCGGAATATTCAACCGCTCCTATTACGAGGAGGTCCTGGTTGTGCGCGTGCACGAGCAGGTCCTGAACCGCCAGAAGATCCCGCCGCAACTCGTGAATGAGCGCATATGGGATGAGCGACTGGCAGACATCGCGCACTTCGAGGACTACCTCACTCGTCAGGGAGTCATCATCCTCAAGTTCTTTCTGCAGGTCTCGCCTCGCATGTGTACCTGGTGGACGGCTAGGTGGAGATCGCGATCAAGGCGCTTGGCGATTTCACATCGACCGTGCACCGCCTGAGTCCTGGAACGGCGGTCTACCTGGACGGTCCGCACGGCGTCTTCTCTATGGATCGAGATGAGGGGCCGGGCTTCGGTTTCATCGCGGGCGGAGTAGGGATCACGGGCCTGATCAGCATGCTCCGCACCATGGCCGACCGCGGCGACGTTCGGCCGGCGGTTCTCGTCTACGCGAACGGTGACTGGGAAGGGGTAGTGTTTCGCGAAGAACTATCGGCAGCGATTGCTGGCGACGATTGACGAGTGGCCGATTCAAAACTGGCGAACGAACTCCGAGTGAGGGGTTCAACAACGGAGGGCGTCGTGATCGAATTCCGACAGATTCTTTGTCCGATGGATTTCAGCGAGTCATCCATCCGCGCGCTTGCTTACGCTGCAGTCGTCGCCCGCTGGTACGACGCGCAGCTGACAGTGCTGCACGTCGTTCCCACCTTCGAACCGATGCAGGCACGAGGTGATCTCGGCGAGCCGGTCCGACTTGTCACGCCGATTCCGCGCGAACAGGTAATCGCGGAGATGAACCGATCCCTGAATCTTGCTGATTTGTCGCCGCGCGCGACGCCTCTAGCCGAACCAGGCGATCCGCAGTCGACGATCATCGATCAGGCGCTCTCGAAGAAAGCGGACTTGATTGTGATGGGAACCCACGGCCGGCGCGGGTTCAAGCGGCTGCTTCTGGGCTCCGTCACCGAGGCGGTCCTGCGCGAGGCACCCTGCCCGGTCCTCACAGTTCCCGCTGACGCACCCGCGCCTCTTCCAGAGGCGGGCACATTCAAGCGCATTCTCTGTCCGATTGATTTCTCGCCGTCGGCGCTTCAGGCCCTGGGATTTGCGCTGGATCTCGCACGTCAGGCCGATGGCCGTGTCACTCTGTTGCACGCTATCGAGTGGCTCGCGGAAGACGAGCCGGGACCGTCGATGCACTTCAACGTCCCCGAATACCGCCGCTACATCGAGTCCGATGCTCAGCAGCGGATACGGGCTCTCGTGGCTGACGAATCGCGAACCTGGGTCGAGATCAAGGATGTCGTCCAATTCGGGCGCCCGTATCGGGAGATCCTTCGCGCCGCCGAGGCGAAGCCGGCTGACCTCATCGTCATGGGTGCGCAGGGAAGAGGCGGGATCGGCCTCGCGCTGTTTGGATCGACCACACAGCAGGTTGTCCGTGGCGCGACATGTCCGGTCCTTACCGTTCGCGGGTTGCAACAGGCTTGACGCGGAGCTAAAGCTGCGAACCACCATGTCTCGCGCGAGGAACTCGCACGTGCCCATCATCTCATCTGGTCGACCAAGCGGTTTCGGCGAAAGTCAGGCGAGACCGTCGGGCGGCTGGTTGATCGGATGAAGCGGTTGCTCGAAGCGGAGGACGTCGCGGCAGTAATGGAAAGGGTCGCGCAAACAGTGCCATCCGCGCTCAGGCCGTCGACGTTTGCTCTTGTCGCCGATCTCCTGCTTGCCGACGGGAAGATGGACGCACGGGAGCGGAAATTCCTCCACCATCTCGCGACGAACTTCAACCTCCGCCCTCGCGTGGCAGACGACGTCATCGCCGCTATACTCGTCAAGAATCATCTCTGACAAGCCGATGAAGAGCGAGGCTGCGACGCTCATGTATTCGGGGCAGCCGTTTGAGGTATGAAGCGCGGAGAAATCAGTCCGCCTTGGATGCCCGAGGTTTCAAACAGCCTCGGTGTATACTCGCGCTCCTCCAAGGAAGGTGAGATGAGTGAGCAGCGCAATCTCGATGTTGTTCGCGGTGTGTACGCCGCGTTTGGTCGCGGCGATGTGGAGGGAATCCTCGCGGCGCTCGATCCGCAGGTGTCGTGGCGGACGCCTGGCGCTCCAGATCTCCCGACCGGCGGTCTGCGTGAGGGTGTATCTGCGGTGCGCGAGTTCTTCCCGCTGCTGTTGAACACCCTCGACATCGTCGATTTCCAGCCCCGGGACTTTCTGGCCGCAGGCGACACGGTGGTCGTGCTGGGTACGAGCCGCGAGGGTCCGAAGGGCAGCGGCAGACTCGTCGATTTTCGCTGGGTGCACGTGTTCACCTTCCGCAACGGCAGGATCGCGGCGTTCGAGGAACCGGCCGACGTCAGCGAACTGGTGACGGAGTTCCGTCGATCGCAGGCCTATACGTAATCCATCCTCTAACCACCGAAGTGCCGCTGTGCGAATGCGCGTCCTGACTCGGACGTCAGGGCGCGCTCGAAGCGCGTGACGGCGGTCTTGTCCCTCCATCCGAGCGCGCAAACGGTCTAACGTCTGCAGAACCAAGCGGATATGATCGCGGCAGCCTCATGATTGGCAGCACAGTCGGGCACTACCGGATCGATCGGAAGATCGGCGCCGGCGGAATGGGCGAGGTGTATCTCGCCCACGACACGCGTCTCGACCGACCTGTGGCTCTGAAGTTCGTTCGCACGCCCGGTGATCCAGGAGGCGCACAGCAACTGCTCCGCGAAGCACGATCCGCCTCCGCATTGAATCACCCGAGCGTCTGCACGATTCACGAAGTCGGCGAGTCGGGGGGGGACGCCTACATCGTGATGGAGTACATCGAAGGCGAGGCGCTGTCGGATCGGATCGCCGCAGGCCCCATTCCTTTTGCCGACGTCCTCGCAATCGGCGTACAAATCGCGGCGGCACTGGCTCACGCGCATGGCCGCGGGGTTGTTCATCGGGATCTCAAGGCCGCGAATGTCGTGCTCGGTCCCGAGGGGCGCGTGAAGGTGCTCGATTTCGGTCTCTCGCAACGGACTGTAGTCGGGGCCCACGATGTCACGCGTCCGCGGGATACGGTCACTGAACCCGGCGTCATCGCTGGAACGATCGCCTACCTGTCACCGGAGGTGCTTCGCGGTGCGCGAGCGGACCAGACGACGGACCTGTGGGCGCTGGGAGTGACGCTTTATGAGATGTGCGCCTCGCGACGCCCGTTCGAAGGCGCAACGGTCTTCGAGTTGAGCGCTGCCATCCTCGATGGCACGCCCGCTCCGCTGCCGCCGGATGTGCCCGCCGCCCTCGCTGAGGTCGTGGCGCGAGCGCTTTCGAAGAGTCTTGCCGCGCGCTTCCCGAGCGCAACGGCCTTTCGCGAGGAATTGGAGGCCACGGTCCGGCGCCAAAGTGAGGGAAGCTCTCCGGCCCTTCGTACGCTTGCCGTCCTGCCGTTCGCAAATCTCTCGGGCGACGCATCTCAGGAGTTTTTTGCCGACGGGATGACCGAGGCCATTACTGCAGCCATTGCGCGCTTGGGGTCGATTCGTGTGATTTCTCGAACGTCCGCCATGCAGTTCAAGCGCGAGCGGCCGCCTGTTCGCGAGATTGCACGCCTTCTGAACGCGGATGCGGTGGTGGAAGGCTCCGTGACGCGCGCCGGCGAGCGTGTCCGCATCTCGGCGCAGCTGGTCGACGGGCGCAACGACCAACATCTGTGGGCCGAAAGCCACGACCGCGATCTCACCGACGTCCTTGATCTCCAGGATGACGTGGCCCGAGCCATCGTGAAGGGGATCCACTCGCAGCTTGTCGCGCCGGACGCGGGTCACGAGCGGCCGTTCGTCGAACCGCAAGACCGGCGCCGGGCGGTGGATCCCGAAGCTTACATGAATTATCTGCGCGGACGGCACGCGTGGACGAAGCGAACGCCGGCCGCGCTCCGCGAGGCCATTGCGTACTACGAACGCGCGATCCAGCGGGACCCTACCTACGCCCGCGCGTATGCGGGGATTGCCGAATGCCACGGCGTGCTGGGATTCATAGGAACTACCAAGCCTCGCAATGCCTATCCGTCGGCAACGGCCGCTTCCCGGAGGGCGCTGGAGCTCGACTCGTCGACCGGTTCCGCGTACATCGCGCTCGGCTACGCGGCGACGCACTACCGATGGGAATTCGGTCGAGCCGCGGAAGCCTTCGAACAGGGTCTTCGCCTGGAGCCAAACGATCTGAACGGTCGGCACTGGTACGCGCTCCTGCTCACGAGCCGGGGTGAGCGCGACGCGGCCATCCAACAAATGCGTATCGCCGAAGAGTTGGATCCGCTCTCCACGATCGCGCGCGCGGCCACCGGCCTCGTGCTGCACTTCTTCGGCGAATTCGAAGCGGCGGCCGCCGAGTGCCGTGACGCGCTCGATTTGAACCCCGATTCCGCAGCGGCCCAGTGGACGCTGGCCAAGACGCAGCTGGGTCAGGGCAACGCACCCGCGGCGCTGGACGTCCTCCAGCCGCTGGTCGAAGAGTCACGCTGGACACCCGCCCTCGGCGACTACGGACGGGCACTCGGTCTTTGTGGTCGTTCGGACGAGGCGCGCGCGGTCCTTGGGACGCTGACATCAGCAAACGCGTACGTGCGCCCGTATGACCTGGCTCTGGTGCGCATGGGCCTGCACGAACACGACGCCGCGCTCGATCTGCTCGAGCGGGCATTTGACGAGGGCGGGAATTGGCTGAACTACTTGCGGCTGGATCCGGCGTTCGTTGAACTTCGGGGTCACCCGCGCTTCACCACGCTGTTGCGGCGCGTAGCTGACGGGCCCGAGAATCGATCCTGATTGCACGGCGACCCTCATCGATCCCAATCGCCCTGGCTCACTTGCTGCAGCGCCGCGATCAGTTTCTTGTCGCGACCGTAGACATCGCGCCGATAGTGCATCAGTCCGTCCGGTCCGAGGAAGGCCGTGATGTAACTGATGTACACGGGAATCGGCTTCTCCAGGTTGACGACTGTCTCCCTGCCGGTATCCACCGCTGACTGGATCCGCTGCGCCGTCCAGCCCTGGTCAGCGAGCAACAGCTCGGCAAGCTCCGCTGGCTTTTCCAACCGCACGCATCCGTGCGAGAACGCGCGGTCGGACTCGTTGAACAGCGTCCGTGCCGGCGTGTCATGCAGGTAAATGTTGTGCGGATTCGGAAACATGAACTTGAACCGCCCGAGCGAGTTCCACGGGCCTGGCCGCTGTCGCATCGACGTGCCGTCGTACTCGAAGTGGTTGCGCTCGAGGTATTCAGGATCCGTCTTCGCTTTCGGGATCAGTTCGCTGCGCATGATGCTGACCGGCACGTTCCAGTACGGGTTGACGACGATGTACGTCATCCGTCCGGCGAACATCGGTGTCGCGTGGAACAGCTTGCCGACGACGGCGCGGGTCTCGAACGTCACGCGGTCGTCGTCGAAAACATAAGCTTTGAAATCGGCGATGTTCACCGCGATGCGCCGGCCCGTTGAGGTGCGCGGCAGCCACCGCAGCCGCTCGAGGCCCAAGCGAACCTGCTCGATCCGCGTCGAGAGCGGCACGCTCAACTCCGCCATCATCTTCCTTCCGTAGATGCCATCGGCATCGAGCCCGTGTCGATCCTGAAAGTGCTTGACGCCGTCGATCAGCGTGTCGTCGAACGCCTCGTCCTTCGGTCCCTGCGGCAGGTCGCCGCGCTCTATCAGGATCGCGCGCAGCTCAGCGACCCTCGGACCCCGGTCACCCTTGCGGAGCGTCGGACCGTCCGTCGCCTGCGTCCATCCACTCTGCGCCCTGCGGCTGCGAAGGTCGGCGAGCGCACGCTTGACCAGACCGTAGACGAACGACGGTGGGGCGTATTGTCGCAGTGCCTCGCCGGGATCGGGAGCCGCGGCCACGTCGCCGAGCACCGCACCGGCGTCGAACGGCCGCACCTCGTACGAGTTGGCACGATCGACTTCCGACGGCACCGTGATGCCCCAGCCGACGTCGCGAGCGAAGCGGACGACGACGAGTGAGAGCAGGACCTCCAGGTTGGCCGTGCTCTCCGTTGTACGTTGTGCCGCGAGGCGCGCGAGCGCGCTCGGAACGTAGTCTTCTGGATTCAGGCCATCCTCGTCCGCGCGGGCAAGGGCACGCATGACGCTCTCGCCCGACGGATTCAGTCCTGCCGGACCGGTCCAGGCCGGTTGATAGCCGCGTGCCGTGTAGAAACCGCTCACCGCTGGCAGGGCGTCTTCCAGTCCGATCCGCGCGGCAGCGGGCGGCGGTCGATGCAGCGCCGCTTCAATGGGCGGTGACGTTTGCGTCGAGAGGGGATCGGCGGCCGCGAGCACCGCGAGAATCAGCGCGGCAAGAAGCTGACGTGGCATGCATTCTGAGCCAGGAGAAGATCAGTCGTCGACCGACGTCCAGCTTACCGCTCGTTGCATCGGAATGGAACGAGGTTCTTGCGACGCCCGATTGAGTGCGCCGTTCGCGGCGCATCAGATGATCGCGATACTCTTCCACGGTGACAGATTGCCTCACGCGGTTGTTGGTGGTCCTGGTCGTCATCGCAATGTCCCGATCGGCATTCGCGCAGCAGACGTCGCCGGGCGCCACGATGTTTGCCGGCGCGGCGACGCTGTACGGCGAGTCACCGGTGCCGCTCGAACGCAGCACCTATCCTAACGTTGGCGCTGGCCTGCACTTTGTGATCAAACCCGCGCAACACATGCTCGTGAATCTCGAATACGCTCAGGGTGTCGGGGCGAACAAGGGTGTCTACATGAAACTGGGCTACGGCTGGTGAGGATCAGCTCCATTCCTTGCGCTGCTGCCAGATTCCCTCGGCCGCCCGCAGCGCGAGTGCTCCGATAGTCGACGTGGGGTTCACGGCGGCGGCGGTCGTGAACGAGCTGCCGTCGACGATGAAGAGGTTCGGGACGTCGTGCGCTCGGTTCCACGCGTTGACGACCGACGTGCTCGGATCGCGTCCCATCGGCGCCGTACCCATGTAGTGCGCGAAGTTCATCACCCGGCCCGAGTCCAGAATGCGCGACGCCCCAGCGGCCTCGAGCACGCGCCGCGCCGAGGCGGCGCCATGCGCGAGCATGAGCTGTGTGTTTTGCGACGCACGATAGGTGACGCGAGGCGCCGGAATGCCGTTCGAGTCCTTGGCCGCGGGATCAAGCTCGACTCGATTGACCTCCTCCGGCAGATCCTCGGCCATGACGGCGATCCCAACGCTGTGGCCAAAGCGGCGCGCCATTTCGACGTGATGGCCGCTGCCCCAGGGGACCGGCTCGCTGTCGCCCCACGCGACGCTTGCCGGACCGAGCGGACGGTAGACGAGCAGGGAGTAGCCGCGGACGAAGCCTCGTCCACGGTCCGTCTCGTAAAACTCCTGGCTGAAGAACGGGTTTCCGCTAAACGCTTCCTTCTCGAACGGCTCGTCGAAGATACCCTCGACGAAGCGGCTCGGGTGATTCATCAAGCGGCGGCCCACCTGGCCGTTCGAGTTGGCCAGGCCGTCGGGAAAGCGCGCGGACTTCGACGCGAGCAGCAGGCGTGGCGTGCCGATCCCGTTGCAGCAGACGACCACCACACGCGCCGGCTGGATCTGCCGATCGCCGCGGCGATCGAAATAGCCCACACCCGTCACTCGGCCGTCGTCGCCCACCAGAATCTCGCTCACTCGCGCCCGCACCGTCAGCGTCGCGCCGGCGACGAGCGCTTTCGGCCAGTAGACGACGTCAGCTGACGCTTTCGCTTTGAGCGGACATCCGAAATTGCAGCGGCCGCGGTTGTCACACCCGGTACGTCCGTCATAGTCACGCGAGATAATTGCGTTGTCCGACGGCCACCAGTGCCACCCGAGCGCCTCGAACCCCCGGACGAGCGCTTCGCCGGACCGGCCGAGCGGCATCGGCGGCGTGCTGCGGGGCGCGCGCGGCGGATTTGCCGGATCGCCCGCGAGCCCGGACACACCGATCATCCGGTCGTTCGCGTCGTAGAACGGCTCGAGGTCCGCGTACGAGATCGGCCAATCCTCCGCCACGTCGTCGAGTCGACGGACGGCGAAATCCGATGGATGAAGTCGCGGGAAGTGACCTTCCCAATGGACCGTGCTGCCGCCGACGCCGTTCCACATCACGATGTTGCACGGGCCGTCGCCGCCGGTGGTGACCGGGTAGTCCTCCTCCCGCTTGCGGTCGTTCGGCAGGAGCGCATGACGGCCTCGGCGCACCGACGCTTCGAACTCGTGCTGCTCCGAGGCAAAGTCGCCCGGCCGCAGCCAGTCCCCCTGCTCCAGGCACACCACCCGTGCACCGCGCGAGGCGAGCCGCCACGCGACCGCCGCGCCGGCAGCGCCAGACCCGATGACGACGACGTCGGCGCGGTCGCGAGGCATCAAGAAGACTGACGATAGAACGTCTTCTGCCGACGAACGCGCACAAGCCGCTGCTCGTCGAACGGCTCGAGCGGTGCGGTGCGACGTGGCCCGGACCGGAAGTTGTAGCCGACGAGCTGCTGCACGCGGGGATTGGTGTAGTAGGCCTCGTAGACGAGGTCGCGCAGCATCGTGAAGAAATCGGCAGGGACGTTCGTTTTCTCGATGTGTGCGAGCACCGCCGTCTGCCGATCCGCCGCCAGCAGATCGAAGCGGCGGCCGTATGTCGCCTCTGCATGCTCGCCCGCGACGCGGAGTCCGCTGACGAGCAGGCCCGCCGTCACGCTATCGGCAGCGGCAAGTTGCTCGATGTAGTGGATTGCGTTCACGCCCGATGCAGCCGGCATCCGACCGTCCGCGGGGATGATCACGTCGGCTGCCGCCCGGAGCACGCGACGGTCGGCCGCATCAATTCGCTTCGCCTGCGCCGGCGCGGCAAACAGATCGTGACGCAGCAACGGCGTCACGAGCGCCAGTTGCACCGAGCCGTTCAGGAGACGCCTTCGGCTGAAGCGGCGTGGCACGGCGTGCATTGTACGCCGACAATACGGAATTTACCGCCCCTCTGAATCCCGATGACGCACGACGAAACTCATTCCATCGATCGTTCGCTTCGAATTCGCGTCACGCACGATCAGCGTGTGGATCCCGAATTCTGCCGGGGCTTTGAACGTCGTATTCAAACTGCCGCTGCTGTGGCGCTCGGCTTTTTCGATCACGCGTCCATCCAGAACGATCTCCAGCAACGCGCTCCGGGGCATCCGTTCACCGGTTACTGTCAGCGGACTTCCAGGTCCGATGTTGTCCGTTCCTTCAGCGGCCGACATCGAAATGTACGGCTTCGACAGAGCGGGAGAGCGTTCGTGCTGCTGAAGCACGCGGCCGTCAGCGATGCTCGCGTTCGGTCGCGTCGCGGACTTTTCGGACAGCGGAATCTTTGCGCTCGTATACAGTGCCCCCACCAGCCCGGTGCGTGCGTCCAGGGCAAGGCCGGTCAGGAACCTGCCTGAAGGCGTGGTAAAGGCCTCGTCGGCTGCGATGCCAATCAGCCCGCTCTGCTGGGTCGTGTACCGGATGGCTGGCTTCACGGTCGTGCCGACAAACCCGATCGACGTTTGCGGCGTAACGGACAATTCACGAAGCACTCCGCCTTCTACGCGGGCGCCCATGATCTCGCCTTCGAACACGACGATGCCCCGTTCGAACCGATCGGGCGATGGATCGCCCCGGAATACGTACTTTAGAAGGCACGATTGGACCGCGCAAAGGGAAGGTAGGCTGCTGACGACGGGCGCGCCGGTCAGCCTCCACAGACCGCGGCCGAGGGTTGACACGAAGGCATCCGTCGCTGACATCCATTCGATGGAGGTGATGGCGGTGGCGCGCTCCGAATTCGGTACCTTGATCCATGTAGCGCCTCTATCTCTCGAGAGGATGAGGCCGTTCTGCTGCGTGCCGATGGCCACGCTGGTGGGATCATCGCGAAAGAATGAAACGTGCGAGGCGAACGGGAAGGGCCCGGAGTTGAACTGGTATCGACCCGCATCGGTCAAGAGAGACGTCAACCCCAGGATTTCGCTCCAGTTCTCGCCGCCATCGTGTGACTCCATGATCTTTCCGCTGAACACATCGGGCGCAATCAGATGTCTGCTGTCCTTGGGATCGACTCCAAAAACGCGATGCCAGAACCAATCGGGGGGATTGATGCCGATGCCGCCGAACCCGCGCATTGCCGGGAAGTGCTCCATTGCGATTGAGAGTTTCGGGTTCAACGTCAGCCTTACGAGTGTGTCGATCTCGAGATCTCGAGTACTGTCGAAGCCTTTCCTGATCGCTTGGTACTGCACGGCGACGGCGAGCGGTCTGCCGTTGACTGCGACGCTCATTGTGCTGAGTCTTGGAATGTCTACAAGATCTTCTGCAACGACCGCGTATTGGGTCCAGGTCGTGCCGAGATCGCGAGTCGCGGCGAGCCCTTTCTGGAATCTGGGCCGCGCGCGCGGCGGCGATGCGTCAACGCCCTGGTCGTGCAGCGACTTTGAAACAGTCGCTGGAGGTCCAACCATCCGGCCGGGAGGATTGCGCCACGGATTCAATCCCGAGAAAGGCGCGCCGTATGTTTGCGAGAATACGCGCCCGCCGATGTCATTCGCGCACGGACCACAAACCTTCGCGGTGACCACACTGTCGGGCGCCGATGGGACATGCTTTTCCATCTCGAGGTTGAGGCCCTCGGGGCCACGACTCGGTGGCGGCCACGTCACACCTTGATCCCCAGAGGCCCAAATGCCGTTGTCTTGAATCGCGAGATACAGGTCGTACTTGCCCGCGTTGTCGATCCACTGCCCCTTCACTTCAGCGATTTGCAGCGCGTTGTAACCGTTTGGGCCCGAGCCTGTCAGCATCCAGGTTAGCCCGCCGTCCAACGTGCGGTGCACGCCTCCGTCCGTCGCCAGCAGGATTGGCATACGCGGTGTCGAGCCGCCAAATGCCATGTCGCGCGAATCTGAGTGATCGACGCTCGAAACCCTGGGGACGCCGCTGTAGTCGAAACGAGATGTTCCTGAAATCTGTGGAGCGACCAGCTGCGCAACGTCACAGCGGTTGCCCAGCCACAGCGTCAGCCCTGTTGACGTCGCCAGCGGTTTGACGAAGCCGTGTCCACCGCACCAGGGCGGGCCATCTGATTGCGGGCCACGCGAAAACGTCGGGGCGATCCGCGACCAGGTTGCCCCGCCGTCCTCGCTGACGTAGAAGTCAGGATCGCCATAGGCGTAAAACGTATGATCATCGAGAGGTGACGCCGCGAGTCCGTGCAGGTCGCCGAGAGGGACCGGAAACGTCGTTGGGGTCCAGGTCGCTCCGCCGTCGACGGAGCGAGCGACGTTGGTGGATCGTCTGCCATCAAGTGAGCTCGCGACGACGAGATTGCCCCGTTGGGCCGCCACGGAAGCCGTCGAGAAAATTCCAAATGGAGCTTCGACCGTCCACGTGACGCCCTGGTCACTGCTTTTCGACAGACCGAAGCTCGTCGTGACGTAGATATGCCCGGTATCTGGCGCAATGGAAATCTCGTCTGCCGCGAAGCGCCATCCGACAACGGGAGGAGTCGGACTGGCGATATGCGACCAGTTGATGCCGCCATCCGAGCTGCGCCAGATGCCGCCAGCGTCGTTCCCCACACTGAATCGGTCCGCCGTTGTCGCGATGAGAATATCGGACGTCACGTATGCGATCGCCGACGTGTAATAGGCGGCAAGCGCGTCGACGTGATTCCAATGCGTTCCGCTGTCTTTCGTGATGAAGAGGCCACCAGATTCGGAAGCGACGAACATGATGCGGTTATCGGAAGGGTTGACCGCAATCGTGTTGGTTCGACCACCGTAGGGGATGTTTGGCTGGAATTCCTCGAGCGTCCAATTGATTGACTGAGAATGTGCAGGACGTGCGAAAACTGCAACAGCGATGAAAACTGACCCGACGGTTCGCCATCTCATGTTCAACCTCGGTTCGTCGACGCGTGCCCTCGCCGTACGTACTGTCTCCCGCAGCGGAATGTCAGACAGTCCGCTTCCACCGCTCATCGAACCTTAATCGAAATTATGATCGTGACGACGACCGTCAATCGGTTCTCGCTGTCGGCACGGCGCGGACGATGAACCGCTTTGGGGCGGGGCCCGTGTAGTAGAACGGGTAGCAACCGACGAGCGTCACCGCGGGACCTGGCGTCGGGTCGATCACGCTGACGTCGTCGGGCGTGGTGATGCGAATCCATTCGACCCGGTATTGTTCGGTCGAAGCCGGTGTGTCCAGGACCAACTCGTCCCCTTCCTTTATATCCTTCAGCACTCGGAAGAAGCCGTCTCGGTGCGCGGCGATGCCGACGTTGCCCGGCGTCCCGGGCAGAGCGGTGTCCTCGATCCGGCCGGCCGCGAGATCCAGCACTGCGTCCGTGGTCCCGTCGTAGACCGGCACCTCGAGGCGGAGCCGCGGGATACGCAGGACCGCGAGCGTCGGCGGTGTTTCCCGCTGGAGCGCGATCTTGTAAGCCTTCACCCGGGCTGCCGACCAGAGTTTCATGTCGACCTCATTGCTCCAGGTGAGCGCTCGCGGCGGTGGCGGCGCCGGGGTGGCTGGGGTGGCTGTATCCGGAGCCGCCCGGTTGCTGGCGGCAGGTGTCTCGGGCTGTCGGCTGCAAGACGACATTGCGGTCGCGAGCACCAGCGCGAGGGTCAGGACCGGAAAGCTGCGGTTCGAGTCGGGCCGGAAAGGAGACATAAACGACACTCCAACGGCAACCGCGTCAGGACAATTATTGATACGCCGGATGCGCCTTGATTGCCGCGCGCAGCGGGTCGCAATCGGTCCATTTGAGCAGGACGCCGGGCTTCGTAAGCATACTGCGCGCATCGACGATCGCGAACGCCGCCTTGTAAATCGCCATCTCGAGGACGCCCCCCGAAACACTCGTATGGTTCGCTCGCAGATACAGCGCATCAGCCAGATACGCCACAACCTCCTCGTCCTGCATCGATGGGACCTTCCATCCCTTCACGTCCTTGAGGGCGTGGACGCTTTCGTGAAAAATCGATGCTTTTCCCACCGCGCTCTTGATTGCGCCCTCGCTGCCCAGCGTGATCTTTCCGATCAGTTTCTTCTCCCCGGCGCTGAATCTGCGGCCGACGAACGACGAATACGCCGCTCCCAGCTGAGAACCGGTACTTCCGGTTTCCACGCGGATGTCCTGCTTTTCGATCGCTCTCGCCACAAGATCCATCTGAGTCCTGTCTATGACGACGGCCTCAACCGTGAAGCTGATACGGTCGACAGGATGGGCACGAAGAACTTGCGCAACGTCGGATTCGAGGCTCATAGCAGATTGGTCAGGCCTGGGTTTTTTCTTTCGAGGCTCCTCGCCATGCGAAGCATCACGCTTCCCGCACCGCCTCTGGCGCCTCGAGCACGGCTCGAAAACGAAGCCGAGTGTAGTCCGCCGTCCAGTTGCCGGACTCGTCACACAGTCGCGGTCTGATGCGCGCTTCGACGCGCTCCAGATAGTCCTGACGCTCATCGGAAGGCAAGAGCGCCGTGAAGCAATGAGAGAACGTCGTGAGCCACCCCATCATGTCGGGGATTGGCGTCGGCCTTGGAATCAATTCGATATACGGCACGTCGAAGCCCGCCGCCGAAAGATGCTCGCGGTACTCGGCCGGAGACGGGAAATACCATGGACTGGCCGATTCCCCGTTGTAGCCACGGCAATTCAGCTCGTCGACGAGCGCGCTGCGGATAGTCTCCACGCACTTGTAGCCACCCATCTCGGCGACGAACCGCCCGTTGGGGCGCAGCGCGCGGGCGATGTTCTTGACGACCCGGTCTGCATCTTTCATCCAATGCAGTGCCGCATTGCTGAACACCGCATCGAACTCCTGCTCGAACGTCATGTCGGATGCGCTCATCTCGACAATCTCGAGCCCAAGCTGCCTCGCGGCTCTGCACAGGTCGGGACTGGAATCAAGGGCGACGACGTGACTTCCTGCATCGGCAATCTTCTTTGTGAGCACACCATCACCACAACCGATGTCTAGAATCCTCTCGTTCGGAACCGGCGCGAGCAACTGGAGCACCGGGGCGCCGAGATCGGTGACGAAACGAGCGTTCTTGTCGTAGCCCGCGGCGTTCCAGGTTTGTGAGCTCATGGTTCGTGCGGCGACCGCATTCCAGACTCCCCGCGAATCAATGCCGCGGTGATTGCGGGCGACGGCCCAGCATCGGCCGCCATGCCGGGGTGCCGTCCTCCCATTGATTATCGGTCAGCTGCTGCACATCGCTGCCGTCGAACCGCATCACGAACAGTTCGCCGTACGGCTGGGGAGCATCGGTGTACGTCACCTCGTCCTTGAAACCCATACGTGAGCTGGCGAACACGATATGCTCGCCATCCGCCGACCACGCCATATGCGCATCGTTGCCCGGGGTCGACGTCAGGCGTCGGACGTCAGTACCGTCGGGCCGAATCGTGAACACCTCGTAGTCTCCCTGCTCGATGCGCGAGAACATGATCAGATCACCGCGCGGCGACCAGAGTGGGAAGTTGTCGTAGCCGGTCGTCAACGTCGTCACTACACCAGTCGAAAGATTCATGATCCGCAGGCCGTCACCATCCGGACCAAACGTGCGATATACCACTCGGGTGCCGTCAGGCGCCAGCGACGGGAATCCGTTGTTGTTCGGGCCTTTCGTCAGCTCGTGGAAACCGGTCCCGTCCGGCTTGATCATCGCAATCTGCGCACCGCCATCAACGCGATCCGCCTTACCCAGGAACAGATCGTGGAATCCGTTGAAGAACGCACGGAACGAGCCGATGCCGAACACCATCGCGTCGCCCTTGGCCGACCACTGCGGACCGAGCACGCTCCGCGCCGGTTCGTGAAAGATGGTCGTCACCTTCTGCGTTTCGGCTTCGACCACGAACAGGTGATTGCCCGCGGGCGTCGGCACGTAGTCGGCCGACGCATACCGCATCCCGCTCGGATCGAACGACGGCTGCATGCCGCCCAGTCGCAGCTCGTACGAGGGCAGCCGACTCCACATTCTCGGACCGGTCGTGTTTTCGGGTCGGCGGGTCAAGCCTCTTTTGTGATACGCGACGCGCCGGCCGTCCGGTGACCAGGCCGCACTGAGGACGTAGCCTTGCGGTCCCGATTTGCCGCTGGCGTATGCGATACCCGACGGCTTGTCCTTTCTTATGTATCCGACGTCATTGCCAAGGAATGCCGGCGCCAATTTCACGCCCGGCCCGCTCGCGATATCTGATACGACACTGCTGGCCACATCGATCGATACGAGCAAGGTCGAGCCGCCTTCGGGCAGAGCCTGTCGAAAGTCCATCGTCTCCTGCGCGGTGGAGCAGTAGGCGACGACGTGCCGACTGTCGGGCGACCACTTCGGGCTGCCGCAGAACTCGCCGCGCTTCGTCAGCTGGCGCAAGCCGGAGCCGTCCGGGTGCACGAGGTAGATCTCGGTGCGCTGCAGCGCCTCCCAGCGCCCGTGCGAGAAAGGCAGGCCATGCTCTCGATCCGACGTAAACGCGATCCACGATCCATCGGGCGACCACGAAGGACGATAGTCGCCGCCTGGGCCCGAGGTGACGGCCTTCGCGCGATGGGTGCGAATGTCGAGCGTCCAGAGATCCGCTGTGCCGCCAGCGCGCGTCGTGACAAACACGATCTGTTGCCCGTCTCCGGAGAAGGCTGCCTGATCGTCGTACGCGGGACCGTCGGTGAGCCGTTCGAGGCTCGTGCCGTCCGGCCTCATCCGATACAGGTCTGCCGAGCCGTTGCGCTCGGACGTGAACGCGATCCAGCCGCCATCCGGCGACCAGGCCGGGTCGTAGTCGACGTCACTCGTGCCCGGGAGCGGATGTTCATCGCTGCCGTCGGCGTTTGCGATGAACAGACCAATGTCTTGCGGGACGGGGAATACCCGCGAGAAGAAGATCTGCTGCGGCGGCGCCTGCGCGGCTGCTGCGACGCACGCGAGAAGAACAAGGCCAATCGAGACACGGATTCTCATGTTCATCGCCATCGCTGACTCTACGAGGCATTTCGGAGCCGAAAGAATACCTCAGTCGAGTGACGACCGTGGCGACGTTACCGGCTCTCTACGCGCACGAGCTTTAGCGAGAACGGATTGCTGAACGACCCGTTCTGGTTTCGTTGTTGCGTGATGACGAGCGTGTTTCCTTCGAGCTTGTATGAGTAAGTGATAAAGACGCCCGGACCCATCACCGCTGGGTTCTTCGACGCTATCGGCCGCATCGTGATGAGATCAGGGGTCGCCTCATAAGTCCCAGCCTCGGCGACGACTGGTCCCCAAACGGCGCGCAATTCGTCGGCGCTGGCCTTTGCGACGTCGGTCAGAATCGGTCGCGGTCCATCGGCTTGAACCTCTACTCGGCTGTAATGCTTGTCCGTGATGATGGTCAGGTTGGGCCGTTCGGCAAACGCGATCGTGCGGGCTCCCGGGCCGGTGACCGTCGCTTCCAAAACACGCCACACGCCTTGTATCGAGGGGTGTGATTGCGTCGTGCCCTGGCCGCTGAGCACGCTGACGCCAAGTGCCAGGAACAAGAATCTCTGCACGGTGCCCTCCTTTGATGATGAATGCGGGTAGGTCGCGCGAATACCCCGTCGCGCCGAGAACAGTCTAATGCGATCTCCGTTGCGCCAGGGCCCAGCGAGAGAACCCCCTCACCGTTCGCTCCTATTCGGCAGCGAGACGCAAACCAGAGGGAAGAGGCTCGCCGAACACGCGGCTGGCGTCGACCGATCGCACGACCAGCTCTTCGAGGGCGCGCAGCGCCTCGTCTCCCGCGCCTATGTCCCGTAGTCGGGCACTGGCGCGCTGTCGGTCTCCCTCGTCGAGGTCGCGCAGCGAATCGCCGGTGACGCCGGCGATTTGCACGATGGCGGCAATCAAGTCGGCCGACGTGACCTTCACGCTGACGAGAACGTCGAGCCACCTCGCGGCGTCATGTGGCGGCACGACGCTGCTGAGCGGCCCATAGAACGGGGTGCGCGCGCCGATGCGACCGAGGGCCCAGAGCAGGCTGGTGTCGGTCGCGGCGCGGCGAACGCGTCGCGCGAGCTCGTCGCCGATCTTGACGCGTGTCGCGACATCGAGCCGTTCGAGGCTGGCGGCGAGACGCCAACTCTCGCGCTCTTCCTGCGGATTCAGTCGCGGCGCCTTCTTGCCGCCGAGCCCGAGATCGCCGATGACACGCTGCGCCAGGTCCCGCTGCTGGCCCGACGAGAATCCGCCAGCCACGCGACTCCAGAGAACGAGCCATTCGGCGCGATTCTGCACAGCGCCGGGAAATGCCACACCCGCGACATAGACGGGGCGCGCCTGGCTGACGCGCCACGGATCCTTCGCCGCACCGAATCCTGGCCGCAAACAGAATCCGAACAGGTTCAACCACCGCGCCTCGAGCGTCGCGGATTTGCGTCGGTCGGCGGCGATCTCGATCAGGACATCCGCGAAACGCCGAATGACCGCGAGCGGCCATGCAGTCTTGCCGAAGCCGAGGATTTCCTCGAGGCGCGCGACGAGCGACTCAGCAGTGA
>Ga0310810_10002610_pt1 | contig 19402 bp, 18 predicted proteins | sample NCmetagenome_FD_207641 | JGI IMG/M metagenome (GOLD analysis project Ga0310810, IMG submission 207641) | Soil microbial communities from experimental microcosm in Duke University, North Carolina, United States - NC | ecosystem: Engineered > Artificial ecosystem > Soil microcosm > Unclassified ...
CCCCCAGTCAGATTGCCTTGCGGGCAATCGATGGGCGACCCTGGAGGCATAATAGCCACTCATGCTGCTTTGCGAAATAGCTGATGCTGCGCGGTAAATGCCTGATAATATGAATTGAATCTAAAGTTTCCACTGTCACGGCCGACGAGCCGGCAAATTTTGGCGCGATGGCGGCAGTTTCGAATGCAACCGCATCCGCGCTTGACTCTGCCCCAGCGGTCTATAGGGCGCCCCGCGGGCCACGCGGTCCCAACGCCGCGCGTGCTCTCTGCAAGGAGAGACTTTTGATGTATAACGAACCCACGCTCCGTCCGGAGCGCCCCTTCTTTTCCTCTGGTCCCACCGCCAAGCCCCCCGGCTGGTCGCTCGACAAGATCAACACCAGGTCGCTCGGCCGCTCGCACCGCTCCGCCTACGGCAAGGGCCGGCTGAAATACGCCATCGATCTTTCGAAAGAGCTGCTCGGCGTGCCCGAGGACTACCTCGTCGGCATCATGCCGGCGTCGGACACCGGTGCGCTCGAATGCGCGATGTGGACGATGCTGGGCGCGAACCGTCCCGTGACCGTGGCGGCGTGGGAAAGTTTCGGCAACGTGTGGATCCAGGACGCGGCCAAGCAACTGAAGCTGCCGAACCTGACCACGCTCGACGCCGATTACGGTGAAATTCCTGACCTGACGCAGATCCCGCAGGACAACGACGTCGTTTTCACCTGGAACGGTACGACCTCGGGCGCGAAGATCCCCGACACCGACTGGCTCGCCCCGGGCCGCGAAGGCGTGACCATCAACGACGCGACCAGCGCCGCTTTCGCGATGGAGATGGACTGGCCTAAGCTCGATGCCACGACCTATTCGTGGCAGAAGGTGATGGGCTCGGAAGCCCAGCACGGCATGCTGATCCTCAGTCCCAAGGCGGTCGAGCGGATCGAGAGTTACGATCCGCCCTGGCCGCTGCCGAAGCTGTTCCGCCTCAAGAAGGGCGGCAAGATCAACCGCGCGATCTTTGAAGGCGCGACGATCAACACCCCTTCGATGCTCGCGACCGAGGACTACATCGTCGCGCTCGAGTGGGCGAAGTCGATCGGCGGCCGCCAGGCGCTGTTCGAGCGTGCCGATCGCAACGCGAAGACGGTATTCGACTGGATCGACGCTACGCCGTGGGTCCGCAACATGGTTCCGGACAGGGCCAAGTGGACCAACACCGGCGTGTGCATGGTCTTCCAGGGCGACTGGTACGAGAGCCTCTCCGCCGAGGAGCAGGCCGCCGTGCCGAAGAAGATCGTCGGCACGCTCGAGAAGATGGACATCGGCTACGACTTCAACGGCTATCGCGACGCGCCGCCGAGCTTGCGCATCTGGTGCGGCGGCTCGGTCGAGCAGGAAGACATCAAGCGCCTGCTGCCGTGGATCGAGTGGGCCTACGAGCGCCTGAAGAACGGCGAGCTCTGAGCCGCCTCCCGAGCCTGTAAAGTTTGTTCGTCACTCCCGCACCAGCGGGAGCCCGGTGCGGCCCAGAGCAACCCTGGATCCCCGCCTTCGCGGGGATGACGATCCATTGATGGGATCCAAGACCATGACCAAGCCCAAAGTCCTCATCTCCGACAAGATGGACCCCAACGCCGAGCGCATCCTCAAGGAGCGCGGCTGCGAGGTCGACGTGATCACCGGCAAGACACCCGAAGACCTGAAGGCGATCATCGGCCAGTACGACGGCCTCGCCATCCGCTCGGCCACCAAGGTGACCAAGGAAATCCTCGACGCGGCGACCAACCTCAAGGTCATCGGCCGCGCCGGGATCGGCGTCGACAACGTCGATATCCCCTATGCGAGCTCCAAGGGCGTGGTGGTGATGAACACCCCGTTCGGCAACTCGATCACGACCGCCGAGCACGCCATCGCCCTGCTCTTCGCGCTCGCCCGGCAGCTGCCCGATGCGAACACCCAGACCCAGGAAGGCAAGTGGCCGAAGAACGCTTTCATGGGCGTCGAGGTCACCGGCAAGACGCTCGGCCTGATCGGCGCGGGCAACATCGGCTCGATCGTCGCATCCCGCGCGCTCGGCCTCAGGATGAAGGTCATCGCCTACGACCCGTTCCTGACCGAGGAGCGGGCCGTCGAGATGGGCGTCGAGAAGGTCGATCTCGAGACGCTCGTCACCCGCGCGGACTTCATCACGCTGCACACCCCGCTGACCGACGAGACGCGCAACATCCTCAGCCGCGAACGGCTCGAGAAGACCAAGAAGGGGGTGCGGATCGTCAACTGCGCGCGTGGCGGGCTGATCGACGAGGCGGCGCTGAAGGACTTGCTCGACAGCGGCCACATCGCCGGCGCCGCGCTCGATGTGTTCGCGGTCGAGCCGCCACCGGCCGACCACCCGCTGTTCTCAACGCCGAACTTCATCTGCACGCCGCACCTCGGCGCTTCGACCAGCGAGGCGCAGGTCAACGTGGCGCTGCAGGTGGCCGAGCAGATCGGCGATTTCCTGACGACCGGCGGCATCACGAACGCCCTCAACGTGCCGTCGCTCAGCGCCGAGGAAGCGCCGAAGCTCAAGCCGTACATGGCGCTCGCCGAAAAGCTCGGCAGTCTCGTCGGCCAGCTCGCCCGAGGCAACCTGCCGAAGATCAGCATCGAGGTGGAGGGCGCCGCGGCGCAGCTCAACCAGAAGCCGATCACCGCCGCCGTGCTCGCAGGGCTGATGAAGCACTATTCGCAGAGCGTGAACATGGTCAACGCGCCGTTCCTCGCCAAGGAGCGCGGCATGGAAGTGCGCGAGATCAGGAACGAGCGCGAGGGCGACTACCACACCCTCGTGCGCGTCACCGTGGCGACCAGCCTCGGCGACCGCTCGGTCGCCGGTTCGCTGTTCGGCGCCGGCAACCCGCGCCTGGTCGAGATCTTCGGCATCGGCATCGAGGCCGACCTCGATGGGCACATGCTCTACATCGTCAACGAGGACGCGCCCGGCTTCATTGGCCGCATCGGCTCGCTGCTCGGCGAGGCCGGCATCAACATCGGCACCTTCCACCTCGGCCGCCGCGAGGCCGGCGGAGAAGCGGTGCTGCTGCTCAGCGTCGACCAGCCGATCCCGCAGGAGGTGGTCGACAAGGCCGGCAAGCTGCAGGGCGTGAAGAACGTCAAGGCACTGGCGTTCTAGCGCGAACAGCGGCTATGGCCGCGCGGTCCTTCGAGACGCCGCTACGACGAGCTCGGTGGCCCCTCACGATGAGCGAGCGCCTTGCCGCTCATCCCGAGGAGCCGCTGAGCGAAGGGCGGAGCCCGTAGTCGAAGGCTCGTCTCGAAGGAAAGCCCGTCTCGAAGGATGACCGACCCGACCCGCGACCTTTTGCCCGAGGGGCTCGAGGACCGCCTGCCGCAAGGCGCGGCGGCGGCGGCGCGGGTCGAGCAGGCCGCGCTCGCGAAGATGCATTCGTGGGGCTACGACCGCGTGCGCCCGCCGCTGATCGAGTTCGAGCGCTCGATGGCCGAGCGGATGCACGGCTTCGCCACCCGGCAGATGTTCCGCTTCGTCGACCCGAAGAGCCTGCGAACCCTGGCGCTACGCTCGGACATCACCGTGCAGGTCGGCCGCATCGCCGCCACCGGGCTCGCCAACCGGCCGCGGCCGCTGCGGCTGTGCTACGCCGGACAGGTCGCGTGGATCGCCGGCAACCAGCTCGATCCTCGGCGCGAGGCGCTCCAGGTCGGCGCCGAGCTGATCGGCAGCGACACGGCGCCGGCTGCCGCCGAGATCGTCGAGCTGGCGATCGCCTCGCTTGAGGCCATGGGCGCGAGCGGCATCTCGGTCGATTTCAACTTGCCCGACCTCGTTGAAACGCTCGCCGCCGAGGAATTCCCGCTCGATGCCGAGCAAGTCGCCGCCGTGCGCCGCGAGCTCGACGCCAAGGATGCCGGCGCTTTGAAGGAGGCGGGCGGGGCGGCATACCTGCCGTTGCTTTACGCCGCTGGCCCGTTGGAACAGGCGATCGAGAAGCTGTCGGCAATCGATGCCTGGGGCGCGCTCGCGAGCCGGATCGCCGGCATCAAGCAGATTGCCGAGCGCGTCGCTTGCCGCGCGCGCCTCACGCTCGACCCCAGCGAGCGGCACGGTATGGCCTACCAGAGCTGGTTCGGCTTCACGATCTACGCCGACGGCGTGCGCGGCACGCTCGGACGCGGCGGCACGTACCGCATCGGCGGCACCGACGAGCCGGCAACGGGCTTCTCGCTCTACCCCGAGGCGCTGGTCGAGGCGGTCAAGGCCGCAGAGCCGCGTCCGGAGGCGGTCTTCCTCCCGCTCGGCCACGACCGCGAGGCGGCCCGCAAGCTGCGCGCGCAGGGCCGGCGAACCGTCGCCGCGTTGAGCGAGGCCGACGATCCGTCGGCGCTCGGCTGCACGCACCGGCTCGAAGGCGGAGAAACCAAGCCGCTTTAGGCACTTGGCGCGTTGCATTTCCGGGCGGGGGCCCCACATTTCCCATAAGCCTGTGGGGGCGCCGCTCGGCGCCTCTTGACGCCTGCGAACATTTGCGGAACATCCATTCTCGATGAGTCTCACCACCATCTCTGTGCGCGGCGCCCGGGAGCACAATCTCAAGGGCTTCGACATCGACCTGCCGCGCGACAGCCTGATCGTGATCACCGGGCTGTCCGGCAGCGGCAAGAGCAGCCTCGCGTTCGATACAATCTACGCCGAGGGGCAGCGGCGCTATGTCGAGAGCCTCAGCGCCTACGCGCGGCAGTTCCTCGAGATGATGCAGAAGCCCGATGTCGAGCACATCGACGGCCTCAGCCCGGCGATCTCGATCGAGCAGAAGACGACCAGCCGCAACCCGCGCTCGACCGTCGCCACCGTCACCGAGATCTACGACTACATGCGCCTGCTATGGGCGCGAGTGGGCGTGCCGTACTCGCCCGCCACCGGGCTGCCGATCGAGGCGCAGACGGTCAGCAACATGATCGACCGGGTGATGGCGCTGCCCGAGGGCACGCGGCTGTACCTGCTCGCGCCGGTCGTGCGCGGGCGCAAGGGCGAGTACCGGCGCGAGCTCGCCGAGTGGCAAAAGGCCGGCTTCACCCGCGTGCGCATCGACGGCGAGCTTTACGAGATCGAGGCGGTGCCGGCGCTGGAGAAGAACTTCAAGCACGACATCGAGGTTGTGGTCGATCGCCTGGCGGTGCGCGAGGGGATCGAGACGCGCCTCGCCGACAGCTTCGAGACGGCGCTGAAGCTGGCCGAGGGGCTGGCGTACGTCGACCTCGCCGAGGGCGTGGTGCCGGGGCGCGAGGGGGAGGAGCGCGGCGCCAACGTCACCGGCGGCGAGCTGAAAGGCGCCGGCATCCCCCCCAATCGCATCGTCTTCAGCGAAAGGTTCGCCTGCCCGGTCTCCGGATTCACCATCGAGGAAGTCGAGCCGCGGCTGTTCAGCTTCAACGCCCCGCAGGGCGCCTGCCCGGCGTGCGACGGCCTCGGCGAGAAGCTGCTGTTCGACCCGCAGCTGGTGGTGCCCAATGAGCACCTCAGCCTGAAGCAGGGCGCGGTCGTGCCGTGGGCCAAGTCGAACCCGCCGAGCCCGTACTACATGCAGGTCCTCGCCAGCCTGGCGAAGGAATACGATTTCGACCTCAACACCCCGTGGGACGACCTCGCCCCCGAGCACCGCGAGGTCATCCTGTTCGGCACGCAGGGGCGCGCGGTGCCGCTCACCTTCAAGGACGGGCGCAAGGAATATACCGTGCGCAAGGCGTTCGAGGGCGTGATCGGCAACCTCAACCGCCGCTTGCTGCAGACCGACAGCGCGTGGATGCGCGAGGAGCTGTCGAAGTTCCAGACCGCGCAGCCGTGCGAGACCTGCGGCGGCAAGCGGCTCAACGAGAAGGCGCTGGCGGTGAAGGTGGCGATGACCGACATCGCCACGCCGACTAAAATGAGCGTCAGCGACGCCAAGGCCTGGTTCGTCGCGCTGCCCGACAAGCTCAATGACACCCAGAACCAGATCGCCCGCGCGATCTTGAAGGAGATCAACGAGCGCCTGGGCTTCCTCGACAACGTCGGGCTCGATTACCTCAACCTTGACCGCACCAGCGGCACGCTGTCGGGCGGCGAGAGCCAGCGCATCCGCCTCGCCAGTCAAATCGGCAGCGGCCTCTCGGGCGTGCTCTACGTGCTCGACGAGCCGAGCATCGGCCTCCACCAGCGCGACAACGACCGGCTGCTCGAAACGCTGAAGCGCCTGCGCGACCTTGGCAACACTGTCATCGTCGTCGAGCATGACGAGGACGCGATCCGTAGCGCCGACCACATCGTCGACCTCGGCCCCGGCGCCGGCGTCCACGGCGGCGAGGTGGTGTGCCAGGGCCCGCTCAGCGAAATCCTCAAGTGCAAGGAAAGCCTCACTGCCGATTACCTCACCGGCCGCCGCGAGATCGAAGTCCCGCGCACGCGCCGCAAGGGCAACGGCCACGCGGTCACCGTTCACGGCGCACGGGCCAACAACCTCAGGAAAGTGACCGCCGCGTTCCCGCTCGGCACCTTCACTTGCATCACCGGCGTCTCCGGCTCCGGCAAGTCGAGCCTGGTGGTCGACACGCTCTATCCCTCCGCCGCGCGCAGCCTCAACGGCGCGCGGGTGATTGCCGGCCCGCATGACAAGGTCACGGGCCTCGAGCTGTGCGACAAGGTGATCGAAATCGATCAGTCGCCGATCGGCCGCACTCCGCGCTCCAATCCGGCGACCTACACCGGCGCCTTCACCCAGATTCGCGACTGGTTCGCCGGCCTGCCGGAGGCGCAGGCGCGCGGCTACAAGGCCGGGCGCTTCAGCTTCAACGTCAAGGGCGGCCGATGCGAGGCGTGCCAGGGCGACGGGCTGATCAAGATCGAGATGCACTTCCTGCCTGACGTCTACGTCACTTGCGAGGAATGCCACGGCCGGCGCTACAACCGTGAGACGCTGGAGGTGAAGTTCAAGGGCCTCAGCATCGCCGACGTGCTCGACATGACGATCGAGGATGCGGAGGAATTCTTCAAGGCCGTCCCGCCGATCCGCGACAAGATGCACATGCTGAACGAGGTCGGCCTCGGCTACGTCAAGGTCGGCCAGCAGGCGACCACCCTCTCTGGCGGCGAGGCCCAGCGGGTGAAGCTGGCGAAAGAGCTCAGCCGCCGCTCAACCGGGCAGACGCTCTACATCCTCGACGAGCCGACAACCGGCCTCCACTTCGAGGATGTCCGCAAGCTCCTCGAAGTCCTCCAGCGCCTCGTCGACCAGGGCAACTCCGTGGTGGTGATCGAGCACAACCTCGACGTCATCAAGACTGCCGACTGGATCATCGACCTGGGCCCTGAAGGCGGCGTGCGGGGCGGGGAGATCGTCGCCGAAGGCACGCCAGAAGCGGTGGCGGCCAACCCGCGCAGCTTTACCGGGCAGTACCTGAAGCCGATGCTGGAGCGGGCAAAGGAAGCGGCCGAGTAGAAGCTATCCGCTTGGCGCTGGAGGTTCCGTCGCTCTCTGCTCCCCAAGAGCTTGCGCCGCCGCGCATCGGAAATTTGGTTCCACCTTCGTTCCATGAAGAGTGAACCAATGATCGATCCGGCCAGAGCCGAACGTGTACCGCGCGAGGCGGGTCGAAGCTGGACGATGCCGTGCCGACGGAGCTGCCATGGTCAGTGCGAACATTGGGACCATTCGCGCTCTTGCGCGGCTCGCTTGCCGCAGGGTTCGCTCGCGTCAAGCGGGACCCCGGGCGTCGGGGCATCGAGCTCCTCCCCGTGCCGGGGAGGGGGACCATCCGCAGGATGGTGGTGGGGAGCCGCCGCACGCGCTGCGCTGAGCCGAAACTCCCCTCTGTCAGCACAAGACGATGTCTGGCACCTCTCCGTCCCGGGTAACCCGATCTAAACCAAATCCTTACCCTCGCGGCGCACCATACCGCCTATCGAGTGGGGTTTGGGTCATGCAAAGCGTCCACAAGTGGCTGATGTCTGCGGCAATCGTCTTTGTCGTCGTGCCGTTCATCCTGGCTTTTTCGGTAAGCGCCAACGGCTAGTTCCTCCTCGTGCCGGGGAGGAACCGGCTCGTAAACGTTTGACACCAGCTGCGCCGAGGCAGACACTCTTCCGAGGGCCGCGCTCGGGAAAGCATCGGGGGTGCCCCATGTGTCAGCCGCTGCTCGCGCTCGCGTTCTGCGCCATCTTCAGCCCCACTCCCGCGACCGCTGCCGCTCCGGCGAGCGCCGCGGCAGAGTCGGCCGTGGCGACGACTGAGACGACGGCGGCGCATCACACCGCGCCGGCGTGGGAGAGCCTGCCCGCCGCCACCAAGCTCGACAGGCCCTATTCGCCCGGCGACCCGGAAGGCGCCCGCGCAGGAGACGCGACGCGCGCCGCCGCCGACAGTTCGGCCGCCTCGCGCGAGGCAGCGGCCTATCGCCGGGAAGCGGACATCGAAGCGAAGGGCGGCGAGGATTCATCTCAAGGGGAGAGCGGGCCGGAGGCCGCCGAACAGAAGTGAGCCTGCGCGCCGGAAGGCTGCCACCGCGCCGATGTAACCCATCGTCATCGCAGGCCGGCCGATATCTTTAGGCGAATGCGTCGAACGCGCGTACACAGCCGCCATCGCTGACCGGTAACTTGGGTTTTTAGCGACAGAGAGACGCCTTGGATGTGCTCCCGCCATTTGCAATGGGAGCAAACTGTGTCCGCCCTTCTCCTCGTCAGCGTGCTCATTGCCATCGCCTTGCTGCTCGCCACCTGGTTCGCCGGCGAGTGGATTTGCCGCCGGATAACGCTGCGTTACGAAAGGCGGCGCCAGCGGCTGTGGGACGGAATCGGTCCGGAGGATCGCCCCGGCCGCGCCTAGCGCACTGCGCCCGCGACGCGACCGGTTCGCGCGATGTTCTATCATCCTCCTACTGCCTCCCTTTGCGCATAGCGGGATTTGTTTTGCATTTGTTCCAGGCGCGGGCGCGAGACGGCGGCGCGCGTTCCGCTGTGAACTTTCGATGCGCGAGACGGGTAAGAACGGTGACGACGTTGGGCAGGGTCCGCCTCGGCGCGGCGGCTGTCGGGCACCGCCCTTGACGGCAGCGCCTGCAAGGAGGAACACTCCACTTGACGGAATCAGACACCGTTTCAACGCCTTGTTCGACTGGAGAAAAACGAGAAAGAGGGAGTCCCCATCGATGCACAGCTCAGTCAGGTTCGCCGCCATTGCTTTCGGGATCGCGACGCTGGCCGCGCCGGCCTTCGCGCAGACGCCGCCTCCGCCCCCATGGCGGCCCTATCCGGTGCTCGGCGCCGATCTCGGGCTCGGCGGGACGGGGTCCTTCTCCGCGGTCGACAACACCGACACCGGCCAGCTGTGCTACATGATCTTCGCCGCCGGGGCGCAGAATGTCACCGGCGCTTCCATCCGCGACGCCAAGAGCAACGCCCCGGTGGTGACGCTGCAGGCGCCGGGCGCGGGCGGCACTAGCGGGGCCTGCGCGAACGTCGACCAGGGCCTCGCCAAGATGCTCGCCGACAATCCCGGCAACTATTACGTCGCGCTCGACAGCGCGGCCTATCCGAACGGCGTCGCTGCGAGCGGGGCGCTGACTTCCGCGCTCGGTGTGGCGATCGGCTGATGATGAAAGAGGGAAGGGGATCGACGATGCACTCAATGCTGAAGACCACTGCCTGCGCGATCGGCGCGCTGGCTCTCGCCGCTCCCGCCGCCGCGCAGCAGAACGCGCCGCAGGGCCAAGCCTCGCCGCCGCAACAGGGCCAGCGGCCGCCAGACGCGCCGCCGCCGGGGCCGCCGCGCCGGGCGCCACAGCCTTACAAACCGCAGCCGGCGGTCACCGCCAGCTTCGCCGGTCGCAATGCGAATTTCACCGGTGTGGTCGACCCCGCCGCGGGCCAGCTGTGCTACCTGCTCAACGTTGCCGGAATCGACGACGTAACGAGCGCGCGGATCGTTACTGACAAAGGCCAGCCGGTGGTCAACCTCGAGACGCCGGTCGACGGTGCGAGCGGGACTTGTGCTTCGATCGGCGCGGACGTGGCGAAGGCGCTGCTGGCGAGCCCGGGCAACTACGTCGTGCAAATCGACAACGCGGTCTACCCGCAAGGCGCCGCCACCGCGCCGCTGATGGCGCAGACGTACGGCTAGGCCTGTCCCGGGCACGCCGGAGGAGGGCAGGATTAACTAACCCACATTGGCGGGTTCCTCCGTCGCCCGCGTGCCCGGCACGGTTCGCCGATTCGTCGGAAACGCGGGCGGCGGCTCGGGACTCGCTCAGATGCGTGCCGCGGCCGAACCCCCGATGCCCGGCACGTGCGGAACAGGCCGGTGTCCCACCGGCCGACGCGGAGGCGAGTTGGCGGACGGCCGGGCCCAGTCCTCTCGGCGATCCGACGATCCGCCCCGCACCAAGGCGAGAGAGGGGGAGGCCGTGCGAGTCCTCCCCCTCATTCGCGTGCCCGACTCGCCGGAACCGCGGGGCGCCTTGTCGCGTTCTCCTCGCGTCTCACATGAGGAGAGCCCGCCATGAAGCCGATCACCGCCGTGGTTTTTCTGACCGTCCTGACCGCCGCCTGCACGACCACCGCCGGCGGGGGAGCGGCGCCGACCCACACCGGCACACCGCTCGTTGCGACACTCGACGGCAAGGCCGAAGTGCCCGGGCCGGGCGACCCCAACGGCAACGGCGAATTCTCCGGCTGGTTCGACGCCGCCAAGGGCCAGGTGTGCTACACTCTTGGCGTCGGCAGCCTTGCCAGCCCGACCATGGCGCACATCCACCGCGGCGATGCGCAGATTGCCGGCCCGGTCGTCGTCCCGCTGGCGAACCCGGTGCACGACATCGCCGACACTTGCACCCCAGTCGCCCCGGCGCTGGTGAGCGAGATCCTCGCCAATCCGGCCGGGTTCTACGTCAATGTCCACACGACGCAGTATCCCAAGGGCGCGATCCGCGCCCAGCTCTCAAAGAAATAGAAAAGGGACTTACTGAGCGCTGTCGCTGTCGCCGTCGTCCTCGACGGCGAGAGTGACCTGGCCGCTGCCGGCCCGGCGCAGGCCGATCTGCTCGGCGGCGGCGCGGGACAGATCGATCACGCGATGGCCGGCAAACGGCCCGCGGTCGTTGATCCGCACGACGACGCTGTGGCCGTGATAGGTCACCCGCACATGGCTGCCGAGGGGCAGCGTGCGGTGCGCGGCGGTCAGCTCATCGGGGTTGAAGCGCTCGCCGCTGGCGGTGCGATGCCCGGCGAGCTCGGCGCCATACCAGCTGGCCATGCCGCCGCTGATCGGCTCCCACGCGCTGTTCTCGTCGTTGTCGCTGATGCCTTGGTCCACGGCGGCGCCGGTCGCGGCGAGGCCGGAGGCGCTGTCGTCGCCCGGAGAGCCAGGCTGGGTGAGGTCGGCGACGGGCGCCGCTGCGCCGTCGATCGGCGCCGCGTCCTTGGCGTATCCGGGGGCGATCGCCCCGCCGAGACCCAGAACGACTGCTGCAGCTAGCAACGCGCGCAGCCTCATGGTGTTGTTCCCGTCCATGACGGGTTCGGGCTAGCCGCTAAATTGCAAGGAAAGGAACCCCGCTGCCTTCGTTCGGCCCCATTTGAGGCTCGACTCGCCGCGAGTCGTGGACCCGGTCTCGGCCGAGTCCAAGATCGGGACGACGGTGTCCGCGAGGCCAATACGGAAATGGGGCCGGCCTTGCGGCCGACCCCACTCTCACCGGCGTGTGGTCTTCACCGAAGCGAAGAACTTGACGCCTGGCGTCTTTCGCACGCTAGCCGCGAGGCAGCGCTGCTATGTCGCCCGGCGCTCGCGCCGGTGCCGGTTCCGTCGGGGGACGGATGAAATCCGAAGACTTCGTCCAAACCGCCCGGCAGTTCCGCGACCGGTCAATCGGCCCTGCTCTTCAAGTCAGGCAATGCGGGGCACTGCCCTTCTGTCCAAGCCGGCCGGAAAGCCCGGCCTGCCGACTGCGCACCTTCGGAGCTTCAACAGTTCGAAAGTCGCAAGTGTCCGAAGACCCTTTTGGCTTTCGTTCCTCCACCCCGCGGCATCTCGCCGTCGCGTCGAAGGCAGTTCCAAAATCTCTTCATCTTTCAGGGTCTTACCCCGTCCATCCGAAGAGCCAATCCCTGCTCTCGATGGGTTGAAGATGCTCGCCGAATCCGAGTCGGGCAATGGGAAACCGGCGGACTTATCCACTTTCGCCAAGATTGCCAGTGGACAACGGTGGATAACTCGACTTCCCGCCGCGATTACCGGCACTTATCCACGATCACGTCTAGCCAAAAGGCGTAGCCGCAAGGCGTTGAGCTTGATGAAGCCCTCGGCGTCGTGCTGGTCATAGGCGCCGGCGTCGTCCTCGAACGTGACGTGGCGCTCCGAATAGAGGCTGTCGGGACTCTTGCGGCCGACCACCTGGGCGAGGCCCTTGTAAAGCTTCAGCCGAACGGTGCCGTTGACCTTTTGCTGGCTGAGATCGATCGCCGCCTGCAGCATCTCGCGCTCGGGGGCGAACCAGAACCCGTTGTAGATCAGCTCGGCGTAGCGCGGCATCAGCTCGTCCTTGAGGTGCGCAGCGCCGCGGTCGAGCGTGATCTGCTCGATCCCGCGATGGGCAACGGCGTAGATCGTCCCGCCCGGCGTCTCGTACATCCCGCGGCTTTTCATGCCGACAAAGCGATTCTCGACGAGGTCGAGCCGGCCGATGCCGTGCCTCTTGCCGAGCGCGTTGAGTTCGGTGAGCAAAGTCGCCGGTGTCATGGCCTTGCCGTTCAGCGCAACGCCGTCGCCCTTCGCGAAGTCGATGGTGATGTACTCCGGCTGGTCGGGCGCGTTTTCGGGGTTGTCGGTCCGCGAATAGACATAGTCGGGCACTTCCCCCCACGGATCCTCGAGAACCTTTCCCTCGCTCGAGGTGTGCAGGAGGTTGGCGTCTGTCGAGAAAGGGCTCTCGCCGCGCTTGTCCTTCGGCACAGGGATCTGGTGCTTCTCGGCCCAGGCGATCAACGCGGTGCGACTGGTGAGGTCCCAATCGCGCCAGGGGGCGATCACCTTGATGTCAGGATCGAGCGCGTAGGCCGAAAGCTCGAAGCGGACCTGGTCGTTGCCCTTGCCGGTCGCTCCGTGGGCGATCGCATCGGCGCCGGTCTCATGGGCGATTTCGATGAGCCGTTTCGAGATGAGCGGCCGGGCGATTGAAGTGCCGAGCAGGTAATCGCCCTCGTAACGCGCGTTGGCGCGCATCATCGGAAACACGAAATCGCGGACGAATTCCTCGCGCAGGTCGTCGATGTAGATGTGCTCGGGCTTGATGCCCATCAGCTCGGCCTTTGCCCGCGCGGGCGCGAGTTCCTCGCCCTGGCCTAGATCGGCGGTGAAGGTGACGACCTCGCAGTTGTAGGTCACCTGCAGCCACTTCAGGATCACGCTGGTGTCGAGGCCGCCTGAATAGGCGAGAACGACACGTTTGATGTCCGACATGGGCGTTGTTCCTCGACGAAAGGGAGAGCAGGATGCGCGCCCCCTTAGCAAGTGAGACGCGGGGGACAAGGGGAGGTCACGATGGCAAAGGCCGAGCTGAAGACCAAGCCGACCGAGGTGACTGTCGAGGCTTTCATTGCCGGCCTGCCGGACGAGCGAAGGCGCGGCGAGGCTCGGGTCATCGATGCGATCTACAGACGCGTCACGGGGGTCGAGCCGAAGATGTGGGGGCCGAGCATCATCGGCTACGGCAGTTACGATTACCACTACGAGAGCGGCCGCACGGGCACCATCTGCAGGGCCGGATTCAGTCCACGAAAGGCGGCGCTCACGTTCTACCTCCTCGACGGTTATGGCGCACGCCAGCCCCAAGCCGACGCGCTGATCTCGCGCCTCGGCAGCCATTCGACAGGCAAGGCCTGCCTTTACGTCAAGCAACTGGCCAAGGTCGATCTTGACGCGCTCGAAGGGCTGGTCGCGCTCAGCTGGCAGACGATGAACGAACGGCACCCGTAGCGCTAAGGGGCGGGTTCTATCCTCAGCACGGAGTTCTCGGGCCCGTCGGTCAGCACATAGATGAACCCGTCGGGTCCCTGCACGACATCGCGCACGCGCTGGTGGAGGTCCTGCAGCAAGGCCTCACGGCGCAACTCGCCATAAGTGTCGTTCATCACCACTCGCTGGAGGCTGCCGGTACCGGGAATTTCGCCCCACTGGGCGCTGCCGATGAACAAGTTGCCCTTCCAGGCGGGGAACTTGTCCCCTTCGTAGAACAGCAAGCCGGAAGGGCCGATCGACGGAAGCCAGACCAGCAGCGGCTTCTCGATGCCCGGCCCGACCGGCGTGTCGGACAGCGGTCCGCCGTCGTAGTTGCGGCCGTACGTGAAGTTCGGCCAGCCGTAATTGCCGCCCGGTTTGATCAGGTTGACCTCGTCCCCGCCGTTCGGGCCGTGCTCGGCGGAGATTATGTCTCCGGTCACCGGATGAACGGTCAGGCCGTGCTGGTCGCGATGGCCATAAGTATAGATCGCCGGATTGGCGCCTTTTCGCCCGACGAAAGGATTCCCCGTCGGGATCGAGCCGTCGGCGTTGAGGTGCAGCACCTTGCCATAAATGGTGTTCAGGTCCTGCGACGTCTTGCCGAACGCCCCGCCGCTGGTGACGAACAAGGTTCCGTCTCTGGCAAAAGCGAGCCGCGAGCCGAGCGCGGCGGACGGGCCGCCCTGGATCAGTGTCTGGACGCCGCTGAGCTTCCCGTTCTCGAGCTTGCCGCGCATGACCGTCAGTTTGCCGAAGCTGTAGAGCGCAGGGGTGCTGGCGTCGGCGTCGGCCGGTCGTTGAGCGGGCTCGTTGTAAGTGAAATAGAGCCAGTGGCTGGTGGCGAAGTCCGGGGCGAGCGCGATGTCCTGCAATCCAGTGCTGAAAGCGGATCCCGTGGGCGGCTTGGGCATGCCCGCAACGGGTTGCGGATCGAGCACGGCGCCCGGCGTCGTCGCCGCGTGAATCACGCGCAGGTCTCCGCCCCGTTCGGTCACGAGCAGATCGCCGTTCGGCAGGAACTCGATCGCGAACGGCCGTTTGAAGCCCTTGGCGACAACCGAGACCTTGATCTTGTGCTGTTCGGCGGTGTCGAAGACGTACGGCGTCGTCGAGAGGGTCACAGGCGCGGCGCCGATCTTGGGCGGTTGCTGGGCTGGCACCGCTGTGGATGCCAGCAAAGTCAGCGCTGACAGGCTCAGTTTGACGGCACGTCTCATGATTTCGATCCCCCTGTTCGGCTCTCGTTGCTGTCCCTAGCCTTTAATCGGCTTGGCGTGGAGTTGTGGATTGAGGGCCGAGATGTGGTTCAGCCAGGCCCGCGGCTTGCGCATCAAATCGTGCGGGTAATCGACCTTCAGGCCCGCCATCGCGGCCATCTTGCCGACGAAGCTGATGCAGTTGTTGTGATCGAGGTCGTAGAACCTGCCCGGATGATGGGCCCAAAAGTCCACCTCTGCGCGCATCTTGCGGTAAGTCGCATCGTCCACCGTGACGGTGAAATGCCTGTTGGTCTTCTCGATCCACTTGGGTTGTTCGACGAAGATTTCGCCTTCCACAGGGCCCGAGAGGATCGACGGCGAGATATGCTTGGCGGTGAAGCCGAAGTTCTCGTCAACGGCCTGCCCGGTGTCGTCGAGCGTTCCCTTGAACACGACGAAGGTGTGTGGATAGCGGCCGAAGAACAGCGAGCCATTGAAGCTGTGGAATTCGACTTCGACCTTGGCCCATGCCGGCTGGGCGAAGGCAAACAAGGCGACAAAGGCGAGCAGCAGTCGAAGGCACGCGGAGCGACGGAATCGCATGGTTTCAAGGGTTAGGCGGTCGGCCTCTCACCCGCAACAGCGCTTCCCGGTCCAAGCGATCGAAGCAGGCCCGGAAGGTACGCGCCGAGGCATGCGGCCCGGTAGAGATAACTCGACCAAAGTGCCAGCCATACGCCGAGGTTGCCACGCGGGCGCAGCGCGAGGTCGGTCCCGAGGTACAACAGGGTCGCCAGGACCGCGGCATTGCGCAAGGCGCGACCGCGCGTGGCGCCGATGAAGATGCCGTCCAGCATCCAGCTCGGCATGCCGATCAGCGGCACAAGCGCGGCGAACGGCAGGAACGAGGCAGCCGTGGCGCGGATCGCCGCGTCGGTGGTGATGAACCGAATGGCGAAGCTTCCGAAAGTCCAGAACACGATCGCCAATGCGAGACCGGCGGCCAGCGAAAACTCCAGCGTCAACCGGGCCGCGCGCAGGAACTGCGGGCGCGAGCCGGCACCTATCGCCTGGCCGATGCGGGATTCGGCGGTGAAGGCGAAGGCGTCGAGAATGAAGGCCGCGACGCTGACGAACTGCATCAGCACGTGGTTGGCGGCCAGATTCACCGCCCCGAGCCGCGCGCCGGCGTTGGCGAACCAGGCGAACAGGATCAGCAACGCGACCGTGCGGATCATCAGGTCCCGGTTGATCGCGAACAGCCGCGCCATGGCATCGCGCGCGAACAGCATCGAGCGCCCGGCTCGACGGGCCAGCACCAGCGGGCTGGCGCCGGCAATGCGTGTCACCACCACGACCCCGGTCGCCAGGGCCACCCATTCGGCGCTCGAGGTGCCGAATCCGACGCCCGCAGCCCCCATCCCGAGGCCGAATACGAGCGTCACGTCGAAGACGATGTTGGCGAGGTTCATCACCAGCTGCAGGCCGAGCGCCGCTCGCGTTCGCCCAAGGCCGAACAGCCATCCGTTGATCGCGAACACGGCCAGTGACGCCGGTGCACCGAAGAACCGTGCCGTGACGAAGGCGCGGGCCTGCCCGGTTACCAGCTCACCGCCGGCAAATATGGCAAATGCGAGCTCGCGCAGCGGCCACATCGACACGAGCAGCCCGAGCCCGATAGCGCTGCCAATCACCAGCCCGCGCACCAGCAGGGCTTCGATCTCGTCGCGCCTGCCGGCGCCGTCGGCTTGCGCGGTGAGACCGGTCATGCCCATGCGCAGGAAGCCAAACGTCCAGAAAATCAGGTTGATGATCGTCGCTCCGAGCGCCACACCGGCGAGCGCAGCTGCGCTGCCGGTGCGGCCGATCACGATCGCATCGACCACACCGACGAGCGGGATCGAGGCCTGTCCCAGCATGATCGGCCAGGCCTGAGCGAAGACCGCGCCGCGGCTCAAAGCGGGTAGGGAAGAGCGCTCCGGCATTGGCAGCACGTCGCACGCGCGCCGCGAGGACGCAACTCAGCCGCCGACGAGGACTTTTTCGAGCTGCTCCTGCTCATTCTGCCCGAGCAAGGCGCGCTCTCGTGCCTCGATATAATCGCGAGTCAGCGGCAGCGCCCTCCGGCTCCGGGCGTACTGGATCTGGTAGTTGCACAGCCCGCCGCTTTCGAACGCCGCCGCCGCGCCGGAAAGATAGAAGGTCCACATGCGGAAGAAACGCTCGTCGAACAGGGCGACGATCTCATCCTTGTGGTCCATGCACCTTCCGTACCAGGCGCGAAGCGTCTTGGCATAGTGCAGCCGCAGGTTCTCGATATCGGTCGCGATCAGCTTCATCTTCTCGCTGCGCATGATCGCCTCGCTGAGGGCCGGGATATAGCCGCCGGGGAAGATGTACTTGTCGGTGAAGGCGTCGGTTCGGCTCGGCCCGCCCATGCGGCCGATGTGCTCGAACATGCCGACCGAGACGATCCGGTCGTAGGTAACCCCGCGCCCGTCAAGCTCGCGATAGTCGACCAGCTCGAACCGCACCTTGTCGGCGACCCCGGCATCCTCGGCCCGCTCCTTCGCAAGAGCGATCTGCTCCTCGCTCAGGGTGATTCCATGCACCTCGACACCGTATTTTTGCGCGAGATAGATCGCCATTCCGCCCCAGCCGCAACCAATGTCGAGCACCGTGTTGCCCGGCTCGATGGCGAGCTTGGCGGCGATGTGCGCCAGCTTGGCTTCCTGCGCCTCGCCCAGCGTCATGCCTTCGCGCGGCCAATAGGCGCAGCTGTATTGCATGTGCTCGGAATCGAGCATCTGCTTGTAGAGCTCGTTACCGATGTCGTAATGATGGGACACATTGCGCTTGGCGCTGCTCGGCCGGTTGAACTGGCCGACGAGGAAGCCGATCCGGCGGGCGACGCGGCGTGAGAACGTCGGCGCGAGCATCTTGCCTTCGCCCTCCCACGGGTTGTTGCTCATGATCAGCTGGATCAACTCCATGATCCCGCCGCGCTCCATGACGATGCGGCCGGCCATGTAAGCCTCGCCCGCGCCAAGGCGCGGGTCCATCAGGATATCGCGCGCGACCTTGTCGTCGGTGAAGCGCACCGCGACCTCGGGAAAATCGTCGTCGGGCTTGCCGAAGGTCACCGTGCGGCCCGAAGCATACGTCAGCCTGAGCTGCCCGCGCTTGACCCGCGCGGCCAGCAGCCGGTCGAGCATTCCCCTCTTCATGCGTTCAATCCGGTCCGTTGCCTCATTGCGGAAGCGAGAAAACGGTTCCCGCGGGTCTTGTCAATTGCCTGCGTCAGATTCCGGCATACCATTGATAGCCACGATCCTCCCAATATCCGCCCTTGCCGCCGGCGATGCCGTCCAGGCTGGCGACCGCTTCGATGCCGACCAGGTACTTCGCCTGCTTGTAGCCGAGCTGGCGTTCGATGCGCATGCGCAGCGGAGCCCCGTTCTGCACCGGCAAGGGGGCACCGTTGAGCTCGTGAGCGACGATCGTCTGCGGGTGGAACGCATCGACGAGATCGATGCTCTCGTAGTAGTCGCCGTCACCGAGATTGTCGGCGCAGCGGAAGACAAGGTAGCGCGCTTCGGGCCTCAGCCGAGCCATGTCGAGGAGCGTCTTCAACTGCGGACCGGTCCACTGCCCGATCGCGCTCCAGCCTTCGACACAATCGTGCCGGGTGATCTGGGTCCGCTGGGGCAAGGCGCGGATTTGCGCGAGCGACAGCGAAAGCGGCTGAGCGACGAGCCCGGTGACCGCGAGCCGCCAGTCGGCAAAGCCGGAGGCCTCGTGCGCCGCGTAACTGTCCGTCCCCGGATCGCTGGTGCCGTTGCTGCGGAAATACGGCGAGATGTCGGCCGGCGAGAATTCGCGCGCCAAGGCTTCACGCCCACCGAGCGTACGCTGCACGTCGCGGTGCCAATTCTCGGCCGCCGCAAACAGCTTCTTCATCGGCTTCGTATCCGCAACCTTCGAGCACCCGGCAAGAAAGTTCGCGCCGAGCCCGACAAGAACGTTACGCCGCTTCATCGCTGCGTCCTCCCGTGATCATGTCGCCGATCTGCCGCGCGGGGCCGGACAGGAGCACCAGCACCACGTGGATGACGAGGAAGCCGAACAGGCCCCAGGCGACGAGGAAATGGATGGAGCGCGCGCTTTG
>Ga0310810_10002611_pt1 | contig 19400 bp, 16 predicted proteins | sample NCmetagenome_FD_207641 | JGI IMG/M metagenome (GOLD analysis project Ga0310810, IMG submission 207641) | Soil microbial communities from experimental microcosm in Duke University, North Carolina, United States - NC | ecosystem: Engineered > Artificial ecosystem > Soil microcosm > Unclassified ...
AAGCCCGCGACGAGGCCGATCCGCCGCGCCTCGGCGAGCACGCGCGTCGATCCATCGGGAAGCTTCGCGCGAAACAGCGGCAGCGGCTTGTCGTAGCCTTCGACGCGCGCTTCGGCCTGGCCGTATGGCAACAGCGACGGCGGAAACGCGTTCAGTGCCGCCGGCGTCTTGAACGACGACAGCACCATCCAGACGACCGGGCCGAACATCAGGAGCAGCCCCAGCAGCAGATAGGCGTAGGTCAGCCAGTCGGTCCAGTCCGGCGCGCCGCGGCCATGGGTGCGCGTGACGAAGCGCGCGAGCCTATCGAACATCGCGGCCTCCCTGCTCGGCGCGCCGGCGCGTGAGCCGCAATTGAATCAGCGTCAGCACGAGCAACGACACGGCGAGCACCAGCGACGCCGCCGCGGCGAGGCCGTACTGCCGGATCGCTTCGGCAAAGCCCGTCATGTAGACGAACTGGACGATGAACGTCGTTGCCGATCCCGGTCCACCGCCGGTCAGCACGAAGACTTCGTCGAAGACCTGCACGGCGCGAATCAGCCCGAGCACCAGCACGACGATCAGGTTCGGCATCAGGAGCGGCAGCGTGATGCGGCTGAAGCGACGCCACGGCGTCGCCGCATCCATTTCCGCCGCCTCGTAGAGATCGGCCGGAATCGCCTGCAATCCGGCGAGCAGGATCAGCGTGTAGAAGCCCATGTGCGCCCAGATGCTGACGAACACGACCCAGAAGAACGCCCAGCCGGGATCGAGCAGCCACGGCACCGGCGTCGTGCCGGCGCCCGCCAGCATCGCGTTCAGCAGGCCCTCGCGCTGGAGAACCCATTTCCAGATCAGCGCGACGACGACCGGCGACAGCAGCACCGGGTAGAAGAACACGCCGCGCCAGAAACCGCGCCCGGCAATTTTCCTGTTCAGCACGAGCGCGGTGACGAGCGACAGCGTCACCATCAGCGCGACCTGGATCATCGCAAACTCCGCCGTGTTGTAGACCGCGCGCCAGAAGATGTCGCGGTCGCACGTCGACGGATCGAGATAGTTGCCGCAGTGGAACAGCGTCGCGAAGTTCTGGCCGCCGACGTAAGGGCGATGCGTCGGCAGCAGCTCGACGCCGCCGGTCAGCGCGAACCAGAAATCGATCGCGATCGGCAGGAACGTGAAGACGCCGAGGATGACGAGATTCGGCGCGACGAACATCCAGCCGATCCGCGGCACGCCGACAATGCGCTGCAGCGCGCGCATCGGCACGTCGACGACGTCGAGCAGCGCACGCGCCACGCTCGCCGACGTGCGCGCGATCGGCGAAGTTGTCGCAGCCATCGTCAATGCCCGCGACGCGTCATGAGCGTGCGCGCTACTTCTGCGCGGCCTTCACCTGCTCGTCGATGTCGCTCTGGATGCGCTTCATCGCGTCGTCGAACGAGATCTCGCCGACGATCGCCTGCCCGAGCCGCGCCGCGATCGGATTGAACAGCGCCCGGTTGTACTTGTAGCCCTGGATCGCATACGCGATCGGCGAGAGCTGCGAGACGTCGCCGACGAAAACGGCGAGCGCCGCCTTCGACGCCGGCGACACCTTGTACTCGAGTCCCTTCTTCGCGATGCCGGCATGCGCGGGGATGTTCTCGGTTCGCACCATGTATTCGGCGTAGACCGGCTCGCTCGCGAGGTAATCGAGGAAGCGGCCGACCTCCTTCGGGCTCTTCGTGCGCTTCAGCGCGACGAACGCGGCGCCGCCGGGAATGCCGGTGCACGCCGCGGGCCCGCAGGGATCGGGCACCGCGATCCAGTCGAATGCGTTGCCGATCTGCTTGTCCATCCGCTGGATCTGCCAACTGCCGGACAGGTACAGCACGACGCGCGCGTTCGCGAACTCCTCGAACGCATCCTTGTACGTGTTGCCGCCGACGCCGCCCCAGACTTCCTTCGGCATCGTGCCGTCCTTGTTCCAGTCGTAGAACTTCTTCGCCATCGCCTTGAAGCCGTCGTCGATGACGAGGTTTCCCTTGGCGTCGAAGATCTTCGCGCCCATGCTGATCGCCGGTCCGGTGAAGCGGTGGCCGCTGCGGTCGAACGCCATCGCGAACGGCGTCTGCGTCGCCTTCGCGACCTTGCGCGTCGCATCGGCCCACTGATCCCACGTCGCCTTCGCGCCGGGCAGCGGCACCTTCGCCTGATCGAACAGCGTCTTGTTGACGAACGGTCCGGTGACGGTGAGCTGCGTCATCAGCCCGTAGATGCCCTTGTCCGTCGGCGACGGGCGCATCCACTTGAGCGTTTCGCCAAAGTTCGCCTCCCAGTATTTCGGGTCCTTCAGATACGGCGTGATGTCGAGGTAGTACTTCGACAGGCCGCCCAGGTCGGTGACGCGCGCGATGTCGGGTCCCTCGCCCGCGGCCAGTTGCACCGGCAACTGCTCGAGGATCGCCTTGTACGGCACCTTGTCGACGACGACCTTGACGTCGGGGTTCTGCGACTCGAAGCGCTTCGCGAGATCCTGCGTGACCTCGCACTCGTTGCCGTCGGAATAGCAGGCGACGCGGATCTCGGCCGCAAGCGCGTGCGCACAAAGCACAAGCGCAACGCTCGCGACGAGCGGCGTGTAAAGCCGAGGCAGGCGGTTCATGCGTCCTCCAATGGCTTCATGATTTTCCCATTATGGCGGATTCAGCTTCCCGGCAGCGCAAGCGCCTGCGGAAACACGAGATCCTTCCAGCTCGCCGGCTTCTCGCGCAGCATGCCGCTTCGCGCCATGTAATCGGCGAACGGCATCAGGTTTTTCGGCGCGAGCGCATAGACGACCTGCGGATCGGCGAGCGTCGCGAGGATCTCGTCGACCGGCTGCTTCGAGTGCTCGATGTCGATGTAGATCTTCGTCGCCTCCTTCGGATGGTCCTTGATGAACTGCGTCGCTTCCTCGAGCGCGCCCCACAGCGCCTTGACGACTTTCGGATTGCCATCGTGGAAGCGCGTCGTCGTCCAGAGGCAGAAGAGCGTCGCCGGGCCGCCCAGAAGCTCGTACGAGTCGGTGACCTTGTGCATGCCCGGCAGCGCGAGCTCCTGCGCGTAGAACGGAATGCTCGCGAAGTGCGCCGTGATGCCGGAGCGCGTCGACATCGCGACAACGGCGTCCGGGTGCGAGTACGCGATCTCCATCTTGTCGAAGTGCGTCCGCTGGTCCGGACCGAACATCTTCTCGGCCGCGATGCCGAGCAGGATCGCCTGCGTCGACGTCCGCACCGCCGGCACCGCGATCCGGTCGTCGGGCGTGAAGTCGGCGAGCGTCCTGATGCGCGGCGTGTTGACGACGAGGTACACCGGCTGCTGGCTCAGCCCTGAAATCAGCTTCACGGGGTTGGCCGAGCCGCGCGTGCGATCCCAAAGAACCAGGAAGCTCGTCGGGCCGGCGACGGCGATGTCGAGCTTGCCCGACAGCAGGCCGTCGTTCAGCACGGCCGGGCTGCCGATCGCGTGATACGTCACCTTGAAGTCGTCGATTCCCTCCGACTTCGCGTGCTTCTCGAAGAGCTTCTGCTCCTGCATCACGTACATCTGCAGGTAGCCGATGCCGAGCTGGCGGCCGATGTTGACTTCGATCGCGTCGGCGGCAGTCGACGCCGTCGCGATGACCAGCGCAGCGAGCGCGGCGAGAACCCCGCGTCCGATCGTTCCGATCGAGCGGCTCATCGTGATCTCTCCTCCTTCGATGCCTGGCGCGCGGCGGCCTTGCCCGTCGTCGGACCCACGACGCCCAGACCGACGCGCAGTGCCTCCGTCTCCATGATGTCGTTCGGCAGCACGTTCGCGATGTTCACGTCGGGACCGAACTCGCGCACGAGAAACTTCTTCATGTCCTCGATCGCCGACAGCGTGACGCCGGATATCCACGGTCCGGGCAGCTCGATCAGGACCTTCGAGAAATCGATCGCGCCGCGAAGCGACGTGATGAGCGCGGCATTCGGCTCGCCGCGCTCCACCAGCTCCGCCGCCTCGACGAGCACGAGCTCGCAGCCGGCGTCGAAGCACGTCCGCGCCTGGGCGATCAGCTCGGACGCGTCGGTCTTCGCGTCCTTCGACCCCACTTCGCCGAAGACCGCGAGACCGCAATCAAGCGCCATCCCGATCTGCTCGCGACGCTCGCCGTCGGTGAGCGGCACGCAATTGTCGGAAATCTCGATCGTCTCGAACCCGACGCGCTTCGCCTCGCGCAGGAACCGCGGCAGCGCTTGCGCGCCATACGTCGCGTAAACGTATTCCTGGAACTGGCCGCCGATGAACGGCCGCACGCCACGGCCGCGGTAGAGGTCGAGCTTGCGCCGTAGCGTGTCGGATTCGTAGAGTCGCGACGTGCCGACCGCGATCTTCATCAGATCGACGTAGCGTCCGGCGAGGTCGAGCAGGTCCTCGGCATAGCGAAGCGGCAGGCCGAAGTCGGCGACCATCGTCAGGCCCTTGCGCCGGGGCTTGGCCTGGCTGCGCGCAGCCGGCAGATCGACGAAGGCGAACGGCGCAGGCGTGGGGTCGGCGAGCGTCATGGAGGCTCCGATTTCGCTGCATGGAAGACCCGCCGGAAACCGTGCGGCGGCCGGTCGTTGCAATTGCGTTCAGCGACGAATGACCGGCACCTCGCCGCGCAGCCGCTCGAGCTTCGCCGCGTAGAGATCGCGGTCGGCCCGCGTCGGGCCGTTCTCGAGGGCGACCTGAAGGTTCGCGCGCGCCTGCTCGGTATCGCCGAGCGCCATGTCGGCGAGCGCGAGCCAGAACCGGAACTCGTGGTAGTACGCCGCGCGATCGACCTCGCGCGCGAACATGTCGCGTGCGAGACGATAATCGCCGGCCTTCATCGCGGCGAGTCCGCGCTCGAAGTACGCGAACGGCGCCGTGGGCTCGATGCGCGCAAGGCGCGCCGCCGCCCGGCGCGCGCCGGCGGTGTCGCCGCGCTGCTCGAGCACCGTGACGAGGTTCGCCAACGCCGTCGCGCTCCCAGGCTCGCGGGCGAGGACGTATTCGAGCGCCTGCTGCGCCTCCGCGAGATTGCCGTGCGCGCGGTAGACGACGGCCAGCGTGTTCATCGCGCTCAGGAAATGCGGGTCCTGCTGCACCGCCGCGCGTGCCCACCAGTACGCGCCGTTCACGTCGCCCGCCATCAGCGTCTCGACCGCGCGGTTGTTCATGTACATCGCGACAATCGTCGATTCGTCGATCACCCAGTAGCGCAGACCGGCGACGTCGGCCGGCGGCAGGAAGTCGATGATCATCTCGTCGCGGTCGTAATGGCCGTAGCCCGGCTCGACGCGCGTGCCGCCGATCACGACGTTGACGTGGCCGATCGACAGATAGAAGCTGCCCTTGCGGCTCCACGTCTCGTCGGCGAACACGTTCTGGAAGCGCACCGCGAGCCCCATTTCCTTCGCGAACGCGGCGGTCATGATGACGAGCGACAGACAGTTGCCCTTGCGCGCGGCGAACGCTTCGGCGGCGTTGCGCGTCTGCGCCCCGTCGTAGTCGAGCGACAGGCCCGCCTTGTCGTGCAGCGCCTCGAACAAACCGCGCCGCGTCCCCTTGAGCCGCACGAGACGCTCGATGTCGCTCGCGAGGAACGCCTTCATCTCGGCGCTCACGGCGAACACGTCGGCCGCGCGCACCGGCTGCGCGGGGGGTGCGAACAGGTTGTCGTGCAGTGCCGCGACGGGCGGCTCTGCCGGCGGCGCGGAGGCGCAGCCGGCCAGAACGAGCACGATGGCGACGATTGCCAGGACCTTCATGACCCCTCCATCATAGCGAGCCCGAGCCCGGGATGCGCGGGCGGCGCGTGCAGCACGCCGCCGGGACCGAACATGAGGCACGGTGCGACCGCGTCCCGCTCGAGCAGATGGGTGCCGAACGCGCCTTCCTGGGCGACCAGGATGTCGCGGGCGAACGTGGCGATCGCGAGTGCCGCGCGGGTGAGCACGCTCGTCTCGCCGACATGCGCGCCGACGATCAAGCGAAGCCCGAGATCCCTCGCCCGGCGTGCAATCTCGAGCGAGCGAACGAGGCCGCCCATCTTCGAAATGCGCAGATTGACGATCCAGTGCCGGGGATTCTCGCCGAGCCCATCGAGCTGGCAGACGCGAGTCGCGCTTTCGTCAAGGACGATCGGTACCTGCAGCGTTCGTGCGATGTCTCGCATGCCGGCGTAGTCGCCGGCCGCAAGCGGCTCTTCGATCGCAAAGAACGTCCAATCGAGCGCCGCCAGGTGCGCGATCGCCTCCGCCGGCGTTTTCCATCGATTGTTCGCGTCGGCGCGGACCGAGCTTGGTGAGACGCCCGCCCTGGACAGCGCCCGCACCTTCGAGCGGTCGCGCCCCGCGTCGCCCGACAGCTTGATCTTGAAATCGCGAAAGCCGAGCGCGACGTACCGCGCAAGCTGGGCATCGAACGCCGCCACCGGCCCATCGCCGATGACCGCCGTATAGCGATAGGTTCCGTCAAGCGGTGGCATAGCCAGCAGCGCTTCGATCGACGTCGACGCCTCGCGTCCGATGCAGTCGAGCAGCGCGAGCTCGACGGCGCACCAAGCAGCCGGATTGGCGTCGATGCGCGCACGATTCGCCTGCACCCGCGCGACCAGGCTCTCCACACCGTCGATCGCGGCGCACCATTCGTCGCGATGCCGCGCGATGAACGCAAGCGCGCTCGCGAGGCCTTCGCCTGTCACGTACTCGCGAGGGCAGCCCTCCCCGACGCCGGTCGTGTTGTGCGACGAACGCGCCTCGACCCAGACCGACTGCATGAAGCGGCGCTCGGCCGACGCGTGCGCGAAGGTGATCCGAAACGGGATCGCGAGTGCGCGCGCCTCGATCGAATCGACGCGCATCACGGCTCTGCACAGCAGGCGTCGAGATCGAACGCGAACCTGCGCCGGTAATCGAGCGACACCACCTTGAATTGACCTTCGCGCTGTCCAAGGTCGACGCAGTGTCGCTTGTATGCGTCGCCCGTGCCGGCCGCGAGCCAACGCGCCTCGACGGGTGCGAGACGCTCGCTTTCCCGCTTCGCGCGATATTCGACGTTGAGCTCCGCGAGACGCGCGTCCACCGCAGCGGCGAGCATTGCCGCGTCGCGCAATGGCCGCACGTCGGGTTCCACGTACAGCCGATAGCGACGGGCATCCTCGTCGGCGAGCATCATCATGAAGCTGGCGGTGCAATCCATGCCGTGCATCTCGTCGCGCACCGCCTGGAGCACCTGCGCCTCGCAGAGCTTCTCCCCGGTGATGTTCGTCACGCCCCTGCCCTTCTGCACGAACTGGAGCAGCGGCGTCGCATGCAGAAATCCCCGCACGCGCACCACGTCGTTGATGAAGTAGCGATACAGGCCGGACGGCGTCGTGACGACGACGTAGTAGTCGCGTCCCTTGCGCACGCGATCGAGGGTGAGCAAGTCCCGCGCACCGGCATCCCAGCGGTCGCGTTCGACGAACTCGAAGAAATGCGTGTCGAACGTGGGCAATCCGCTACCCCGATTGCGCCCCAGCGTGATTGTGCCGCGGAATTCGCTCGAGAGATAACCGAGCTCCTGGATGCGCACGCGCGGCCCCAGTTCCTTGCGCAGCGAGTCCACGGCGACGCCGGCGCTCGCGCACGTCCAGGTGACGACGAGCCGAAGGTCCGGCCATATATCGGTGATGCGTACCTGCGGCCGGTCCGCGTGCAGAGATGCCAGCGCCTCCGCGCGCACCGGATCGGCACGCAGGCGGCTCGCAAGCGCAGTGATGGCCGGCCCGGCTGCGCGTTCGGAGAGGAAGAACGTACCGCGGCGCACGTCTTCGACGAGTTCCGCGTGATGCTCGCGATAGAGCCTCGCGAGCGTCAGCAACGTCGTCGGGTTCGCCGCGCCAAGATATGTGACGTCGGGCCTCGCGATCATGAGCCGCAGCGCCGCCAGATACTTGACCCGGCTCTCGTCGATCGCAAGCACCTCGGGCGGCACGATGAACTTCTCGCGCACCGCCGGCGGCGTTTCACCCGCCACGATGCCCGAGGCGGAGCCATAGGGCTTGCCATTGGCGAGCACGCCCTCGACCGCAGGGCTCACCATCGCGACGATGGCGCCTGCGAATGCGGCAGGGCAATTGCGATACTGAAACGCGACGGACTCGCGATGAATCCGACGCAGCGCCTCGAGGTGCGTGCGCGTGAGCGGAATGTCCTTCGGCGCAGCGGTCGTGCCGCTCGTGCGCACGTACTGGCTGGGCGACTCCGCCGTCAGATACGCGCCGCCCTTCGCGATCTGCGCGTCGATATAGGGACGCAACGCCTCGAAGTCGCCGACCGGCACGGCGCCCACGAACGCGTCGTAGCCGTCGATGCGGGCGAAGTCATGCGAACGGCCGAACTCGGTGTCGCGGTTTCGCTCGACGATCGACTCGAGCAGCGCGAGCTGAACGCGCATCGGATCGCGCATCGTATGCGCGAGCCGACGGCGCGCGGCAAAGGCATCGCGGCGAAGGCTCAGCGCCACGAGCGTATCCGCGAGCCGGCGCTTCACGCTGCGACGCGGCGCGGCGCCTTCCCGGCGAAACGGCGCTTTCATCTGCGCGAGAAAGCCCTTCGGATAGTCGCGGCTCATGATGCCGATGTCGCCTACGGCTCCGGGAAGGCGCCGCGTACCGAACGCGAGGTCCCACACGATCGTGGTGTTGCCGAAATTGCACGACGCGATCTTCGGGTCGCGCGCGTGATGCCATCGATGCGTCTCCGCGCTTCCGACGACGTAGTTGAGCCAGCCGTAGCGAAGCCGCAGGTTGCTGTGCTGGAAGAAACCGTTGACCGAATAGAGCAGGAAGTACCCGGCGAACACCTCCGGCGCGACGCCCAGAAGCAGGAAGGGCACCGTATCGAGCATGAAGTGCAGCACTTTCTCGAACGGATGGAATCGCCCGACGTTCATGACGTAGAGCAGGTCGGGCGAGTGATGGACCTCGTGCAGCCGCCAGAGCGGTCCGAAGTAATGGCAGGCGCGATGCAACCAATAGCGGACGAAGTCGACTGCCAGTACCATCAGGATCATCTGCGCCCAGATGGGCCAGTCGTGCGGCCACCATGCGCTGGCGAAGTCGGCGTGCAGCCAGGCGGCGAGCGCGATCACGGCGACTGCCGCGAGCAGGCGCGGCAGCGCCACCATGACGAACGCCATGAAGGCCGCATCGGCCATCACGTCGGCGCGTCCAGGGTGCCAGTCGTCGCGTTCGCCGTACCGCATTTCGAGCAGCAGGATCGACACGCCGACGATCGTCACCGGCACGTAGGCTGCGATCACCGGAGACACGTTGCGTCCGAGCATCGCGAAGAACGCCGCGATCGCGAGGACGAAAAAGCCGGGATACCACAGGTAGGGCAATACGCGCCTCATCGCGCCGCTCCTCCTGGGCCCGTCCCGCGTACGAACTGGTAGCGAGCGAGCGCGAGCACGAAGCCCGCGAGCACGACATGAAACACGCCGGAGATCCAGGCACGGAACCAGGCCGGCGCATCGTCGACGAAGAGACCGATGGCGATCCGGGCGACGGCAGCGATCATGTACACCGCGCCCGCCCATTTTGCCCATTGCATCGCGCGGCGGCTCCAGGTCGATCCGGTCCATGCTCGGTGCGACACGTGCGCCATGACGGCGACGATCGCGATCTGAATCGCGAAGAGAAGCGGATAGGGTGTCGCGCTCCCTTGCCATGCGGAAAACGGCGGCAGCGACGGCAGCGGAAACCAGCGCTGCACCGCCTGGCCGACGACGCGAAGCGAGAAAAGCGCGGTCGCGAGCCACATCGCTGCCGCCCACCTGCGCCACGCTGCGTTTGCCTCGGCCACGCGCCCACGTTCCCCGGTAGCCAAACGGTGCGGAAGATCCGCCAAAAATCGGGTTCACGCAACACCCGGGAACCGGGACGCCACGACATCCGGCGCTTGCGTTGGACCGCCTTGGACATCATCTAGGCGAGGTTGCGGCCGGGCAGGCCGCGACCTTGATGCACATCAAGGACCGGGGTCGCGAAACGATCGAAACGGGTTCACCATGACGGTCTTGCCGGCCGCCCGTCCGCCGCTTATGAAATCCGACAACCCAAAGCTCCTTCGCACCATTGCTCCGGCGCTTCCGCCGCAGGCGATCTCCGAGGAAGTGCTGCTCGAGAAATACGCCAAGGGCAGCGAGCGCACGATCGAGGACGTGCGTCGGCGCGTTGCGCGCGCACTGGCCGCGGCCGAGGCGCCGGACGAGCGCGCGCAATGGGAAGAGGCGTTCTACCGGGCGCAGGAGAACGGCTTCGTCCTTGGCGGCCGCATCAATTCCGCGGCGGGCACCGAGCTCAAGGCGACGCTCATCAACTGTTTCGTGCAGCCGGTCGGCGACAGCATTTCCAGCAACGACGAAGGCGTCGGCATCTACGTCGCGCTGCAGGAGGCGGCCGAGACGATGCGCCGCGGCGGCGGCGTCGGCTACGACTTCTCGCACATCCGGCCGCGCGGCGCTTACGTGCGCGGCACCGACAGCCGCGCGAGCGGCCCGCTCTCGTACATGCGCGTGTTCGACCAGAGCTGCGAGACGGTCGAGTCGGCCGGCTCGCGGCGCGGCGCGCAGATGGGCATCCTGCGCTGCGATCACCCCGACATCGAGGCGTTCGTCCACGCGAAGGACGACGGCAGCTTCACGAACTTCAACATTTCGGTCGCGGTGACCGACGCATTCGTCGAAGCCGTGCGCGCCGATCACGACTGGGATCTCGTCCACAAGGCGCCGCCCGCATCCGACCTGATCGCCGCGGGCGCGCACCAGCGCGCGGACGGCCCGTGGGTCTACCGGACGATCAAGGCGCGTGCGCTGTGGGACGACATCATGCGCTCGACGTACGACCATGCCGAGCCGGGCGTGGTGTTCATCGACGCGATCAACCGCGAGAACAACCTATCGTATTGCGAGACGATCGAGGCGAGCAACCCCTGCGGTGAACAACCGCTGCCTTCCTATGGTTGCTGCGATCTCGGCAGCGTCGACCTGACGCGCTTCGTGCGCGAGCCTTTCACGTCGCGCGCCGAATTCGACTTCGCCGGCTTTGCGCAGACCGTGGCGGTCGGTATTCGCATGCTCGACAACGTGCTCGACGTCACCGTATGGCCGTTGCCGCAACAGCACGAGGAGGCGATGGCCAAGCGGCGCGTCGGCCTCGGCTTCACCGGACTCGGCGACGCGCTGATCGAGCTGGGCTTGCGCTATGACGCCGACGAAGGACGCGCGATGTCCGCGCGGATCGCCGAAACGATGCGCGATGCGGCATACACGGCGTCGGTCGAAATTGCGCAATCGAAAGGCGCGTTCCCGCTGTTCGATGCGAAGCAATACCTGGCGTCGCCGCGTTTCGCCTCACGCCTGCCCGGCGCGATCAAGGCGACGATCGGCGAGCACGGCATTCGCAACAGCCACCTGCTGTCCATTGCACCGACCGGAACGATCTCGCTCGCGTTCGCCGACAACGCGTCGAACGGCATCGAGCCGGCCTTCAGCTGGACCTACACGCGCCGCAAGCGGATGCCCGACGACACGATGAAGGACTTCGCCGTCGAGGATCATGCATATCGGGTCTTCCGGCATCTGCACGGCCTCGACGAGGGCGTCGCGATCGTCGCGTTCGATCCTTCGAATCCGCGCAAGCCGGGAGAGCCGTGGACCGACGCCGACGGCGTTCGGCGGGCGATGCTTTCACCGGCGTTCGTCGGCGCGCTCGAGATGAGCGCGCTCGATCACATGCGGATGAACGCCGCCGTGCAGCCGTTCGTCGACACGGCGATCAGCAAGACGGTGAACGTGCCGGCGGATTATCCGTTCGAGGCTTTCGAGGATTTGTACCTCGAAGCGTGGAGGGCGGGCCTCAAGGGCATCGCGACGTATCGGCCGAACGAAGTGCTGGGCGCCGTGCTCGAGGTCGCGTCGGCAGCTCCGCCGGCATCGACGCGCGAGGATCTCGACGTCGCCGACCCCGACCGCCGTATCCGTCTCGACCGCACGATCGAGGCGCCGCTCGCGAGCCTGCGCTGGCCGGGACGTCCCGAGTTGCCGAACGGCAACCCGTGCTGGACGTACGTCGTGCGTCATCCGCTCGGCGACTTCGCCGTCTTCATCGGGCACGTCGAGAATGATGGCGGCCGCGCGTATCCGTTCGAAGTGTGGATCAACGGCGCCGAGCAGCCGCGGGGCCTCGGCGCCATCGCGAAGACGTTGTCGATGGACATGCGCACCGACGATCGCAAGTGGCTCGACATGAAGCTCTCGGCACTGCAGAAGGCGGTCGGTGACGACGGGTTCGAGATGGCGATGCCGCCCGACGGGCGCAGGGTGCGTGTGCCGAGCCTCGTTTCGGGCTTCGCGAAGCTGATCCGCTATCGCGTGAACGAGCTCGGCGCGTTCGGCGAGGAAGCGAACGCGAAGACGCCCGTGATCGACGCGCTGATGGGCGCGAAAGAGCCCAAGGCCGGACCGGACGGCACGCTGTCGTGGACCGTCGACGTCGTCAATCACACGACCGGCGACGATTTCGTGCTGTTCCTCAAAGAGCTGATGATGCCGAACGGGCAGCGACGGCCCTATTCGATGTGGCTGTCGGGCGAGTATCCGCGCGTCCTGGATGGCTTGTGCAAGGCGCTGTCGCTCGACATGCGCGTCTACGATCCCGCGTGGATCGGCATGAAGCTGCGCAAGCTTCTTAACTACGGCGAGCCGAACGGCGAGTTCATGGCGCGCATTCCGGGCTCGGCCAAGTCGCAGACGTATCCGTCGACGATCGCCTATCTCGCGAAGCTGATGATCCATCGCTATGCGATGCTGGGCATCCTCACCGAGGAAGGCTACCCGATCGAAGCTGCCGGCATCCTCGACGTGCCCGAGACCGAGCGGATGCAGCGCTCCTACAAGACGCTGCCGGGGAAGAAGTGTCCCGAGTGCGGCAACCGCGCGATGATCCGCAAGGACGGGTGTGACTTCTGCACCGATTGCGGGTACACGGGGGCGTGCGGGTGAGGCACGCGCTCCGCGGCGCAGGCGCTACGTATCCGAACGGCTTCGCATGTCGGGCTGCAACATGCTCACGCGATTGCCTTCGGGATCCGTAAACGAGACGTACCGCCCGACTCCGGGAATTTCCATCGGGTCACCGAGCACTTTTCCGCCGGCGTCGTTCACTTTATCGATCGCATCCCGGATATTTTGAACGGAGATGACCACCGAAGGATATTGCGCTGGCCAATCCGCTTTCCTTGGAAAAAATCCGCCGTTGATCGATCCCGGCATCTTCGGGCCGCCCTCGCCGGATTCGGTCGTCGTCGCGACGACGTAATTTCCCATGTCTTCGCCGAACATCTGCATCCGCCAGCCGAACGCCGCCTCGTAGAACTTCGCCATGCGCGCTCGATCGTCGTAAGGCATCTCGAAGTGAACGACGGGATCCATCGCTGCTGCCCCCAAAGGAAAATCGGCACGCGGCCGACAGTCCTCGTTCGATGCCCTAGCGCGCCGGAGGTTCGGCGCCCGGAAAAGGGGCGCTGTTGTCACGCGCATCTGCGTTTCCTCCCACGAACGACAACGCCCTGCTTTCCTTTGCCCACGCGCCGATGCAATATCGTCTTCCCTGTCAGGAGAGCACGATGAGCGAGATTTCCAAACGTGTCATCAACATCGACGACCTCGAGCTCGAGCGTTTCACCAAGGGCGACACGTTCGAATCGAACGGCGCCCGCATCGGCCCGCTCCTCGGCGCCAAGGACCTGGGCTACTGCTACGACGTCGTGCCGCCGGGGAAGCGTGCCTGTCCGTTCCACAGCCATCGCGCCGAGGAGGAGATGTTCTTCATCGTGCGCGGCACGGGAACGCTGCGTTACGGCGACGAGGCGCGCAAGATCCGCGCCGGCGATGTGATCTGCTGCCCGACCGGCGGACCCGAGACCGCGCACCAGATCGTCAACGATTCGGATGGCGAGCTCGCGTATCTTTCGATCAGCACGATGATGCCGGCCGAGATCTGCGAATATCCCGACTCGAAGAAGATCGGCGCGTTCTCGACGGGCATTCGCCAGATGACGCGCAGCGACCAGCATCTGGATTACTGGACCGACGAGATCTGACGTCCGTGCGATCACGACGTCGACGACATCCACTTCTGACGCGAGGCGTGGCCGCCACCGCTGCCCGGATTCGAGCGGCCGACGCAAAAAAGGCCCGGCGATCGGCCGGGCCTTGATAGCGCAGCGTTCAGCCGCGGCGAATGGCGCGGCTTGCCTTAGTCGAGCGCGCGGATGTTCGATGCCTGCTCGCCCTTGGGCCCCGTCGTTACGTCGAAGCTCACGCGCTGACCTTCCTTGAGCGTGCGAAACCCCTTGCCGCCCTGGATCGCGGAGAAGTGCGCGAACACGTCCTTGCCGCCGCCTTCGGGCGTCACGAAGCCGAAGCCCTTCGCGTCGTTGAACCACTTTACGGTACCTGTTGCCATGTCTTGATCAATCCTTGAACAAATGAAAGAGAGGGGATGCGGCCCCTTCCGGGGCGACGATCAAGACGGCGGTGGTGAAGACGCCGCTTGCGAGGAATCGCGAAGCGGCGATGCAGCAACAACGGCACTGCTTGAAAAATCGCTCGACGGCGATATTGGCGCAGTCCGTTGAAATTGCAAGCGCCGATTACGTTCCCGCGGGAAGAAATCGCTCGCGCGGCGTCACGACCAGGCGCTCGACGCGGTGCGCACGAAACACGCTGATTTCGACAGCGCGTCCGATGCGGGCCGAATCCAGCAAGCGCATCAAATCGTCGGCGCCGCCAACGCGTTGCCCATCGAGCGCGACGAGGATGTCGCCAACTTGCAGGCCCGCGCGTGCGGCCGGACTTTCGGGCTCGATCGCGCCGATTCGCACGGCGTGCGTGCCGGCACCGATGCGCAGCGCGAGCCGGCGCGGCAGCGGCATCGTCTCGGCCGCGATACCGAGATGGGCGCGGCGCACGCGGCCGTGCGCGAGGAACTCGCCGAGTGCGAAAAGCGCCGTGTTGCTCGATACGGCGAAGCACAGTCCTTGCGCGCCGCCGATCATCGCCGTGTTGATGCCGACGACCTCGCCGGACGACGCAACGAGCGGGCCGCCCGAGCTGCCGGGATTGAGCGCCGCGTCGGTCTGGATCACGTCGTCGATCAGGCGGCCGTTGCGCGAACGGAGGGAGCGGCCGAGCGCCGACACGACGCCAGCGGTCACGGTCGATTCGAAACCCAGTGGATTGCCGATCGCGACGACGAGATGTCCGCGCCGCAGCGTCTTCGAGTCGCCGAGCGTGGCGGCCCTGGTGTCCGGCGGCAGGGCGCCGCGCAGCAACGCGAGATCGGCGTCGGCGTCGTCGCCGATCACGTCGGCGTCGGTCTCGCGGCCCTCGGCCATCACGAGGCGCACGTGCCGCGCGCGAGCGACGACGTGGCTGTTCGTCAGCACGAGGCCGTCGCCGGCGATGATCACGCCAGAGCCCATTGCGCCGCGTCGCTTGCCGACGCCGTCGACGCGGACGACCGCGGGACCGACGTCGTCGGCGATTCGGGCGACGATTCGCGAGTACGCGTCGAGTGGCGCCTCGCCCTCGACGTCGACGACCGCGAGCGCGCTCATCGCCTCGGGCGCGAAGGGCCGTCCCGAGCGACCGATCCGCCCCCCGGCGGGGCAGCGAGCGAAGCGAGCGTGGGGGGAGCGTTTGTCATAGCTCGATGACGCCGCGGCGCGCGGCGTGCGTGACGGCGTCGGTGCGGCCGCTCGCATCGAGCTTGTCGATGAGCGAGCCGACGTGGAACTTCGCCGTGTGCACGGAGATTCCGAGCCGGCGCGCGATCGTCTTGTTCGATGCGCCTTCGGCGAGGAGCGTCAGCACTTCGCGCTCGCGCGGTGTGAGGATTGCCGTCGCATCCTCGTCCGACACGTCCGTCGGCTCGTCGGCGATCCGCACCGCGTCGGCCGACTTCGAAGCCGACACGAGCACGAGGTCGGCCGGCTCGCCAGGCGTGACAAGGCGCACGCCGGCGACGCCGCCGAGCACGGCCGCGACACGGTCGGCGAGCGCCGGATCGTCGATTCGCAGCGCGATCGTGACGGGATCGCGAGCGTCGTCGGTCACCGTTCGGGCCTCGCGCCGATCGTCACGTCGAACGTCATCGGCTCGCCGCCGCGCGAGGCCGCCAGCCGCACGACGCTGCCGACGCTGTCGGGCCCGAGCTCGCGCAGGAGGTCGTTGACGCCGTCGATCGCATGTCCGTTCCAGGCCGCGATCACGTCGCCCTGCCGAATCCCCGCGCGCACTCCGGGGCCATCGGCGTCGACGCTCATCACCATCGCGCCGACGCCGCCATTTTCGATCCGCACGCCCTGCAGGCCGAGGCCGAGATAGCCGCGCGCGATGCGTCCGTCGGCGTCGAGCTTCGCCGCGACGCGGTCGATCGTCGACGCCGGGATCACGAGCACGCGTCGGCGGGGGCCGAAGACCGCCATGCCGATCGCGCGGCCCGTTGCGTCGAACGCAACGCCGCCTTCGGACGAGCCACGCACCAGCGTGTCGACCTCGATCCGCGCGTCGACGTTGCCGCCGCGGAGACTCCGCCACGCGGGGCCGGCACGCGCCACGATCCCGAGGGCCGCGACGGGCGCGCCGTCGTCGGCGCCGACGACGACCGCGAGCGAGCCCGCAACGACGTCGCGCGTCGTCGCCGTGATCGGCTCCAGGGCCGGCGCGTCGACACGGAGCAGCGCAACGTCGGTGGACGGATCGCGTCCCTTCAGCGTCGCGAGGACCGTCGCACCGCCGGGCAGCACGACGGCGAGCCGATCCTCGTCGGTGACGTTCTCGTCGGCGGTGACGATCAGGCCCGGGCGCCAGGCAAAGCCGCTGCCCTGCGAGCGATGCGAGCGGACGCCGACGACCGAGCGGCTCGCGCGGCGAACGAGCGCGGCGATGTCGTCCGAAAACGTGGAAAGGGGCGAAGCGGTGGGCGCATGGTCCATGGCAGCGATCTCCGAGGCAGGAGATCCCATGGTGGGAACGGCGGCGCCGAACGTCTACTGCCCGCTCGGGCAGGCCGCGCTCAACGCAGCCACAGTGCCTGTCCCTTGATGCCGGCATAGATGCATTGCAAGGCGAGGACGACGAGCACGACGATCGTCAGCGCCGCACCCGCGATGCGCCCGAAACGCGCGTTCCAGCCGAACGACAGCGCGAGACCGTGCAGGACGCGCGCGACGACGAGCACGATGCCAAGCGCGTGCAGCCAGTAGATCGAATAGCGATCGGCCTCGAGGAAGCCCATCATCAGAAGCGCGATCGGGACGTATTCGGCGAAGTTGGCCTGCGCGCGAATCACGCGCGTGTTCGCCGGATCGCCGGCGTCGCCGAAGCTGAGACCGCGGCCGCGGATACCGATGACGCGCAGGCTCAGCACGACGAACCACAGCGCGAGAATGCCGGCGTAGAGCGGGGTCACGAACATGGCGCGTCCTTCGCGTGGATGCGATGGCGCGGAACATACCATCGTTCGCGCCGCAGCCGCGCGCGAGGCACGTGCGGCGTGCGTCCGGTTCAGCGGCCGGGCGCGCGCCTTCGCATCGACAGCGCCGCCGCCGTCAGCATCAGCAGCGACAGCGCGATCAATCCCCATTCGTTCAGCGTCGGGATCGGCTCGGCGAATTGCGGCGGCGGCGGGGGCGGCGCCTGCACGGTGATCGGCGCCGCCGACGCGTTGTTCGCCGGTGACGAATCGGTCGTGCCGGCCGGCACGTCGACGCGCGCGGCGTCGATCAAGTTGCCGCTCGCACCTGCCGAAACCGTGGCCGAAATCACGTAGGTGATGGTTGCGCCGGGGTTGAGCGTCGCCGTCGTCGAGACGTTACCGCTGCCGCTCGTCGCGCCGCACGCGGTCGTCAGCGCGCCGCTGCCTGCGTTCGTCACGCTGCACGTCCAGTTGCCGAACCCGACGCCTGCCGGCGGCGTATCGGTGACGACGGCCTCGGTCACGCCTGCCGGTCCGTTGTTCACGATCGTCAGCGTGTACGTGACGACGCCGCCAGACGCGACGGTTCCGGGCGCTGCCATCACGGTGAGCGCGAGGTCGGCAATCGCCGGCAGCGGCAACGATACGACGGTGTCGACGTCGCTCGCCGTGTCGTTTGCACCGTTCGTGTCCATCACGCCGCTCGGTGCAGCGACGGCCGCACCGTTCGTCACCGAGCCGCTGGCCGCCGTCACATTCGCCGTCACGACGAGCGCGTAGGTCTGTCCGACGCCAAGTGCAGGCAGCGCGAACGTTCCGCTCTCGAGCTCCGAGATCGTCGGCGGCGTCAAGCATTGTCCCGGCACCGGCGCGCAGGCGACGTTCGTCTTCGCGAGGCCGGTGGCGACGGCGTCGACGAGTATTGCGCCGGTCACCGGCGACGGTCCGTTGTTGACCACCGTCACGGCGTACGCCGTCGACCCGCCCGCGGCGACGCTCGCCACGCCGTCGTCGACGCTGACGCGTAGGTCGGTCGACACCGTCGCTAGCACGATCGTGTCCGTATCGGTGGCGATATTGTTCGCCGGGTTCGTATCGACGTAATTCACCGACGTCAAGGCGCCGGCCGCGTTCGTGAGGAAGCCGGTGGCGCTCGGCGAAAGCGTTCCCGTTACCGTGAATACGACGAACGATCCCGCCGGCAGGCTGATCGTCGTTGCGATGTTGCCGGTTCCCGGTTGCTCGGGACACAGTCCACCGAGCGTTCCGACGCACGTCCACGTGACACTGCCAAGAACGACGGGAAACTCGTCCCCCACCGTCACTCCCAGCGCGTCCTCCGGTCCGGCATTCGCGACCGTGATCGTATAGGTCACGTTCGCGCCTTGCGTTACGCTGGCGACACCGTCGTCGACCGTGACGCTCACATCCACCGATCCCGGCGCGTGGGGCGCAACGGTGTCGGTGTCCGTCGCCGTGTTGTTCGCCAGCGCGTCGTCGATGACGCCGCTCGGCATTGCAATCGTCGCCGTGTTCGCGATCGTGCCACCTCCGGTGATTTCCGTCGCGCTCACGACCACCGCGTACGTAGCACCGGGCGCGAGTGCGGGCAGCGCGAATGTTCCGCTGTCGAGCTCGGCGATCGTCGGCGGTGTCACGCACTGTCCCGGCGTCGGGGCGCAGGCGACATTCGTCTTGACGAGCCCCGGAATGGGCGCGTCCGTGAGAACGGCGCCGGCGACCGCTGCAATCCCGTTGTTCGTCACCGTGATCGTGTAGGTCGTCGACGCGCCCGCCGCGAGACTCGCGATGCCGTCGTCGATAGTGATCGCGAGATCGTTCACCGGCGGCGGCAGCAGCGACAGCACGA
>Ga0310810_10002613_pt1 | contig 19391 bp, 14 predicted proteins | sample NCmetagenome_FD_207641 | JGI IMG/M metagenome (GOLD analysis project Ga0310810, IMG submission 207641) | Soil microbial communities from experimental microcosm in Duke University, North Carolina, United States - NC | ecosystem: Engineered > Artificial ecosystem > Soil microcosm > Unclassified ...
GGTGAATTGGACAGGCATCCGCTCGTCAGGGGGCTTCGATATGAGACTGGCCTATTCCATGATCGCACTCGCTGTACTCGCCGGCGCCGGATGTACGGACGAGAAGATTGTGTTCCGCGACCGTCCGGCCTTCAATCCACCCCCTGACAGCGTCAACGGTTTCCTCGGCTACTTCACGGCGAGTACCAAGCAGACCACGTGCGGCAACTGCCACGTCGGTGTCCAGGCATCCTGGAAGCTGACCCGACACTCCAATGCCTGGACCGATCTTCAGCAGTCCGGCCACGCCACCGCCTCCTGCAATGATTGTCATACCGTATCACAGTTGGGCAATTTCACGGGTCACCCGGCCGGTTATGCGATCACGCCGGACTCCGCGTATCACGACGTCCAGTGCGAGAACTGCCACGGCCCCGGCCTCGCCCACGTCGAGAATCCGGACCTCACCGCGAGTCAGCCGCTCGCGTCGATCCATGTCGACACGGGCGTCGTGACCTCCTGTAGCGGATGCCACAGCGGCACGCACACGCCGTTCATTGAGCAGTGGAAGGAATCGGCGCACGGATCCGGACCGGGCTTTGCCGCCGCCGGCGCCAACGCCAGCTGCCAGCCGTGCCACGAAGGCCGGACCGCGATGCTCGTCAAATTCGGCGAGACCGCGAATTACCGGGAGAAGGGCACCGCAACAAACGAGCGCATCGGCTGCGTGACCTGCCATAACCCGCACGGTTCACCGTACGAACATCAACTGCGGGCGCCGCTCTCGGAGCCGACGACCGATCAGCTCTGCGTGAAGTGCCACTCGCGCACCGGGACGCCGCCGTGGAGCGTGTCGTCCGGCCCGACCTCGAGCTCGCGCGGCCCGCACGGCGCGCAGGGGCTGTTGGTCATCGGGCAGAACATCGGCTGGATTCCGCCGGGCTTTGCGTATGACACCAATCTGATCGTGAGCAGCCACGGCACGGCCGCGAATCCGAAGCTCTGCGCCACCTGTCACGTGGTCCGCAAGACCGTTACCGACCCGACCGGCGGCTTTACGTTCCAGAGCGTCGGGCACACGTTCGAGGCGATTCCGTGCTCCGACGCCAACGGCGTTCCGATCCCCTGCGACCGCGCCGTGCCGCCGGATACGGTGCATGACTTTGGTGCGTGCTCCAACAGCGGCTGCCATTCGAGCGCCGCGGTCGCGAAGAACGCCTATGTCACGTTCCGGGGCCGGCTCGACAACCTGCTGGACCAGATCTGGACCGACAACAACGCGGACAACATCATCGATTCGACGGATGCCGGCTTGATCCCGCAACTCGTCGCGCGCGCAATGCGGCCCGGTGCCACCGCGGCGGACTCGGCCGAGATCTTTTTTGGCAACAATCTGACGACCGTGGCCAAGGGCACATTGTGGAACGCCGCTCTGGCCGCCACGGATGACCGGCCGTACTTCACCTCGGGTCGGGTGCTGAACCGCGGGTTCGCGGCTCACTTGTCGGCAGGAAACGGCGTCCACAATCCGTTCCTCCTGGAGGCGCTGCTCACGTCGTCGATCGCCGCTCTTCATACGACGTACGGGCTGCCCTCTCCTCGGAATGTGAACCTGCAGGTGCAAGCGACGCCCCCGCCGGGCGTGCACGTGCGAGCGAGCACGAGTCAGCGGTAGGTCAGGCATACGGTTGTCGGCCACGCCGTCTTTACCGGGCGGCGTGGCCGCAGTGTGTAAAGCCCCTTTCATCTCCCATTCCCGGTCCCTTAAACCGTTTTCATGAAGCTTTCACGCAGTTGTAGAAGTGCTTCATCCCTCCCTTGAGGTTTTGTCGGATCAGACTAGTCCGGGGTGGTCGGCCCTTCGTGGAGGAGTTCATGGTGCGGTACGGCAAGGATGGCTGGGGCGGATGCCCATGAAACGCGTCGACCGCCGGACATTTCTCAAGGGAGCCGGTGCCGCATCGGCGGCAGCCGCGGTCGCGGTTGTCGTGCCGGGCATCGTGCCGGGCATCGTACCGGCCCTAAACCCGACTCTCGTGACCGGCGACCGCACCGGCCCGCTCTGGAGAAAAGCGCCATGTCGCCTGTGCGGCGTCGGCTGCGGGTTGCTCGTGGCAGTCGAAAATGGGCGTGCGATTGCGGTAAAGGGCGACCCCGACTCGCCGGTGAGCAAGGGGTTGGCCTGCGTGAAAGGCTTCAACTCAGTGCAGGCGCTCTACGGGCCGGACCGGATCAAACACGCCATGATTCGGCGCGACGGCGCGCTCGTCGAGGTGCCGCTTCCCGAGGCGCTGGACCTGGTGGCCCGCAAACTACGCGAGACCACCCAGAAGTACGGAAAGAACAGCGTGGCCATCTACGGCTCGGCCCAATGGTCGATCCCGGATGCGTACGTCGCTTCGAAGCTGTTCAAGGGAGCGCTTGGAACCAACAACGTTGAGACCAGCACGCGGCTCTACGGCAGCAGCGCGATCACCGGCCTCGAGAGCAGCTTCGGTGTCGATGGGGCGATTGGCTGCTATGAGGACATCGACCAGGCAGACGTGTTCGTGTTATGGGACGTCAATCTCGCCGAGACCGACCCGGTGCTCTTCTCCCGGATGCTCAAGCGCAAGCGGGTTGATCCCGCCGTTCGCATCATCGATGTGTCCAGCCGCATCTCGCGCACGAGCTACGCCGCCGACCACTCGTTGCTCCACGTGCCGCATACAGCGCTGGCGATCGCCAACGGGATCTGCCACGAAATCGTGGTCCGCAAGTGGGTGCACGAGGAGTTTGTGCACCGGTACGTCGCCTTCAAGCGCGGCCGGATCAACCTCGGCGACGGGACCGCCGACGGCGTGGTCCCGGACGACACCGTCGACGTCAGCTGGAAGGATTATGTGGCCTTCCTGGCAGACTATGAACCGGAGCGGGCGCAGGAATTGTCCGGTCTATCCGCAGCGAGCATTCGCTGGCTCGCGTCGCTCTATGGCGACCCCCAACGCAAGGTGATGTCCGTGTGGGGCCGGGAGGTGAACCAGGACATCCGCGGCACGTGGACGAACAACGTGCTCTACAACATTCACCTCCTGGTGGGAAAGGTCGCCGCGCCCGGGAATAGTCCCTTCGTCACAACGGGGCAGCCCAGCGGCGGGTGCGCCGTACACGACGCGGGTAGCCTGGCTCACACGCTGCCGCGCGGGATCGTGCAGAACGACGTAGATCGCCGCCGCGCCGCCGAGATTTGGGGCGTTGCGCTGGAGGCCATCGACGCCGAGCCGGCCGCGCCCGCCCTGTCGATGTTCCGCCGACTGGAACGGGGCGACATCCGGTTCCTCTGGATACTCGCTACCGATCCGATGGCCAGTTTCCCCAACCTGGACCGTTACCGCAGCGCGGCTCGCCGGCAGGGTGGTTTCGTCGTCGTCTCGGAGGCCTATCCGACACCTACGACGGATGTCGCCGATGTCGTGCTGCCAGCGGCGATGTGGCTTGAGCGCGAAGGGATCTACGCCAACGTAGAGCGGCGGGCGCAGCACTTTGAGCGGATCGTCGCGCCGCCTGGTGACGCAACCGGAGACGCCTGGCAGATGGTCGAGGTGGCCCGTCGGCTCGGCCACGGCTCGCTCTTCGCGTGGGACGAACGGCGTCACGTGCAACAAATATGGGAGGAATACAGTCGGTTCCATGCGGACTCGCCGAGCGCGCTCCCTCCAATCGATGCGCTGCGCGGGCAGGCGGGCGTGATGTGGCCATACGTCGCCGGGCGCGAGACCCGCTGGCGCTACAACGCTGTCCATGACCCCGCAGCCGACGGCTCACGCGGCGCCTTCGACTTCTACGGTCATGCCGACCATCGGGCATGGATCTGGCTCAGACCGTACGAGCCGCCCGCCGAGTCGCCTGACCGCACGTATCCCTTCTGGCTGACGACCGGGGCCGTGCTCGAGCACTGGGGCGCGGGCTCGATGACGCAGCGGATCCCGTCGCTCCATCGCGCGCTGCCGCATGCCTACGTGGAGATCAATCGCGAGGACGCGCGCGACCTCGGTATCCGCAACCGCGAGCGGGTGCAGCTCGTGAGCCGGCGCGGCGCGCTCGAGATCCAAGCCCGCATTGACTATCGCTCCCAGCCGCCGCGTGGTCAGCTGTTCGTGCCGGTGTTCGACGAGGCGGAGCCGGTGAACCGCCTCATGCTCGATGCCGCTTGTCCACTTTCGGGGCAGCCCGACGGGAGCAAGTGTGCCGTGCGCGTGGAACGGCTGCCGGCCGGGGGAGGGAGCGCACCGTGAGCTCCCACGGCTCGTCCCTCACCGCGGTGGCAGTGGTCATTCTCCTAATCGCCTCAGCGGCTACGGGGGTGACCGCGGCGATCGTCGCGGTTCGGCGCGTGCGTGCCGCGCGTGACGCTCGGCCCCGCATCACCGCGGTGACACCGCCCGCCGCGCCCGCCGAGCCGATCGCCGCCGAGGCCCAGGTGTTCCGGACGGGGCCCGACATGCTGGCGATCGAACCAGCCTCGCCCCGGCAACGCACAGCGCACCCGCGCACTCGGGCGACCTATCGTTTCCTGCGCGCGTATCCGGGCGCCCCGCCGCGCATTCCGCATCCGCTCAGCGCCGACGAATTCCGTACCGGGGTCTGCAGGTCGTGTCACGAGCGGGGCGGTTACTCACCGCGTTTCGCGGCCTACGTGCCGCTCACGCCTCACGCCGAACGGGGTGTGTGCTTGCAGTGCCATGTGGGCGATGACAGCGCGATGGGCCTCGCAGCTCCCGACGCTGATCCCAGCACTCGCTGTTCCCTGTGTCACGGCTCGAGCGGAGGGCGTCCTCGACCTGAGGCCGCCGCGACGTGGACGACGGCCGTTTGGCCGCAGCTGCCGCAGACGACGGCGGACCAAGACCCGCCCCCGATCCCGCATAACCTGCAATTCCGAGAGAACTGCGTCGCATGTCATTCCGGGCCCGCCGCCGTTGCCGAGATCCGGACGAGGCACCCCGAGCGAGCCAACTGCCGGCAATGCCACGTTGCGCTCGATCCCGACGCGGAGACTTTTTCCCGTCCGCGGCAGAACGTCGCTGCTGGGACCGGGAGCCCGCCGTGAACCGGACCCCTGTCGCGGTCGCAATCGGATGCGCGGTGTTCGCAGGGTTGGCATGTGCCTGTGGCGAACGCCCCCATGCGGTGTGGCAGGCTTCACCGCCGGGAGCCGTCCGGACGGTCGACTCTACGACAGCCGCCCTGAATGCGACGCGGGAACCAGGTGTTCTGGGCACGGTGCAAGCCGCCCCGGTGGTAGGCTGGACGGGACCGGGCAACCGACCGTTCGAAGTCGCGCTCCGCAGCAGTGCTCCAGAAGCCGGGCACACGCGCCAGTTCGGCACCATCGCGCTGCCGATCGCGCTCCGCAATCGCTCGGCGGCTCTGAGTCAGTATCCGTGTACGTCCTGCCACGCCGGTCGGAAAGTGGTCATGGTCGAAAAGCGCATCGGCGACGCACACCAAAACATCAAGGCGGTACACCCGGCGCGGACCGGTGCCGTGTGCTCGACCTGCCACGCCCCAGAGAACGTCGCGCTGCTGGCACTCGTGGACGGCAAGCGCGCCACGATGGACGAGAGCTACCGGTTGTGCGGCCAATGCCACTTCGCGCAGGCCGACGCCTGGGCCGGCGGCGGGCATGGCAAGCGGCTCGACGGCTGGCAGGGGCGGCGCGTCGTCATGGTCTGCACCGATTGCCATGATCCGCACAAGCCCGCCGCGCAATCGCGGATTCCGTTCCGCGCGCCGCAAATCGAGCGAACCAGGAGCCATGACCGTGAGTGAGAGCCGGAAAGACGGCACCCTGCTGCAGAAGCCGGTTGATCGCCGCGCCGCGCTGACCATCCTCGCAGGCGGCGCGCTGATCGGTGCCCAGGCATTGGCCGCCTGCGCCCCCCTCAGCGTCGAAACAGACGAGCAGCGCGAGGTCAAACTCCTGGCCTGGCGCGAGCACATCAAGGGCAATTACCGCTTTATGACCGAAGCGGAGCGGAGCGAGACCATCGCGAGGCTCGAGCGCCTTGCGAAGCTACGGCGCGGCGAGGATGTGACCATCCAGTCCACCGGGGCGCAGCCCGGCGTGATGTTCGGCTACGCCTTCAATATTTCGAAATGCAAGGGGTTCAGGAGCTGCGTGGAGGCGTGCATCAACGAGAACAATCTCGATCGGCATGCGGCGACGCAGTACATCCGCATCTTCGAAATGGAAGACGGCGAAGTCGATCTCGAGCTCGGCGATGCGACGTTCCAGCACGAGGTGCCGGCGGAGGGTCACTTCTACCTCGGGACACAGTGCTTTCAGTGCGCCGATCCACCGTGTGTGAGGGTCTGCCCCGTCGGCGCCACGTGGCAGGAACCGGACGGGATCACGGTCATCGACTACGACTGGTGCATTGGGTGCCGCTATTGCATGGCCGCCTGTCCCTACTGGGCGCGCCGGTTCAATTGGAGCGCCCCGGAAGTTCCGGTCCAAGAGGTGAATCCGAACCAGCACTATTTGGGCAACCGCGCGCGGAAGACGGGCGTGGTTGAGAAATGCACGTTCTGCATCCACCGGACCCGCCAGGGCCGCCTCCCAGCTTGCGTGGAGGCCTGTCCTACAGGGGCGCGGGTCTTCGGCAATCTGCTGGATCCCGACTCGGAGATCCGTTGGGTGCTCGCGAACAAGCATGTGTTCCGGCTCAAGGAAGACCTGAAGACGGAGCCGCGCTTCTGGTATTTCACCGACTGAGGCGATCGTGCACCTGAAGCCATTCCTGCTGAGCGCGCTGAGCTCGGCCACCTCTGGAGGCCGGCGCTACCACGTTTGGATGGGCAGCTTGACGCTGATCATGCTCCTCGGCGCGTATGCCTACTCCGTCCAGTTGCGTCATGGACTGGGCGTCACGGGCCTGAGCGATCACGTCAGCTGGGGACTGTACATCTCGAACTTCACGTTCCTCGTCGGGCTGGCCGCAGCCGCCGTGATTCTCGTGCTTCCGGCGTACATCCTGGAGGACGTCGACTTCGGCCACGCGGTCCTCATGGCGGAGGCAGTAGCGGTGGCGGCGCTGGTCATGTGCCTGAGCTTCGTGGTCGTCGATCTCGGCAACCCCCTGGCGTCTTGGCACCTCCTGCCCGGCATCGGCCATCTGAACTGGCCGCGTTCGCTCCTGGCCTGGGACGTGATCGTGTTGAACGGCTACCTGGCCCTCAATCTCATCATCCCGTTCTACATCCTGTACAGCCACTACGCCGGACGTACGCCGGACAAGAAGAAGTACCTGCCGTGGATGTACGTCGCCGTGATGTGGGCAGTGAGCATTCACCTGGTCACCGCATTCCTCCTGGCGGGCCTGCCGGCCCGGCCGTTCTGGAACACCGCACTGCTCGGCCCCCGTTTCCTCGCGTCCGCGTTCACCGCCGGCCCGGCGTTCGTGATCGTCCTCCTCTGGTTCATCCGGCGGGAGACGAGCTACGAAATCGCCGACGGCACGTTTGCCAAGCTCGCGTTAGTCACGACGGTGGCGGCGCAGGTCAACCTCGTGATGCTCGTCTCCGAGCTCTTCTACAAGTTCTACTGGCCGACCGAGCATGGTATCAACGCGAGATATCTCTTTTTCGGACTCGGCGAGCACCACGCGCTGGTGCCGTGGATCTGGACGGCGATCGCGCTCAATGTCCTGGCGACGGTTGCCCTGATGATCCATCCGCTGCGGCGCAACCCGCGATGGCTGATGCCGGCCTGCGCCACGCTTTTCGTCGGCATCTGGATTGAAAAGGGAATCGGCCTGGTGATCCCCGGTTTCATCCCCTCGCCGCTGGGCGAGATCGTCGAGTACAGACCCACGTGGGTCGAGTTGTGCGTGACGGCCGGCATCTGGGCGCTCGGCCTGTTCGTGCTGACCGTCCTGGTGCGCGTGGCGCTTCCGATCGAATTGGGTGAGGCGCGCAGTCCATATCTGGAAGCGGGCCCCCCCGCGCGCACAGTCCGCCCACGCAGTACGCGCGCGAGGCATGAAGACGTCCGCCCCGTCCGAACCCGGTGATCAAGGGTCGCGACACTTTACTCTCACGAGGTGATGGACATGACTAGACACACGCCAAACGACACCCGGTATCCCGTCGCTGCGCTCGGTGCAGGGTTGACCGGTGCGGCAGGGCTGGCCGGGGCACTGTTTCTCGGCGGCGTGGCGCCGCCGCTGGCGGCCCTGGCGGGCCTGGGATTGGGACTGCTCCTCGCCGCGTCGATCAAGTACAGCGACCAGTGGGAGAAGGCCGTGCTATTGCGGCTCGGCCGCTACCGGGGCTTGCGAGGCCCCGGCTACTTCGCCGTCGTTCCGATCATCGACCGGATTGCCTACACGATCGACCAACGGATCCGGACCACGGCGTTCGGCGCTGAATCATGCCTGACCCGTGACACGGTGCCGGTGAACGTCGACGCCATCGCGTTCTGGATCGTGCGCGACGCCGAGCGTGCCGCGCTGGAAGTGCAGGACTACGACGAAGCGGTCATCCTCTCGGCGCAGACCGCGCTGCGTGACGCCATCGGAAAGCACGATCTCGCGGAGCTGATCCAGTCCCGAGTAGAGCTCGGCCACGGGCTCAAGGTGGCGCTGGAGGAGAAGATGAGGAACTGGGGGATCCAAGTGCAGTCGGTGGAGATCCGCGACGTCATCATTCCTGCTGCGCTCGAGGACGCAATGTCGCGGCAAGCGCAGGCCGAACGGGAACGCCAGGCGCGCATCATCCTGGGCACGGCGGAAACGGAGATCGCCCACAAATTCGTCGAAGCCGCGGCGGCCTACCGCGACCATCCTGAGGCCATGAACCTGCGGGCGATGAACATGCTCTATGAGAGCATCGTGAAACGGGGCTCACTCATGGTCGTGCCGTCGGGCCTGGCTGACTCGCTGAACGTTCCGGCGCTCATGGGCGCGATGGGTGCGAGCAGGCTTCTGCCGGGAGACGGCGGCGCCGAAGCAGCGGAGCCGGCGGCAACCGGCCCCGTCCATGTCAAAGAGACCGCGCCCGACGTCTCGGGCAGAGCGCGCAAGGAGCATTAGTTCGACGGTTGCCGCAGCAACCGGCGGCGATACTCCTGCGGGTCCGATTGCAGGTGGCACGTCGTGCACTCACGGCCGCGGTTGTGATCTACGGCAGGGTCGTGGCACACAAGGCAGAACGACCGGGTGGGCGACAACGGGGCAATGGCGGCCGTGGGGTGACAAGCATCGCACGCGACGTGCGCGTTGACCGGCATCGCGTGGGTCTGGACGATGCTCTCGGTCCGGTGACACGTCGCGCAGCTGCGGCCGGCCTCGTGGTGCTCCGCATGGCAGCCCCGGCAGGTCGCCGCGGAGTCCACTGGTGCCATTGTCACGAGTTGCCCGTGGCAGGCCGTGCAGCGGAGCTCGGCGTGACGCTCGTGTGGGAAGGCGACCGTCCGATCGCGCGCGGGTTTTCCCGCTGCGGCGATGGCGATGTGGACATCGAGGGTCTTCGGGCGGCTTTCCGGCTCGTGACACCTGGCACAGTCGTTCCGCGGTGGATCGGCGTGGTGGCAAATCTGGCAACCACGCGGCGGTTGGAAGGTGAGTAGCGTCTGCGATTTGGGAAGGTGGCAGGTCAGGCAGGCTAACTTTGCGTGCCGCGCGTGCGGAAACGTGTCGCTCGGAATCGGCGAGATGCCCCTGGGTTTCTGCGCCACCTGGACGGCGGAGCCGGGTGCCGCCACGGCGAGTCCTACGGTGATGACGGCGATCGCGGCGAGCGCCGATATGAGAATCCGCGGCGCAAGCTTCAGACTCGTCCTTATGAAGGAATGGCTGTGAAACTCTGAAGCGTTTTTCAGAAAAACTAGAATGGTGCTTGATGGCCGATCGGGCAAGGTACAAGAACGTACGACAAGAACTGGCCGGTCCACACTTTTGCGATAGATTTTGTGGCATGACGCTCCTTCCCGAGGCTCTGGGATCCTCGCGTTAACCGGGGTCGGCTTATTCTTTCAGGGAGCGGCGGTGGGACGGCCGCCCCTGCCTGGCGGCGTCGCCGCCGTATTACGCTTCTTCTTTAACCTCCCGCAGTGGTTCCAGATCGGCGGCTTCTTTGTCGGCCTGGCGGTCGCCGCGTGGCTCGTCGTCTACCTGTGGCGCCGCCGCCTGCAGATCGTCACCTGGATCAAGACACGCCAGCGCGGCGTCAAGATCGGTCTTGTGACCGCCGCCGCGCTCGTGGCGATCGGCGCGGCGGGATTCGGCACGGTGAGCTGGACGTACATGCAGCACGACAACGCCTTCTGCACCGGCTGCCACATCATGGCGGACCCGTTCCAGCGGTTCGCGGGCTCGAAGCACGACTCCCTCAGTTGTCACAACTGCCACCAGCAATCGATGTTCGCCAGTATGCGCCAGCTGTATCTGTGGGTGGCGGCGCGGCCCAATGAGATCGGCAAGCACGCCAAGGTCCCGACACGGGTCTGCGCCAGCTGTCACGTGACCGGCCAGAAGGAGAAATGGCAGCGGATCGCCACAACCGCCGGACATCGAGTCCATCTTGAGTCAGACTCGAGCGCCCTGAAGGATGTGCAATGCACGACCTGTCACGGGGTCGAGGTGCACCGCTTCGTACCGGTTGACTCGACCTGTGGACAGTCGGGTTGTCACATCGGCACGCAAATCAATCTCGGCAAAATGGCGAGCCAAACCGGGTTTCACTGCATCGCGTGCCATCAATTCACCGCGGAAGTGCCGCTGCTCGCCACGCGCGACTCGGCTGCAGGCACATTGCGGCCCGGCTCGCACCAATGCTTTGGCTGTCACGAGATGCGCGCCAAGCTCGCCGATTTTGATCCCGCGCGCGATCCGCACCGGCAGACGTGCGGCATGTGCCACAATCCACACGAGCAGAGGCGGCCCGCTGATGCGCTGAGGAGCTGCACCACGGCAGGATGTCATTCCGACTGGCGCGATGAGCCGTTCCATACCGGCAAGCCGCACGCCCGAGTCGCGGAGCAATGCACGCTGTGTCATCAGCCGCACGGCGCCAAGGTCGATGCCGCCGAGTGCGCGGAGTGTCACGCCGCCGTGAAGAGCCGTACTCAGGGCAAGATCAGCCCGCCGCAGCCGTTTGACACCACTCGCGCGTTGCGGCGGGTCTCGGAACTCGAGCGAGTAGATCCTGAGCTGAGAGGGAAGGGCGACGCCAATCCGCCACGGGCAGCCCCTGCTCCCTTCTCCCTTCTCCCCTCTCCCTCAGATTCATTCCCCCACGCTCGCCACAAGCAACTCGCCTGTCTCACCTGCCACGTCACCTCGCGGCCGAACGCAGAGCTCACGTTCGTACCGCCGCGCGGGTGTCAGATTTGTCACCATCAGACGCCCGGGACGACCGACTGCGCGAAGTGCCACGCGGCAGCGGAGTTGGCACCGGTACATGCGGAGACGATCGCGGTGGCGGTCGGCAATCGACCGGCGCGGCCGCGCTCGGTCTCATTTGCGCACAGCACCCATGCCGAGTTGCAGTGCACGGCCTGTCACGAGACGGCGGTCACACTCGATCCATCGGCGCCGGTAAAGGCGTGTAGCGCCTGTCACGACGATCATCACACCGCAAAGCGCGATTGCGCGACGTGTCATACGAACGACGCAATCCGCGCGGCGCATCCCGATTCGCTGAACACGCACGAGGCGTGCGACGCTTGTCATCGTGAAGCGACCGTGGCTCGCCTCGTGCCGGATCGCGGGCTGTGTTTCACCTGTCACGCCGATCTGCGCGAGCACCACGCGGCGCGGGAATGCACGACCTGCCACTTCCAGACCTCGCCTGACGACTACCGCGCGCACCTGCGCAAGGTCGGCGCGTGAGAGCTCTCGCACTACTGGCGCTCGTGCTGGCGACTCCGCTTGCGGCGCAGGGCTATCGCGCGCGCGTGGACGGGCGCTTCCAGTCCGTGTCGTTTCGCGGGCTCCAGCTCGACAGCATCCCGGTGGCCGACACCGTGACGGGTCCGTACGGAGGCCCCCAAACGGCGGACGGCTTCGCCGTGCACTGCCCGCCCAGCGCATCCCACTGCCTGTTCTTCCGTCCCGGCGCCATCCAGCACGGCGCTCCCTTTGTCACGAGCGCCGATGTCTCACTCTGGGGCTTCGGCATTCGAGGCGTGAGCGCGCATGTGAATGCGCGTGCCGCCACCGACCTGAGCGGCAGCGCCGCCTGGCCGGGGACCGAGCCCGCGCTGCAGCTCGTCACGGCGTACGTCGAGTACAATGTCGAGCGTCTGACGGCGCGCGCAGGGCGCCAGCTGAACAGTACCCGCCTCGGCATGATCGGCTTCGACGGCGCGAGTCTAGCCCTGCGCGACAACCGGCACGGCCTCGATGCGGCGATCTATGGCGGATGGGGACTGGCGCGTGGCGTCGCCTTGCCGGTGACGAGCCCCGCGCTGAATCCGCTTGACGACTTTCAGCCCAGCGAGCGGCAACTGCTGATTGGCGGCGCGGCGGGCTGGAGCGGGCGAGCGGGCGATGTGCGCGCCGAATATCTCCGAGAAGTCGATCCGCGTACCGACTACTTCGTGTCGGAGCGCGTTGGTCTCTCAGCGGTCATCCGACCGGCGGCGCGCTGGAACGTGACCGGTGGGGCCGACTACGACATCGCGGCCGGGTGGTGGGGCAGCGCCGAAGCAACGGTCGGTTACGCGACGCCGGCAGTGACGGGGTCGGTGGGTGTGCGACGCTACCGGCCGCATTTCGATCTCTGGACGATCTGGGGGATGTTCAGTCCGGTGCCGTACAAGGCCGTGCAGGGGCAGGTCGCCGTGCGCGCGCTCAAGCACGTGCAGCTGCGCGGCCGCGGCGAAGCCTACCGCTTCGACCCGGACTACGCCGAGACCCCGCTCGTCAACGTCGAGGAATCGGGATGGCGTGCCGAGCTGGGAGGGACCGGCTGGCTCGGAACGTCGTGGACCGTCGATGCCGGCTACCACTATCAGTACGGTCCGGGTGCCGCCTCGGCCGGCACGAGCGCGAGCGTCACGTTCGAGCCGCCCAACCACAGCTACGCGATTACAGCGCATGGCGCATACATGGACCGCCCGCTGGAAATGCGCTTCAGCGATTCGCAGCTCCGTTTCTATGGCATCGATGGCCGCATCGAGCCGCGTCCCGACATGCGCCTCGAGCTCGGGGCGGTGCACTACGCCGAAGACCGAAGTCGTCCGGACGCCGCCGCGATGGACTGGGGACAATGGCGCGTCACGCTGCGCGCGGTATTCGCGTTCGGCAGTGGAGAGGATCTCGGACATCTGCCGCCGGCGATCCGGCGGATGCCGGGCGGGAGAGCCCAACGATGATTGGCGTATTGAGTCTGATCGTCGTCTTCGCGCAACAGCCCCCGCAGCCCGCGCAGCCCGCGCAGCCCGCGCAGGGCTTCGATCACCTCAAGCACAAAGCGGTGTTTCCGTCCTGCGCGACGTGCCATCGCGGGGCGGCAGAGCGTGGAAGCTCCCTTTGGCCTGAGCCGAACTGGTGCGCCGCTTGCCATGACGGGACTGTAGAAAAGGTAGTGAACTGGAGTCCCCCTGCGGCTCCGAGGCGGACGAACCGGCGCTTCGACCATCTCGAGCACGCCTCGAAAGCTGGAGCGAAGGCGCCGAATTGCGCCGGTTGTCACACGAACGTAGGCGAGCCGCGAATGGCGGTGCGCGAGCCGGTCATTGCGCGCTGTTTCGACTGTCACGGGATCAAGACGGCGCATCTTGCGGCGCCCGATTCTGCGTGCACGACCTGCCATGTGCCGCTCGTGCGCGCCGTCTCGCTGACGCGCGGGGACATCGCGCGGTTCCCCGCGCCGCCGTCGCACGCAGCTCCGGATTTTCTCACGCGAAACGGCCACGGCGCCGTGTCGCGCCAGACCATGGGGGCGAGCTGCGCGACCTGTCATGCCCGCGAGTTCTGTTACCAGTGCCATGCCGGCTCGGCGCCGCCGCGTGCCACGACTTGGCTCGCGTCTGATCCGCGAGCGACGGCGATCGCGGTACGCGCGACGCCTGCAAGTCACCGCGACAATTTTGCCGATCATCACGCGGCTGAAGCCGCGGCGTCCACCACGCGTTGCACCAGTTGCCACGTCCGCACCGACTGCCTCGAGTGTCACCGCCCCAACGCGGCAGCTGGCCGCGGTGGTTATCACCCGGACGGATTCCTCGCGCGGCACCCTGCGTCCGCCTACGCGCGCGACGCCACCTGCAGCGATTGCCACAACGCCCGCTCGTTCTGCACGTCCTGCCACGAGCGGTCGGGCCTGGTCGCGACGAACGTGCTCCGATCCGGCTATCACGATGCCCGGCGGTTCTTCCTCTTGGGACACGGGCAGGCGGCGCGTCAGAGTCTCGAGTCGTGCGTCAGCTGCCACGCCGAGCGTGACTGCCTGACCTGTCATTCGGCGCTGGGCGGCCGCCGGTTCAATCCGCATGGGCCCGGCTTCGATGCGTCGCGCTTGCGCAAGAAGGCTTTCCCGACCTGCACCGTGTGCCACGGTGCGAACGTCCCCGACCGCTAAGTCTCACACTCGTTTCACCGCTGCTTCAGTCCCGCCGGCGTATGTTGCACGCGGTCACCGGGCGGGTGACCAAATGCGGGATCCGACGCAAAGCCATCGGCCGCATGTTCACCGGGACGACCGGTACAGGAACGAGAAATCCGATGGCCTTCAGCCCTCGCGCCGACGGCACGACGTGGGGGCTGAGAGTTTTTTCAGCACGAGTTCAACGTGGATTCACCGCTGCAGTGCGAAGTTGTGCGCGTAACGCAGAGTGCTACGCTCACAGGAGGTGAACCGATGTTCGGAGTGACCCGCAGAACCCCCGCCGACCCGATGACCGAGCTGCTGATCAACCTGCAGCGCCGCATGGGCCGCATCTTCAACGAGCCGCTGCTCGGCCTTGAGTGGCAGATCGGCGATGTCGCGACCGCGGCATGGACCCCCGTGGTGGACATCTTCGAGGAGCCCACTCATGTCCGCATCGTCGCCGAGATCCCCGGCGTGAAGCCGGATGCTGTGAAGATCCTGGTCGAGGCCAACGTGCTTACGATTCGGGGCAACAAGGAGCAGTTCGCCGAGGAGAAGGCCGAGAAGGTCCATCGCTATGAGCGGACCTATGGCGCCTTCGAGCGGAGCTTCACGCTTCCCACGACGGTGGACCCCGAGCACATCGAGGCGAAGTACGAGGTCGGCGTGCTGACGGTGATTCTCCCCAAGGTCGAGAAGGCGAAACCGCGGGAGATCAAGCTGGACGTCGTTCCCGAGAAGAAGCTGAAAGCCTGAACGCGGGAACACGAAGCCCCCGGGGCTCGAGCTCCGGGGGCTTTCTTTTGCGACGGACCTAACTCAGATGAGGCTGCGCCCCGCTCCGCCGGCCGGTATTGAGACGGAAGAACGTGTACAGCGGGCAGATCCGAAACAGCGCCGTGCCGAGCAGCAACAGTGCCAGGAACCCAAGTCCCAGCGCAATCAACGGCCGGTCCTGCAACGTCGCCGACCAGAACAACAGCAAGCCCGCCAACAGTGCGCGAATCCCCGCGTCGGCAGCTCCGATATTTTTCGTGATGATCACCGTGCTTCCTCGTGCAATGGGCTCAGGACAATGTGGGGCGACGCGGGTAAACAGGGCAGCAACTCATGGTGAAAACGGCTTCATCTTCGGACGTAGGCAAGGCGACGAGGTATACTTCGACTATGACACAGGCTGCCACCGACAAGCCCACGGCCACTGTCGCCTGTCCATTTTGCGAAACCTTGAATCGTGTCGACCTCGCGCGCGTCGAGCAGCGACCGAAATGCGGCAACTGCGGCCGCCCGATTCTGCTCGACCGGCCGGTCGCGGTGTCGGACGCGACGTTCGCGCAGGTGACCGCGGACACGACAGTCCCCGTGCTCGTCGATTTCTATGCCGATTGGTGCGGGCCGTGCAAGATCATGGCGCCGTTGCTCGACGACGTCGCACACCGTCGCGCGGGGCAGATGCTGGTTTTGAAGCTCGACACGGACAAGAATCCGGTCACGCAGCAACGGTTCGGCGTGCGCGGGATTCCGACGCTGATCCTGTTTCGTGGCGGGAAAGAAGTCGCGCGCCGCGTGGGCGCCGTGCCGCCTCCCGAGCTCGAGAACTTCTTGAACGCGAGCTAGCTCTTCGCGAGCTGGCGCAGCACGTATTCCAAAATGCCGCCGTGCCGGTAGTACTGATGCTCCTGCGGTGTATCGATCCGCACCAGCACCTTGAAGCTCTTCGCCTTGCCGTCGTCCGTCGTGGCCGTCACGGCCAGCTCTTTCGGCATCTCACTCAAGCCCACGATATCGAACCGCTCCTTGCCCGTCAGGCCAAGCGAGGCGGGGTTCTGCCCGGGAAGGAATTGCAGCGGCAGAATGCCCATGCCGACGAGGTTGGATCGGTGGATGCGCTCGAAGCTCTCGGCGATCACAGCGCGCACGCCGAGTAACCGCGGTCCCTTCGCGGCCCAGTCGCGCGACGAGCCGGAGCCGTACTCTTTGCCGGCCAGGACAATCAGCGGCGTCCCTTCGGCAGCGTACTTGAGCGAGGCGTCATAGATCGTCATCACCTCGCCGGCCGGCAGATGCGCCGTGAAGGGGCCTTCGGTTCCGGGCGCCAGCTGGTTCTTGAGCCGCACGTTGGCGAACGTGCCACGCACCATGACTTCGTGGTTGCCGCGCCGCGCGCCGTAGGAATTGAAGTCGAGCGGCTGCACGCCGTGGCCCACGAGATACTGGCCGGCGGGGCTCGTCTTGCGAATCGAGCCGGCCGGCGAGATGTGATCGGTCGTGATGCTGTCGGCCAGCAGGCACAGCACACGCGCGCCTCTGATGTCGCGGACCGGTCCCGGCTCCTTCGGCATGCCGTCGAAGTAGGGTGGGCGGCGGATGTACGTCGACGACGGCTCCCACGCAAAGCGATCGCCTTCCGGCACGGGCAGGCCGCGCCAGCGCTCGTCGCCATTGAACACCTGCGCGTAGCTCTTGCGGAACATGCTCGACTGAATCGAGCGGGCGATGACGTCGGCGACTTCCTTCTCCGACGGCCAGATGTCGCGCAGGAAGACCGGCCTGCCGTCTTTCGCGGTGCCGAGCGGCTCGTTATGGAAATCGATGTCGATGCGGCCCGCGAGCGCATACGCCACGACGAGCGGCGGCGACGCGAGATAGTTGGCGCGGACCTCCTGCTGGATCCGGCCCTCGAAGTTGCGGTTGCCGGAGAGCACGGAGCAGACGACGAGGTCGCACTCCGCGATGCCGTTCGAGACGACTTCAGGCAGCGGTCCCGAGTTGCCGATGCACGTCGTGCAGCCGTAGCCCACCAGATGAAACCGCAGCGCCTCGAGCGGCTTCATGAGACCGGCCTGCTCGAGATAGTCGGTCACGACCTTCGAGCCGGGCGCGAGGCTCGTCTTGACCCACGCCTGGGTCTTCAGGCCGCGCTCGACCGCCTTCTTCGCCATGAGGCCGGCCGCGACCATCACCGACGGATTCGATGTATTGGTGCAGCTCGTGATCGCGGCGATCACGACCGAGCCGTGCTTCAGCACGTGGTCGATGTCGTCGATCTTGATGTTGGCGTGCGACGGGCGCGGCGGCAGCAATCCCGCTTGGCCGCCTTCTCCCTCCCATCGTCCGACCGGCGTGGTACCCGCGGAGGAGGCGGCGACGACCGCGGGTGGTGTGGACGGCTTCACCAGCGACGGCAAAGCTTCCGCAAACTTGCGCGGCACTTCCCGCAGGCCGACGCGATCCTGCGGCCGGCGCGGGCCGGCCATGCTGGGCTCGACCGTCGCGAGGTTCAGCTCGAGCGAGTCGGTATAGACGGGCTCGGGCGCATTCGGCGTGTGGAACAGCCCCTGTTCCTTCGTATAGGCCTGGACGAGCTCGACGAGCTCGGGCGGCCGGCCGGTGAACTCGAGGTAGCGCAGCGTCTCCTGATCGACCGGGAAGATGCCGATCGTTGCGCCGTATTCCGGCGCCATGTTGCCGATCGTCGCGCGGTCGGCGAGCGGCAAGGTCGAGACGCCGGGCCCGAAGAACTCCACGAACTTTCCGACGACCCCCTTGGCGCGCAGCATCTGCGTGATCGTGAGCACGAGATCGGTCGCGGTCGCTCCTTCGCTCAGGCGGCCGGTCAGGCGGAACCCGATCACCTGGGGAATCAACATCGACACGGGCTGGCCGAGCATCGCCGCTTCCGCTTCGATGCCGCCGACGCCCCAGCCGACGACGCCGAGTCCGTTGATCATCGTCGTGTGAGAGTCGGTCCCAACCAGCGTATCGGGGTACGCTTGGGGCGGACCGTCGGCCCGTCCGCCCGTCCGCCCGTCCGACGTAAAGACCACGCGTGCCAAGTACTCGAGATTCACCTGATGCACGATCCCCGTGTCCGGCGGGACGACTTTGAAGCCGGTGAACGCCTTTTGGGCCCAGCGCAGCAGCGCGTAACGCTCGCGATTGCGTTGGAACTCGAGATCGGCGTTCACCTGGAACGCGCGCGGCGTCCCGAACTCGTCCACGATCACGGAGTGGTCGATGACGAGCTCGGCGGGAAGCAGGGGGTTTACCCGCTTCGGATCCCCGCCCATCTGCACGATCGCGTCGCGCATGGCGGCGAGGTCTACCACTGCGGGTACGCCGGTGAAGTCCTGCAACAGCACGCGGGCGGGCATGAACGCGATTTCTTCGTCCGGCAGTTTGAGCGGCTCCCAACGCGCCAAGTTCTCAATGTCTTGCCCCGAGACGACGCGCCCATCTTCTCGGCGCAGCAGATTCTCGAGCAGGATCTTCAGCGAGTAGGGGAGCCGAGCGATGGGAAGGCCACGGCGCTCGAGCGCGTCCAGACGGTAGATCTCGTAGGATCGGCCACCGGCTTGCAGCGTGGCCCGGGCGCCGAAGCTGTTCGTGGTCATTGCGGCAACACTTTCACGGCGACGACGAAGTACTCCGTCTCGCCGAAGCAGGATGTCGGGACGCCCTTGTGCTGCTCGTAGGTCAGGCTCACACGCCGGCCCATCGATTCGTTGATGTGTTGCGCCACGGTCTCATCGCGAACGCTGAAATAGAACTTCTCGGGGTTGGTGCCGGGCATCGCGACCATCGCGAGCTCGCCTTCCCAGGTTTTGCAAAGCCAGCCCTTGTGGGAGAACTTCTGGACGAACCCGGCGCGCTCACCCTCGGAGTAGCTCCAATTCAGCGCCGACCAGGTGTACAGCGCAAACAGCAGGATCGGGGTGATGAGGATCCCTGCGATGATGAACTTGCGCTTGCGCGTGAGCTGAAAGTTGAAATGCGGAACGTTGAAATTCACGTGCGGGAATCTACTTCGTACGTTTCGGTGCGATAAGGCGTGA
>Ga0310810_10002614_pt1 | contig 19391 bp, 14 predicted proteins | sample NCmetagenome_FD_207641 | JGI IMG/M metagenome (GOLD analysis project Ga0310810, IMG submission 207641) | Soil microbial communities from experimental microcosm in Duke University, North Carolina, United States - NC | ecosystem: Engineered > Artificial ecosystem > Soil microcosm > Unclassified ...
CCAAGCTGCCGGCGGTCGCCGCGCGGAAGAAGGGTAACAAGCATCCGTACGTTGTCGGCACCGACGCAGTGCGCCGGTATCTGACGACGGTCAACGAGTGCGCGCAGGCAGCGTTGGTCATCGTGCCGCCGGCGCATTGATGCAGTGGGGCGAGCCTGGCCAGGCTCGCCTGCGCGGACCTGACAGGTCCGTGCCACGGTGAAGGAGCTCTGAATGGAAGTCGTACCAGTCAGGATCGTCCCCCGCGGGTGGGGACAGTCGAACCGGCGCGAGGCGTGGTGGATCACGCCGGTGATCGTGGTCGCCGTCTTTGGCAGTTTTATTGTGTACGCGACGTGGGCGGCGTTCCAGAACGCGCACTACACGTACGGGCCGTACCTCTCGCCGTTCTACTCGCCGGAACTGTTCGGCGGTTCCGAGCACGCGTGGTTCGGACCCAAGCCGGGATGGTGGCCGGCGTTGCTGCCGTTTTCGCCGGCGCTGATCATCCTGCCGTTCCCGGGCCTCTTCCGCTTCACCTGCTATTACTACCGCGGTGCGTACTACAAGGCGTTCTGGTCGGATCCACCGTCCTGCGCGGTGGGTGAACCGCGCGGAAAGAGCTACTGGGGTGAGCGCTGGTTCCCGCTGGTGCTGCAGAACGTGCACCGCTACTTCCTCTACGCCGCAATCGTCATCTGGGCCATCCTCGTCTACGACGCGTGGGAAGCGCTGTGGTTTCCCACCGCCACCGGCGGCCGTGAGTTCGGCATCGGCGTCGGCACCGTGATCTTCTGGGTGAACGTCGTCCTCCTCGCGCTCTACACCTTCGGCTGTCACGCGGCGCGCCACCTGGTCGGCGGGCGCAAGGACGAAATCTCGAAGAACGCGCTGCGCCAGACCTGCTACGACTGCACGTCGGCACTCAACTACAAGCACCAGATCTTTGCCTGGTGCAGCCTCTTCTCGGTCGCCGCCGTGGACATCTACGTTCGGCTGTGCTCGATGGGCTACATCACCGACGTGAGGTTGTTCTGACGATGTCGACGTATGCGACCCACAACTACGACGTCCTGGTCATCGGCGCCGGCGGCGCCGGGCTGCGCGCGGCGATCGAAGCGGCGAACGCGGGTGTCAGCGTCGGCCTGATCTGCAAGTCGCTCCTCGGCAAGGCGCACACCGTCATGGCCGAAGGCGGCATGGCCGCGGCGATGGGCCATAACGACGACCGCGACAACTGGAAGGTGCACTTCGCCGACACGATGCGTGGCGGCCAGTACGTGAACAACTGGCGCATGGCGGAGATTCACGCGAAGGAAGCGCCGGATCGCGTGCGCGAGCTCGAAGGCTGGGGCGCGGTGTTCGACCGGACACGCGACGGCCGCATCAACCAGCGCAACTTCGGCGGCCATCGCTATCCGCGCCTGGCCCACGTCGGCGATCGCACCGGCCTCGAGCTGATTCGCACGCTGCAGGATCACGCCGTCTACATGGGGATGACGGTGCACATGGAGCACACGGTCATCGAGCTGCTCCTCGACGGCGGCCGGGCGGCCGGCTGCCTGGCGTACGACCGCGAACGCGGGCGTTTCCACGTGTTTGCGGCCAAGGCGATCATTCTTGCGACCGGCGGCGTCGGCCGCGCCTACAAGATCACCAGCAATAGCTGGGAGGGCACCGGCGACGGTCACGCGCTCGCGTATCGCGCGGGTGCCGCGCTGATCGACATGGAGTTCATCCAGTTCCATCCCACCGGGATGGTCTGGCCGCCGAGCGTGCGTGGTGTGCTCGTGACCGAGGGCGTGCGCGGCGAAGGCGGGATCCTCAAGAACAGCGAGGGTCGCCGCTTCATGTTCGACGACATCCCCGACAACTACAAACCGCAGACGGCGTCGGATCCCGAAGAAGGGTGGCGCTACACGCAGGGCGACAAGAGCGCGCGCCGCCCGCCGGAGCTGTTGACCCGCGATCACGTTGCGCGCTGCATCAACCGCGAGGTGAAGGCCGGCCGCGGCTCTCCGCACGGCGGCGTGTATCTCGACATCGCGTGGATCAAGGAGAAGATCAAGGACTCCGAAGCCCACATCAAGCGCAAGCTCCCGAGCATGTATCACCAGTTCAAGGAGCTCGCCGACCTCGACATCACGAAAGAGGCGATGGAGATCGGTCCGACGACGCACTACATCATGGGCGGCATCCGCGTCGACGCGGATACGCAGGCGTCGAGCATCCCCGGTCTCTTCGCCGCCGGCGAGTGTGCGTCGGGGATCAACGGCGCCAATCGCCTCGGCGGGAACTCGCTCTCGGACCTGATCGTCTTCGGCAAGCGCGCCGGCGAACATGCGGCGGCGTTCGCGCAGCAGAACGGGCAGGCACGCCTCGACGAGGGTGCGGTCGATCGCGCCGTCAGGAGTTCGCTGGCGCCGTTCGAGCACGGCGATGCGGGCGAGAACCCCTACAAGATTCAGGCGGATCTGCAGCAGACGATGCAGGACCTGGTCGGCATCGTCCGCCAGGAAGCCGAGATGCAGGAAGCCCTGAATCGCATCCAGCAGTTCAAGGAGCGCGCCGCGCGTGTCGGCGTCGTGGGGCATCGCGAATATCACGCCGGCTGGCACACGGCGCTCGACCTCCGGAACCTGCTGACCGTGGCCGAGTGCATCACGCGTTCGGCACTCGAGCGGAAGGAAAGCCGCGGCGGCCATTTCCGTGAAGACCATCCGGAGAAGGTCGCGGAGTACGCCACGTTCAACGTGATGACGAAGGAGGGCTCCGGCGGTCGCGTCGAGGTCTCGCGCGTGGCGATTCCGCCGATTCCGGATTATCTGAAGGACGTCATCGAGGAGCAGAAGTCGTAGCCATGCAAGCCACCTTCAAAATCTGGCGGACACTGCCGGACGGCGCCGAGGGCACGTTCCAGACATTCCACACCGAGGTCTCCGAGGGCATGGTGGTCCTCGACGCGGTGCATCGCATTCAAGCCGATCAGGCGCCCGATCTCGCGGTGCGCTGGAACTGCAAGGCGGGGAAGTGCGGATCGTGCTCCGCGGAGATCAACGGCAAGCCGCGGCTGATGTGCATGACGCGCCTGAGTCAGGTGAATCTGGACGAGCCGGTCACGGTGGAACCGATGCGGACGTTCCCGCCGATCAAGGACCTGGTCACCGACGTCTCCTGGAACTTCCGGGTCAAGAAGCAGATCCAGCAGTTCAAGGCGAAGCCGAAGGAAGCCGACGGCACCTGGCGCGTCAAGCAGCGGGACGTCGACCGCGTCCAGGAGTTCCGCAAGTGCATCGAGTGCTTCTTGTGCCAGGACGTCTGCCACGTGCTGCGCGATCACAACAAGCACGAGGAATTCATCGGCCCGCGGTTCCTGGTCTATGCGGCGAATCTCGAGATGAATCCGCTCGACGAGGCCGATCGGATTCCTGCGCTCCGGGAGCAGCACGGCATCGGCTACTGCAACATCACCAAGTGCTGCACCAAGGTGTGCCCGGAGCACATTCACATCACCGACAACGCGATCATCCCGCTCAAGGAGCGCGTGGTCGATCGGTTCTACGACCCGATCACCCGCATGTTCCGCATCTTCAAGTAAGTCGCCCGCCATGTGGGGCGGACCTTGTCAGGTCCGCCCGCGCTCCGCATCTGTACGGGCGGGTCTTCAGACCCGCCCCTTTCTGGTCACGTCAATCGACGCGCAGCGCCCTGGCAGGGTCGGTGCGTGCGGCCCGGGCAGAGGGCACGAGTGCCGCGAACACCGTGGCGAGCGCGACGACGCCCGCGCCGGCGGTGAAGGCGGTGGCGTCGAACGCGGGAACGGCCGGCAGCACTGAGCTGAAGAGGCGAACGACGATCGCAGCCAGCAGCATCCCGACCGCTACGCCGCCGCCGACCGTCGGCGCCTGCTCGCGCAGCACTGCGCCGATGATCTGTCGGCTGCTGGCGCCGAGCGCCATGCGCACGCCGAATTCTCGCCGGCGCAGCGCCACCAGGAACGAGACCACCGCGTAGGTGCCGGCGCACGCGAGTAGCAGCCCGATGCCGCCGAGGACCGCGGCCGTCGTCGAAAACGCGTCGAAGATCCACGTCAGCGTGCCAACGAGTCCACTGATCGAGTACGACGTCAGCGGCGTGCCCGGGGCGATCGCGTCGCGCGCGCGCGCCGCCGGACCCTCAATCGCGTGAGGGCCGGTGCGGCTGCGGACGAGGATCGACAGGTCGCCGGACACCTCGGGGTTGGTCACGAAGTAGATACAACTCGTGTCCCGTCCGTTGAGCAGCAGGCCGTTGGTGACGTCCGCGACGACGCCGATGATCCGTACGTGCGTCTGGGCCGGACCCGAGGAGGCGGGCCGTCCGATCGGTGCACCAATGTTGAGCGTTTGTCCGACCGCCCGCATCCCCGGCCAGAGGGTGTGCGCCGTCGCGGCGCTGACCATCGCCAGTGGAGCCCGCTCTTGCGCCTCCAGTGCGGTAAAGCCGCGGCCCTCGATGATTGGAATACCGAAGACGGTGAAGTACTCGGGCGAGACCATTACGAAGCCGGCCGTGGTCGCATGCGCATCGGTTGTCCTGACGGGAAGCTGCGCCAGCGGTCCGCCGATCAGCGGTGGACGCGACGCGACGGCCACCGACTCGACCTCGGGAGCAGCCGTGAGTCGACGGACAAACGCCGGGCGCACGCGCGCGTCGACGCCGACACCGACCACCTGGTCGTACTTGTAGCCAGGATCGAGGTCGGCAATCCGCCGCGAGTCGACGAGCAGGGTGGCCGCACCCACGAGGAACAGGACCGACGTGGCCACCTGTGTCGAGACGAGCAGGCTGCGTAGCCGGGAGCGTCTCCCGTCGAACGACGCTTCACCGCGCGAGACACGTGCCGCTTCGGTTCGCGTCATCCGCCCCGCGGGCGCAATGCTGACCGCAACGGCCGCGCCGACCGCCGCGGCCGCCATCATCGCCACGACGTGCGCGTCGATTGGCAGCGGGATGAGCAGCGCGTCGACCGGTAGCACGTTGGGCGGGAAGGTCGCGAGGATGAGGCGGGGAAAGGCGGTGACGGCGGCCGCTATCAGCGTCACACCGATGGCGGCGGCGGGCACAGCCAGGACGAGGCTTTCGATCACCTGCTGCCGCACGACCGCCCACCGCGGCGCGCCGAGCGACAGGCGGACGGCGACGTCCTGCTGGCGGGCCAACGCGCGCGCCATCATCAGGTTGGTCACGTTCGCGCAGGCGATGAGCAGCACCAGCGCAAAGGCGCCGAGCAGCAGGATGAACAGTGTCAGTGAGGCCTCGTTCAGCGGCACGCGCGTAGCCAGCGAGTCCACGTGCACCGCTACCGGGTGGTTCTCGGTGTCAGCCGGAAACCGTGCTCGAAGCCACGTGTCGAAGCCGGCGCGGACCGGGGCCGCCGCATCAGCATGGCCGCGCGCCACCGCGGTCAGCGCTGGCTCCTGCCGGTGCCGCAGCGGATCGACCGAGCCGAAATCGCCGGACCGAACCAGCGGAGCCCAGAATGAGGTGGACTCCTGTCCTGTGAACGTGGCATCGCTTCGCGTCACGCCGACCACCTCGAACGGTGTCCTCCCTAATGTCACGACGCGTCCGACGATAGCCGGATCGGCGCCGTATCGCGCTCGCCACGCGCGCTCGGAGAGGACGATGACGGAGGCGCCGTCACCGGTGGCGTCCGCTTGCCCCAGGCCTCGGCCGGCGACCATCGCCGGCTTGACCAGGTCGAAGTAGTTGTCCGTCACGAGCATGCCAGCCATCGACTGATCGCGATCGACAACGGAGACCTCCTGAGCGGCCGCGACGCCGGCCAAACCAGCCGCACCCTGCAGGTCCATCACATCGTCGACCGTGAACCGCCGGTTGCGATCGGTCGCGGTGTCCCACGACAGTGAGAAGAGCGAGTAGGGGTCGGCGACCGCGATCGGCCGGAGGAGGTAGGAGTTGACGAGAGTGAAGGCTGAGCCCAGGACACCAAGACCGAGGCCAATGGTCAGAGCGACGCCGGCCGTGTAGGTCGGAGCACGTCGTAGCGTGCGGAACGCGTAGCGAATGTCGGCGAGGATGATGGTCTCCATGCGCCTGCGTATACGACCGGCCGGAGGCGTCATGTTCCCATCTTGCGTCCACCAAGCCAGACAAGGCCCAACTCCCAACAACTTGCGCTCGTCCAACTCCCAACCGACCTCCGGCAATCAATGGTTGGGAGGTGGTTACGCGTGAGACGTTTGGGAGTTGAGAGTTACGGCTGATGCCTGCTGTAGCCGTCCGGTGATGGGACTGCCTATCCCATCGCCGGACACCGTTCGTCCGGAAATCGCGGTTTCTGGCCGAAAACAGCCCGGTACGGCGCTTGATATCCGCGTTCGGCGGTCGCACGTCTGCCACTGGGCGGAGCCATGCGGCCTGGAGAATCACCCATGCCTCTGGTGCCGTTCCTCGGTCAGGTCAGACAGGACGTCGGTTACGGGTTCCGGATGCTGCGCCGGCGTCCCGCCGCGACGGCGGTCATCGTCATCTCGCTCGCGCTCGGCATCGGTGCGAATACCGTCGTCTTCAGCCTGGTCAACGCGCTGTTCCTGAAGGCGCTCCCGTATCCCGACTCCGATCGCCTCGTCGCGATCTGGTTCACGCCGCCGAACAATCCCGGTGGCCGGGCGCCGTCGAGTCCCGGATCGTGTCTCGACTTCCCGCAAGTGTCGCAGCCCGTGTTCCAGCACGTGGGCTGCTATCTGCCGATCGCGGGCAACGTGTCGGACCCGGCGCTGCGGAACACCGCGCCGGAATGGCTCGATGGCGAGATCCTCGAGTACTCGGTCACGCGGGTCATTGGTGTTGCGCCGGAGCGCGGCCGCTGGTTCACGCGCGAGGAAGATCAGGCCGGGGCGCCGCGCGTCATCGTCATCAGTCACGGTTACTGGCAACGGCACTTCAACGGCGCGAAAGATGTGCTCGGCAAGACGCTGCGCGTCGCCGATTTCAGCGGCGACGACACGCCGAGCACGATCGTGGGTGTGATGCCGGACGGCTTCTCCATCAACGGCGATGAGGGCATGGACTACTTCATCCCGCTGCGGAATTCGGGCCGTGGCCGGAACAGTCCGGTGCGCAACCGACTGGTGATCGCGAGGCTGCAGCCGGGCGTGACCGTGGCACACGCGCAGGCAGCGATGACCGCGGCCGCGCCCCGTCTCGCCGAGCTCGCCCCGATGAACAAGGGGTGGGGACTGCGCGTCGAGCCGTTGATCGAGTCGCGCGTGGCCGGCCTGCAATCGCCGATGGGCATCCTGCAAGGGGTCGCGGCGCTCGTCCTGCTGATTGCCTGCGCCAACGTGGGTGGCCTGCTGCTGGCGCAGGGGATGTCACGTCAACGTGAAGTCGCCGTGCGGACGGCCGTCGGTTCGGCGCGCGGTCGCACGGTGCGGCAACTGCTCACGGAATCGCTCGTGCTGGCGATGCTCGGGATGGCGGTCGGCCTGCTGGTGCTCTGGAGGGGCATGCCGGTGCTCACGAACTGGCTGTCGCTGACTGGGGCCGGCGGCATCGGGCTCGATGGCCGCCTGCTCGCCTTCACCATCGTCGTCTCGGTGCTGACGGCGATGCTGTTCGGCATCGTCCCGGCGCTCCAGGCGTCGCGTACGGATCTGTCCACGGCGTTCAAGGACTCGGATCGGACCTCGACGAGCGCGCCGTCGAAGCTGCGGCTGCGCAGCGCCTTCGTCATCGTCCAGATCGCCATGGCCGTGGTCCTGCTGACCGGCTCAGGACTGCTGATCAACACGCTGATCAAGCTGACTCGCACCGACAATGCCGGGTTCAACCCGAATGGCCTGACGACCTTCCAGATGAACTTCACCGGCAAGGAGTTCTTTCACCAGACGGGCAACGTCACGCCGTCCGGTTCGCTGGAATTCGCGATGACCGAACGGATCGACGCCGTCGCGAGCGATATCCGTCAACGGCTTCGCGCATTGCCCGGCATCGAGAGCGTGACCTCGGAAGCCAACGGGCTGCCGCTGGGTGGCGCGCGCCAATACAACTTCGCCATCGCCGGGCGTGGACCGTCGAGCGATCGCGACGGCCTGCAGGCACTCTGGCGGCCGATCGCCCCCGAGTACTTCAAGACGCTCGAGGCGAAGGTGCTCCAGGGCCGCGAGTTCACCGAGAGCGACCGGCGAGGTTCCGTCCCCGTGGCGCTGGTGAACGAGACGATGGCGAAGAAGTTCTGGCCGGGTGAGAACCCGATCGGCCAGTACATCAGCGTGCAGTTCTACAACGACCCGCCGCGTCAGATCGTCGGCATCGTCGGTGACATCCGCCAGGGGCAGCGCGCCCTGACGATCGATCCACAGATGTATGTCCCGTCCGCGCAGCTCCCCACTATTCAGGAGGGGCGCACGGCGTTCGGTCTTGAAACGATGAATTTTGTCGTCCGGACCAGGCTTCCGCTCGATCGGTGGCTGCCGGGGGCAACGGCGGCAACGGTCGCTGCCGATCCGCTGCACGCGATGTCCAACGTGCTGTCGATGCAGCAGTTCGTGGCGAGTCAGAACGGCAGACTGCGCCAGTACGTCATGTTGCTGAGTGTCCTCGCGGGGATCGCCGTGCTGCTGGCGATGCTCGGCGTCTACGGCGTGATGAGTCAGTCGGTGGCGCAGCGGACCGGAGAGATCGGCATTCGCATCGCGTTCGGTGCCGAGGCTTCGAACGTGCTCGCACTGGTATTGCGTCAGGGCGTGATCGTGATCGCGATCGGGGTGGTCACCGGCACCCTGGCGGCACTGAGCCTCAGCGGCCTCTTGCGCGGATTGCTGTGGGGCGTAACGCCGAGAGACCCGGCGACGTTTGCGATGGTGGTCGGCGCAATCGCGCTCATCGCGCTGATCGCGTGCCTGGTACCTGCATCGCGCGCGCTGAAGGTCGATCCACTCACCGCGATGCGCCAGGAATGAAGAGAGGTTGTGAATTGACGGATTGACGAATCTACGAATTGACGAATTGCCGGCTGCGGCAAATGGACCGCGGCGGCAAATCCGTCAATTCGTCAATTCCTCAGTTCACTTCCACACCTGCGCGGCGACGTCGACGCACAGTTTCAGCTTGGCCCACTGCTCGTCCTCGCTGATCGCGTTGCCGTGCGCGGTGCTCGCGAAGCCGCACTGTGCACTGAGCGCCAGGTTCTCGAGCGGGACGTGCCGCGTTGCTTCGTTGATGCGATCGGTGATCTCTTTCGCGGATTCAACGCGCGGCAGTTTCGAACTGACCAGCCCGAGCACCGCCACCTTGTGCGGCGGCAGGAACCGCAGCGGCGCGAAGTCGCCGGAGCGCTCGTCGTCGTACTCGAGGAAGTAGGCGTCGACGTCGAGCTCCTGGAACAGGACCTGCGCGACCGGCTCGTATCCGCCTTCCGCGACCCACGCGCTCTGCATGTTGCCGCGACAGAGATGGATGCCCACCACCAGATCATCAGGCACGCCGGCGAGGCTGGCGTTGATCAGCGCGGCGTACGCACGCGGCAGTTCGTCGGGATCGTCGCCGCGATCCTTCGCCTGCTGGCGGAGTGCCGGGTCGCACAGATACGCCAGATTGGTGTCGTCCAACTGCACGTAGCGGCAGCCCGCGCGGTAGAGCGACGCGATCTCGCTCTGGTACACCGCCGCGAGATCGTCGAAGAACTGATCCATCTCCGGATAGGCCTGCAGGTCGATACCTTTGCGGCCGCCGCGGAAGTGCGCCATCGTCGGTGACGGGATCGTGACCTTCGGGACTCCCTTGGTCGTGACGGATGCGAGGAATTCGAAGTCGGCACGCTGAATGTCTTCGCGGTGGCGCAGCTTGCCGCTGACGGTGACGCGAGGCGGAGCGAAATCCAGTTGTCCTGTGCGGGTGTGGAACTTCGTCGCGATGCCGCCGGCGATGGTGATGCCTTCGAGCTTCTCGAGGAAGTCGATATGAAAGAAGGTGCGGCGGAACTCGCCGTCCGTGATCGATTCGAGGCCGACGGCCTCCTGTTTCCGGACAGCTTCGCAAATGGCGTCGTCTTCGACCGCGCGGAGTTCCTCTTGGGAAATAACGCCTTGCTGATAACGGGCCCGCGCTTCGTGGAGGCGGGCAGGACGTAAGAGACTGCCGACGTTTTCGGCTTGGAAGGGTGGATTCATGTCACCAATTATTGTGACACGCGGTATGAGTCTTCGTCTCGAGCCCGGAATCTGGAGGGAGGTTCGGCCCCGTAATGACTTGGGATTTGGGATTTGACCCGGCTGCGATCGTCTTCAGTTCGCGGCGGGAATGGCAGCGGAGTCGATGACGACGACCTCCATGGGCACGCGTGATGGCTGCAGCTTGAGTCCGAGTTGCTCCTGGACGGCAGTGAAGATCGATGGTCCGCCCAGGTCGGTACCCGTCGCTGCCGGGCGCGAATAGCTGATCGACAGGTCGTAGTTGCCAGTCAGCGCCGTGTCGTCGACCACCGTCCGTCCGACGGCAGGCAGGTTCGAGAGCACCGACGCCAGCATCGCCATCGTCACGCTGCGCGCGGCCATTCCAGGTCCGTCGAGGCTGAAGCCGCCGCATGCCGCGCCGCTGGCGTCACGCGAACCATCGCGCTCACAGGCTGCTGCCGCCTGAAGACGCGGTCCGAGAGCCGACGGATCCGTGCGGACGAGCGTATAGACGGGCAACTCGCGTGTTTCGTTGTGCACGACGAGGTGAAAACGATCGGCGAGCAGCGCCTGCAGTTTCTGCTGCGCGTCTTTCAACGCCGGACCGGAACGGGGAGCCACGGCACCGGGCACCGTTTGCAGATCAGGGGAGGTCGGGGCGCCGGTCGCGACGATGTCGTAGCGTGCCGAGCGGACCCACGACAGACCACCGGCAACCTGTTCGTCACTGCGCACGAGGTTGCCGGACGGATAGGCGAGCTTCACGAGGTCCAGGAGTGTGACCGATGTTGCGATGAAGCGATCGCCTCGCACTTCGACACGCGTCTTCGCGTCGGGTTGGCTGGGGTGAATGGACGTGATGTCGAATGTCGCGCGTTGCGCATGGCCGGCGACGCTGGCGAGTGCGCACACGATCCCCACTGCCAGTGCTGTCCGCATCTCAGTTCTCCGTCGGCGGGCTGACGCGATCGATCACGACGACGTCGATCGGTGCGCGTGTCGATTCGAGCTTCAGACCAAGCTGTTCGCGCATCGCCGTCGCCAGTGCCGGTCCATCGGCCGGGGATCGCACACCATTGAAGACGAGTGGGCCGCCGTCTGGCGTGTAGATCAGGTCGAAGTCGTACAGGCCGGTCATCCCTGAGCGATCGATCACTGGACGATGCTGCAGGCGGGCGAGACTCCACGCGAGCGTGCGGATGTCCATATTGCGCGCGGAGATGTGGCCATTGAAGACCATGTTGCCGCACGCCGAACGTGCACCGGGAGCCTGGTTCAACAGCATCACCGGACCGGTGCCGGCTGGTGGCGGAGGTGGCGGTGGCGGCACGCCCGGCATGCCGGGCGGCGGCGTCATTGGGCGGCAGTCGGGCCCGGAGGGCCAGATCTGCGATCCGGTATTACCGGCTCGCTCGATCAGGTAGGAGGGAAGCTCGCGCGTGTCTCGATGCGCCACCAGGCCGAAGCGGTCGCCGAGCAGCGACTGCAGCATCGCTTCGATATCGGCCTGCGATGATCCTGTGGGGACAGTTGCGTTGATTTCGAAGTGATCGCGATCGATCCAGTCTGGTCCGTCGATCACCTGGTTCTCATCGACGCCATACGCCGCCTGCACGAGCTCGTGCAGCGTTGCGAACGGTGCCAGCAGATGGCCGGATCGAACGGCAATGATCGGCGGGATGCCGGGCGGCAGCGTTGCGGCGCGCTTGACCGATGCGACATCGAAGGCTTTGGCCTGCGCGTGGAGCACCGCGGTGATGGCGAGCAGCGCGCACACGATGAATACCCGGCGAACGGTCACGTCAATTCTCCGTCGGTGTGCTGACACGATCGATGACGACGACGTCGACGGGCGCGCGCGCCGAGTCGATCCTGAGTCCGAGTTGCTCGCGAACCGCGGCCTGCAGTGAAGGTGCGTCCGCGTTGATGGCGTTGCCGTTCACCATCAGCGGGCCGGCATCCGGCACGAAGTACAGGTCGACATCGTAGAAGCCCGTCAGGTTCGTGCGGTCGATGATGATTCGCCGACTCTGCCTCGAGAGGTCCGTGACGAAGCTGCCGAACGGGACGCTCCGCATCGAGAAGAAGCCGTTGAAGACGATGCTGGCGCAGCGCGAACCCGGTGGCGTGTTGAGTACGGTCACCGGGCCGGCATTCGTTGGCGGCGGCGGGGGTGGCGGTGGTACTGGCAGTCCCGCTGGCGGCTTCGGCTCCTTGCAACCGGAGCCGGCGAGCGACAAGTCGCTCCCGAGTTTGCCCGCCCGTTCGAGGATCAGGACCGGCAGGTTTCTCTTCTCCCGGTGCACGACCAGGCCGAAGCGATCGGCAAGGAGCTTCTGCAGCATGGCCGGTGCGTCGGCCATTGCCGTGCCCGCTGGCAACGTGGCAGCGATCTCGAAGCGATCGCTGTCAACCCAGCCCGGACCGCTGACGATCTGGCTCGGCTCGACGCCGTAGGCCGCCTGCATCAGATCACGGACCGTCGAGAACGGTGCGCGCAGCCGCCCGGCTTGCACGACGACAAGAGGCGGCATGCCGGGGGCGGCCTGGATTCGCTTCACCGAGGCGACGTCGAAGCCGCGCGCCGATTGCGCGCGCGGTAACGCCACAGACGTCATCACGGTTGCTGCAACGACGACGAGAGTTCTGGTCATTAATGACATAGACACCGGCTGGCGGCGATCGACTAACGATTACCGCTCGCGGCGGCCGGCTGGCGATTACGGGCTGGCGACCACCGCTTATCGCCGGCCGCTTACCGCCTGCCGGCGACTGTCTTATCAGTGCCGCCCAGCGCCAGCCGCCAGGCGACGCCCCGCCAGCCACGAGCCACGAGCCGCCAGCCAACTACCTCACGCATTCAGTCCGAGCTTCTGCGTCGTCGCCGGTGCTTCGTCGAAATCAACGGGCGCGAGGCGGTGATGGGTGGCGGCGTAGACGCGGAAGGCGGCGAACGCGCCGGCGAGTGTCAGCAGGAGCCTGGTCGGGTCGCCCTGGCTGAGGGCCACGCTCTCCATCCGCGCGAAGTTCGACGCGCCGATCAGGAACATCGCGAAGTACAGCGGCCCGAGCGCTTTCATGTTCTCGCTCGGCAGGTAGGTGCAGGTGAAGGGCACCTTGTCGTAGCCGACCATCAGCGCCTCCAGGAACACGACCGCGCCGGCGGCCCCGAGCAGCGCGTGTGCGAGCGCGAGGCCAGGCCCGAGGACGAACGTGTCGAGCACCAACACGGCTGTCAATGCGGGAACGGCGAGCGCCACCAGCGCGGCACGGCAAGCGCCGGCCGCGAACTGCCGATCCTGGCCCTGCCAGGCGAGCTGAAATCCCCAGTTGGCCCGCAGTTCGGCGGGTACGCGAATCGCGTGCCGGAAGCCGACGAGCAGCATGCCGAAGATGAACGGCTGCACGATCAGCAATCGTGGAATCGCGCGTCCCGTGGCTGCGGCGTCAGGCAGGTCGATGCCCGACAGGGCGACGAGCGAGATCGCCAGCGCCACGGCACCGCAGCCGGCGATGGTCAGGCGATGGGTGCTGCTGCGCCAGAGCGCGGCGAGCGTGAACTGAAAGCCGGCGCGCGCGGCAGGAGTCCGCAGCCACGCGAGTCGCGCAAGCGCCGGGGCGATGCGAGGCCGTCGTCTTCGCGCCGCGGTGCGTGGCACGCCGGCGGGTCGCCGTGCATTGACGAAGTACGCGAGTGCGGCGATCAACGTGACCGTAACCAACGCAGTCAGCGCACGCTGCGACAACGCCGCGAACAGCGCCGCGTCGGATCGATAGGCTGCCGTCGGCGCCGCGTCGGCTCGCCTCAGGCGATTGTTCAACCGTGTGCGCGGCTCGTCGATCAGCACGTGTCCCGAAATCCGTTCATACGTGCCAAGGAACCAGGCCGGCGGCAGATACATCACGCGGGCGCTGTGAAGCTGGCCGCGTTCGACGCGGGTGGCGGCCGGCGGCAGCACCAGCAACGCCGTCCCGAGCAGGACGATCAACATTCCCTGCAGCCATGGGGAGATGCGCGCGAACAGGCGCGGGCCGAGAATCGCGGCGGAAGCTTCGCGCAGCGCGATCACGCTGATGAAGCCGAATGCGCCGGCGACGAGGGTGATGGCCGCGTGCGTCAGTGGCACGAGCGCCGTGCCGGCGAGGCCGACGCGATGTTCGAACAGGAGCAGTAAGGGAAAGATGAGGGTCGGCGCGAGATTGACCAGCGCGGTGGCCGACGCACCGAAGATCGCAATGGCCGCGAGCTTCGCTCTCCGGATGGCGAGCGGGCGCACCGGCAGCGGATCGAAGATCGCCGCATCGCGCGTGTCCACGACCAGCGCGTCCCACTGCGCGACCGCCAGCAATGAGACGACGATCATCGACAGCGAGATGTAGAAGAACTTGTCGTCGAGCGAGGCGATGGCGGCCTGGCCCGGAGTATAGAAGCCGACCAGGTACTTGAGCGACGACATCATCATCGACACGAAGACCGTGGTCGAGAACAGCGACGCGCCCACCACCGCAAGCAGGTGCGAACGGTCTGCGTCGGGCGCGATCAGGTCGTTTTCGAGGAACCGCCTGAGGAAATGGCGCGTCAGGATCGCGTGAGTGGATCCGGCACGCATCTCGTCACGCTCCGAGCGCGGCGACGTCCGCCAGATCCCGCGCGACGACCTCGGGATCGACGCGCATCACGAGTTTCGAGAAGACGCCTTCGAGGCTGCTGCGCGACATCAGCGCCTGCAGCCGATCGACGGAATCGTCGGCCACGACGTTGCCCTCGTGCAGGACGATCACCCGTGTGCAGACGCGTTCGACCACTTCGAGGATGTGGGAGCTGTACAGGATGGCCTTGCCGCGCGCGGCCAGCGTCCGCACCAGATGGCGGAGCACCAGCGTGGTCGTGACATCGAGTCCCGACTCGGGCTCGTCGAACAGGATGACCGCCGGGTCGTGCAGCAGCGCGGCGGTGATCAGGACCTTCTGCCGCATACCCTTCGAGTACGAGGCGATCGCCTGGTCCGCCGCCGGCAGGATGCCGAACAGTTCGAGGAAGCGCTCGATCTTCTGCGTCAGCAGGTCTTCGGGCATTTCGCGCAGGCGACCGATCAACTCGAGATACTCGCGCCCGGAGAGGAACGGGTAGAGGAACGGCTCCTCCTGGATGTAGCCGAGCTGACGCCGGTACGCGATCGGATCATCGTGGACGTCGCGCCCGTTGTATTCGACGCGGCCAGCCGAGGGTTCGAGCAGACCGGCGAGCATCCGCGCGGTGGTCGTTTTGCCCGAGCCGTTCGGGCCGAGATAACCAACGATTTCCCCGGCGCGGATGGTGAAGTCGACCCCTTTGACAACGGCGATGCCATCGAAGCGCCTGGTCAGGTGGCGCGCACAGAGTTCGGGCCCGCCCTGAGCGGAGTCGACGGGCGTGCCCCGAGCGGAGTCGACGGGCCTGCCCTGAGCGGAGTCGACGGGCCTGCCCTGAGCGGAGTCGAAGGGCTGGGCCATCGTCTACTCCGACGAGGGTTTGCGCGAGGGGCGCTCGGGCCAGAAGCAGACGAGCGCTGGCGCGAGCGACAGCGTGAACACGGCGAAGCCGAGCGCGGCGATCAGGTTCAGCGGCAGGCGATCGAAGCCGGCCGGCAGCCCGAGCAGGAAGAAAAAGCAGTAATAACACGCCGGCATGAAGACGAGCCCGGCAAATGTCCACACGTTGCCGCGAATCGCATCGTCCCAGATCGCGCCGGTGAAGGCCGCGAGCACCGCGAAGTGCTCGCGCGTCAGTCGCGAGCGAGCCGTCGCGCCGGCGTCGTATTCGAAGTCCGCCAGCGCCGGCGCGACGATCAGCTGGAACGCGCGCTCGCTGAGAAAGCGGTCGGAGAGCGCGGTGATGGTCTCGACAAAGGTCACGGTCTCCCTCCCGCGCATCAGCCCTGGGCTTCCGCTGGACGCAGCGCGAGCGCGTCGCGCAGCAGTTGATAGGCGTCGTGCACTTTCAGGCCGTACTCGGTGGCGCGATAGAGGCGGCGCGGCAACCCGATGGCACCAGCGGCCCGCTCTTCCTGGTGCGACTCCACGAAGCCTTTGGACTCCATCCGCGCGAGGGTGACGTACACCGATCCGCGCTTCAGTTTTCCTTTGGAGAAATCAACCAGTTCGAGGCCGTAGCGTTCGCGGCCGCGGAGCAGCTCGAGGATGAGCGACTCGGTGGCCGACATCGATGGAAGGCGTGTTTCACCCATGGGCGAGTGATCTTACACGGTGTAAGACTTTTGTCAATCCCCGCACGGGCAGGGGCAGGCGGCAGGCGGCGGGCGAGAGGCGGAGGGCGCAAGGCCTCCCCCAAGTTCGAACCGCCCGCCCGCCCGCCGCGAACCGCTCCGCCGCCAACCGCCCGCCGTCACGCGTTGTTGTTGACAGCCGACACCAAGGCGGCATAGTGTCGTCAATCGACACCATGCCGAGACATCCCGTTCCTGACCTTCTTCCGGGGACGCTCGATTTGCTGATTCTGCGGACGCTGCAGACGCAGCCGCTGCACGGATGGGCGATCTCCGAACGGATCCAGCAGATCTCCGAGGACGTGCTGCAAATCAACCAGGGGTCGCTCTATCCGGCGCTGCACCGGCTGGAGCACCAGGGTTGGATCGAGGCGGAGTGGGCCGTGTCCGAGCTTGGCCGGCGCGCGAAGTACTACCAGCTGACCACCGCGGGGAAGAAGCAGTTGGCAGTCGAAACCGGTGAATGGGAGCGCATGGCAACCGCGATCGGTCGCGTCATGAAGCTGGCCTGACATGACGCGACGCGATCTGATGCTGCGGCTTCGCACACTCTTCCGGCGCGCGGCGATGGAGCACGAGCTCGATGAGGAGCTGCGATTCCACATCGAGTGCGAGACCGCGAAGCTGGTGGCGCGCGGCATCGCTCCTGGCGACGCGCGGCGGCAGGCGCTGGCGCGTTTCGGGTCGCGAGCGGCCGTGGCCGATGACTGCCGCGATGAGCGTGGCACCGGCGGAGTCGAGACAATCGCCCGGGACCTCATTTACGCGCTGCGGACGTGGCGTCGTGCGCCGCTGGCCGCCGTCACGATCGTGCTGACGGTGGCACTCGGGCTCGCGCTCGTCACCATCGCATTCACCACCTACAGTGCGTTCTTCCTGCGCACCGACGCTGTTCCTCACCCCGAGGAGGTCTTCGAACTCTACCGGCCGGCGCTGCCTGGCACCGACGCGGCCGTGCCGTTCACCGAGCGGGACTTCGAGAGCGTCCGCCGCGTGAACACGGTCTTTCGCGACGTCGCGACGGCGGCTGGAAGCTCGGAGGTCCGCATCGATGGCCGTCTGAGCACGACGATGTTCGCCGGCGGCGACTTCTTCCGTATGGCCGGCGTGTCGGCGGCGCGTGGCCGCACGCTGACGCCCGCCGACGACCGGGCAGGGGCATCACCTGTCATCGTCCTGAGCGATCGCGGATGGACGAAGCTGTTTTTTCGCGATCCCGCCGCGATTGGCCGGACCGCGTACGTCAACGGCGTCGCCGTGGAGATCGTCGGCGTCATGCCGGAGGGATTCCGCGGCCTCGCCATCAATACCCCCGACTTCTTTACACCGCTCTCGGCGGCCGCCCTCGTGCGCGAATCGAGCGCGCAGCGGGCGGGTGAGCGCCCGGTGGAGATCATTGGCCGCCTGCGTGCTGGCGTCTCGCGCGCCGAGGCTGAAGCCGGCATCCGGCAGTGGGCCGCCGGTCCCGGCTACCAGTCGCTCGACGGCCACCCACTCCTGGCCACGCTGCGCCCGCGGACTGGCGTGTCACCGGATGACACCTGGCTGGAGATGCTGGCGTTCGCAACGCCGCTGTTCTTCGTCTTCGGTCTCATCCTCCTGATTGCCTGCGCCAACGTCGCCAGCCTGCTGTTGGCCCGTTCGGTCGCGCGCCAGCAGGAGCTCGGTGTCCGGCTGTCGCTCGGCGCCACCCGGCGGCGCCTGGTGCGCCAGTTACTGACCGAAGGGCTGGTGCTCGGCGCGGCGGCGTCGGCGCTGGCGTATCCGATTTCGCGCCTGCTGGCCGGCGGCGTCATGTCAGTGGCCGTGAATTCCATCCCGCCGGAGTTTGCGGAACAGATCAACTTCACCGTGCCGGAAGGGGACTGGCGCGTGCTGCCGTTCCTCATTGTCGGCGCGGTGACTGCCACGATGATGTTCGGGCTGCTGCCGGCCCTGCAGGCCACCCGTCTCGATCCGGTGCGGACGATGCGTGGGGAGGTGCTGCGGGATGCGCGTCCAGGGCGTGCGCGCCGGACGTTGATGGTGCTGCAGGTCGGCACGTCGACGCTGCTGCTGATCTGCTCGGCGATCTTCCTCCGCGGCGTCTTCGTGGCGTCGGCCGCCGACCCCGAAGTCCGGGTCTCGGACACCGTCATGATCGGGATCGGCACCGAGTCGCGCCGTGCCGCCGTCATCGACGCGCTGGCGGCGGATCCGCTCGTGAGCATGATCGGCGCCACATCAGGTCTCGACGAACCACGGATCGCGATTCGCGCGGTGGAGACGGGAATCGTTTCGCAGCAGCCGGCGCAATTCGTGTCGAGCAATGAGTTCGCCCTCCTCGATGTGCCTCTGTGGCGCGGGCGGGCGTTCAACAACGCAGAAGACAGCCTTGACAGCGGCGTCGTCATCGTCTCGGATCGCCTGGCGCGGACGCTGTGGCCAGGAGGGGAGCCGATCGGCCGCTCGCTTCGCATGGCGGTGCCGCCGCCGGTGCATGGGATGGCGGCCGCCGCCGCGACGCCGCCGATGGAACGCACGTTCACCGTCGTCGGCATGGTGCGCGATCTGCGCGGCCCCGACTTCGTGGACGCGGCTGCGCTTTACCTGCCGGCCGCCGCGACGAGCCCAGGGATGGAACTGATCCTGCGCGTCAACGAGGATCCACTCAGGGCGCGCACGCGGCTCCTGGATCGGCTCACGCGCGTCGATCCAGCCCTGGCGCACGTTCGCACCCTGCGCTCGGTCTTCCGCGGACGGGAGTCGATTCTGCGCATCGCGTTTCTCTGCGCGGTGGTGCTCGGCGGCCTGGCGCTGCTGCTGACCGCGTCGGGCCTCTTCAGCGTGCTGTCGTTCCTGGTCCAGCAGCGCCGGAAGGAGATCGGCGTGCGGATGGCGCTCGGCGCTTCGAGCCGCGCGGTCGCGCGGCTGGTGCTGTTCGAGTCGGCCCGCCCGGTGATCATGGGGACGGCCGGCGGTGTGC
>Ga0310810_10002615_pt1 | contig 19391 bp, 18 predicted proteins | sample NCmetagenome_FD_207641 | JGI IMG/M metagenome (GOLD analysis project Ga0310810, IMG submission 207641) | Soil microbial communities from experimental microcosm in Duke University, North Carolina, United States - NC | ecosystem: Engineered > Artificial ecosystem > Soil microcosm > Unclassified ...
GGTGTCGCGGCAGGAGCGATCGTCTCGGCGCTCGTCGTCGCCGTCGTCACGGTCACGGCGGCCGCCGCCGACGCGCTGCCGCCGCTCGCGCTCGTGCTCGACGTGAAGCTCGTCGCCGCGGCACTCGGGCTCGTGGCGCTCGCGTCTGCGGGCGGCGCGATCGTCGCGACACGGCGGGCGCGATGAGCGCCGTCGAGGCACGGGACGTCTTCCGCCTCTACTCCTCCCCCCAGGGGACGTCCGTCGCGCTGCAGGGCCTGACGCTCGACGTCTCGGACGGTGAGCTGCTCGTCGTCTTCGGGCCGAGCGGATCGGGCAAGAGCACGCTGCTGCGCATCCTCGCGGGTCTCGACCGCCCGTCGGCCGGGACGGTCAGCGTGCTCGGCCACGACCTGCGGACGCTGCGCGGTCGTGCGCTCGGCGAGTATCGCTCCCGCACGCTCGGCTACGCCGACCAGCACTACTCACGTGCGCTCGCACCCGAGCTGACCGCGAGGCAGCTCGTCGGGCTGCGGCTCGCGCTGCTCGGCGTCGGCCGGTCGGAGCGCGACCGCGTGGCGGACCGCCTGCTCGAGCGGGTCGGCCTCGACGACCGCCGCGACGCGCTCCCGCGCGAGCTCTCCGGCGGGCAGCAGCAACGCGTCGCGATCTGTGCCGCCCTCGCACACCGCCCCCGGCTCTTCATCGCGGACGAGCCGACGGGCGAGCTCGACTCTGCGAATGCCGCGCAGATCTACGAGCTGATCCGCTCCCTCTCACGGGACTCCTCGGTGACGACCGTGCTCGTCAGCCACGACCCGGAGTCCGCGACGGTCGCCGACCGGATCGTGCAGATCCGGGACGGGCGCGTCAGCGGCGAGGGAGGCGACGCGGTGGTCAACCGGGGCGGCTGGGTTCGGATTCCGGAGGAGCTGCTGCACGGCGCGTCCCGGGCCCGGCTCGAGCCGGCGCCCGAGGGGGTGATCGTCCGCGTCCGCGAGCGCGCGACCGGGCCGGAGCGGGGGCTCGAGGCGCAGGTGCGCGGCCCGATCGTCGCGCGTACCGTCTCGCTCGCGAAGAGCTACGGCAGCGAGCGGGTCTTCCACGACCTGACGATCGAGCTCGCCGCGGGACAGCTCTCCGCGGTCACCGGGCCGTCCGGCTCGGGGAAGTCGACGCTGCTGCACCTGCTCGCGGCCCTCGACCTTCCTTCGGCGGGCGAGGTAGTCGTGCTCGACACGCCGGTGTCGACGCTCGACGCGACAGGTCGCGCCCGCCTCCGGCGCGACCACGTCGGCCTCGTGACACAGGGCACCGATCTCGTGCCGTTCCTCACGGCGCGGGAGAGCGTCGAGCTCGCCTTGGCGCTTCGCGGCGTCTCCCGGGAAGGTGCATCCGCGCGCGCGCGCGAGACGCTCGCGTCGGTCGGCCTCGACGAGCTCTCCGGGCAGCGCGTGGCGCGACTCTCGATGGGCGAGCGCCAGCGTGTCGCCGTGGCGCGCGCCCTGGCGGCGAGGCCGCAGCTCCTGCTGGCCGACGAGCCGACCGCGCGGCTCGACGAGGCGAACGCGCGTGCGGTGGGGAGGCTCTTCGCCGAGCTCGCCGCGACGACCGGCACCGCCGTCGTGTGCGCGACGCACGACCCGGTGCTGATCGAGCACGCGCGCGCCGAGATTCCGCTCGCTACCCTCGCTGCGTGAGCCGTAGACACGACGGAGCATGAGCCAGGCGGCCGTCGACCTCCTGCTGCGTGGGTATCGCGCGTTCGTGGCGGGCGACCTCGACGCGATCGAGGGCATGCTCGATCCGGAGGTGGAGTGGATCGGCGCCGGCGAGGTCGCCGCGATCGCCGAGCGCGGCGACGTGCTCGAAGTCCTGCGTGAGCGCCTGGCCGAGGACTACTCGGTCACGGTCGACCGCTGCATCGGCGTCGGCGACGACGTCGTCGTCGGCATGCGCTTCTCGCGCGTCGAGACGGATCCGACCGACGAGCGGCCGCTGCAGTCACGGCGCTCGTACCTCGTCGGGCGCTATGCCGCGGTCGTGACGATGCAGGAAGGACGAGTGACGCGCGTCGTCGAGTACCCGCACATCGCCGGCGCGCTGGCCGCCGTCGGCCTCGACGAGGACGCGACGTGACCTGCGTTATCGTCCCGCCATGCGCGCAGCCCTGATCGCGGAGCTCGGGTCGCCGCCTCGGCGGGGCGAGCTTCCGGACGTGGCGGCCGGGATCGAGATCGAAGCGGTGGCTCTCAATCCGCTCGACATTGCGGTCGGAGGCGGCCGCTTCTACGGCGGCCACCCCGAGCTGCCGTATCCCCCCGGCTGCGAGGCTGCGGGGCGGACGGAGGACGGCACGCCCGTCTATCTCTTCGGCGCAGGGCGCGGCTCGGTGCAGCCGGGCTTCCTGGCCGAGCGGGTCTCGGCGCCCGACGAGCTGCAGCTCCGCCTGCCGGACGGCGTCGAGCCGGCGCTCGCGGCGGCGGCCGGTATCGCCGGGGTCGCCGGCTGGGTCCCGGTCGCGTGGAAGGCGAAGGTGACGCCGGCTGACCGCGTGCTCGTGCTCGGCGCGAGCGGCGTGGTCGGGCTCGTCGCACTGCAGGCCGCGAAGCTGCTCGGCGCCGCAAGGGTCGTTGCCGCCGGTCGCGACCTCGGGCGCCTCGAGCGCGCGCGCGAGCTCGGCGCCGACGCGATCGTCGACCTGGACGGCATCGCTGCCGCGTTCGGCGAGGCGGGCTTCACCGTCTGCATCGACCCGCTCTGGGGCGAGCCGCTCGCCGGCGCCCTCGCCTCGGCGGCCCGCCACGCGAGGATCGTCCACGTCGGTCAGTCCGCAGGCCCGGAGGCCCCGCTCCGCTCGGCCGACGTGCGGAGCAAAGAGCTGACGATCCAGGGCCATTCGAACTTCGCCCTGAGCGAGGAGGAGCGGAACCGCGCCTACCTCGAGCTGCTCGGCCATCTTCTCGACGGCAGCATCGTGGTCGATGTCGAGACCTACGACCTCGACCACGTCGAAGAGGCCTGGGCGCGCCAGCAGGAGGGTGGCGGAAAGAAGATCGTCGTCATGTTCTGAACGCCGGGGGCGGCTCGCGTCTCGCCCCCGGCGGCTGCTCACAGGTCAGATCTTGCCGCGTGCCTTCCACTTCGCGTAGATCTCCTTGACCTGCGAGTTGATCGACTTGACCGAGTCGGCGGCGCTCATCTTGCCCTGCGACACCTGCGCGAACATCTGCGGGATCAGGTACTTCGAGAAGACCTCGTCCATCGCGGCGTTCGTGGTGCCCGGGTAGCCGATGTTGTGCGTGTACTTCTCCGCGATCGTCGTCAGGATCGTGTACTTCCCGTTCGGCTTGTTCTTGTCCGCCGCCGCAGCCTTGCGGATCTGCGTGAACGGGAACGCGCCCGGGAAGCTCGGGAAGTTGTACAGCTGCGACGCCATCGTCGCCTGCTTGTAGTTGACGCAGAGATCGACGAGGAACTGCTGCGCATTCTCCTTGTTCTGGGAGAACTTCCAGATGTTGTAACAGCCCATCACGTGCTCGAGACCGAGGCGGCCGTGCGGCCCGTGCGGGATCGGCCAGATCCAGAGGTCCTTCGAGAACGGGAGGTTCTGCGCTTCGGGCGTGCGCGTCGCCGAGATCGCGTTCAGGATCAACGACGCGGTGCCCGCGTAGAGGTAGTTGTTGTTCGAGGCGGGATTCCAGCCGAAGATCGCCGGGTCCTCGCCGTTCTTGTAGATGTCCGTCATGAAGTTGACGGCCTGAATCGTGTTCTTCGTGTTGAGGGTCGGCCGGTTCGCGTCGTTCTGGACGAACGAGCCGAAGCACATCATGAAGGCGAGCAGCGCCATGTTCGAGTCGAGCTCCTGCGACTGCCCGATCCCGATCGGGTGGCCGATCGCCTTCAGCTTCGGAGCGGCCTTGCGCACATGGTCCCAGGTGAACGGCGCCTCGCCGATCCCGTTCCAGAGGTCGTGCCGCCAGATGACGGGGTCCGGCACGTAGTTGTCGGAGACGGCGAAGTACTTCTTGGTCTTCGGGTTGTACGTCGACGCCTTGGCGAGTGCACCGTACTTCCCCACCTTGCGCTCGATCTCCTTGATGACCGGCGCGTGGTTGATCACCTGGTCCTCGTACGAGGCCATCGGGTGGAGGTTGAAGAACAGGTCGTGCCCGCTCTGGGCGGCGACCTCCGCGGCGGCGCGGGTGTCGAGCAGCGTGTTGTTGATGTGCTCGACGTTCACCTGGACGTCGTTCTTCTCGCCCCATTGCTTGACCCAGGTGTTGTCGAACCAGTCGTCGTACGCCGGGACGAAATGAACCCACTGGATGATCGAGAGGTCGCCCTTCAGCAAGCGGTTCTTGAACCGCATGGGGCCCGCGAACGAGAACGGCGCGGTCGCTCCGGCGGCTCCGGCGGCGGCTGCGCCTGCACCGGCTCTCTTCAGCAGCTCACGCCTGCTGAGGCGTCGTTCCTCCTTCCGTGGCTCGTCCTTGACGTCGGACATACCTCCTCCTTTCAACGGAATGCGCCGCCGGTGAACCCGGCGATGAATCGGTTCAGGAACGCGTTGTAGACGAGGGCCAGAGGGATGCTCGGAATCAGGATCGCGGCCATGATCCCGGGCCAGTTGAAGAGGTCGCCCCGGATCAGGTCGGTCGGCACCCCGACCGTCAACGTGCGGTTCGTCGAGCTCGAGATGAACGTGATCGCATAGACGAACTCGTTGACGACGAGCGAGAAGGTGAAGATCACGACGGTGAGGATGCCCGGGATCGAGATCGGGAAGACGATGCGCACGAGCGAGCCGAGGCGCGAGCAGCCGTCGATCAGGGCGGCGTCCTCGAGCTCCTGCGGGATCGTCTTGAAGAACCCCATCAGCAGCCAGATCGCGAACGGGATCGTGAACGAGGGATAGACGACGACCAGCGCCCAGAGCCGGTCGCTCAGGTGCAGGTACTGCGCGATCACGCGCGACAGCGGCAGGAAGAGCAAGGTCGGCGGCACGAGGTACGTGAGGAAGATGCCGACCCCCATGCTGCGGCCGACGCGGCCCGAGAGCCGCGCGAGCGCGTACCCCGCCGGCATCGCGACGAGCAGCGTGATCAGCACCACGAGCAAGCCCACGAAGCACGAGTTCCGGATCCATCGCAGGTAGTCCGTGTGGTGGAAGAGGAAGCCGTAGTTCGCGAGCGTGGGGTGGAAGCTCCAGACCTTCGTCGGGTCGTACACCTGCGCCTCGGGCTTGAACGACGTGACGGCCATCCAGACGAACGGGAACGCGAGCACGATCGCGAACGGAATCGCGACCGTGTAGGAGAAGGCGTTGTAGCGCCACCCGCTCTTCACCTCATGTCACCTCGGCTCTCCGGGCGAAGACGAGCATGCCGATCACGACGAGGGCGAGCACCGGGAGCATGAAGAGCGCGACCGCTGCGCCCTCGCCGATGTTGCCGGCGTTGATGCCGGTCTGGAACGCGTACGTCGTCAGAACCTGGGTCGAGTTGAAGGGGCCGCCGTTCGTCAGGATGAACGGGACGATCATGTCGGTTGCGGTGAAGACGATCCCGAAGAGGACCGCGACCATCGCGATCGGCAGCTGAAGCGGCAGCGAGACGTACCAGAACTTCCGCACGCCCGTCGCACCGTCGATCGCCGCAGCGTCGTCCACCTCCTGTGGAATCGACGAGATGCCGGCCAGGAAGATCACGACGGCGAACGGAATCGTCCGCCACGCCTGCACCGTGATGATCGAGGACATCGCGGCCTTCGGCGTCCCGAGCCAGTTGGGCACGTGCGACGCGCCGACGATGTGCAGCTTGACCAGGAACCAGTTGAAGATGCTCGCCTGCGGGTCGTAGAACCACAGGAACCCGATCGCGGTCAAGGCGATCGGGGCGGCCCACGGCAGGAGGATGAAGAAGCGGAGCGCCCACCTGCCGCGGAACTTGCGAATGAACGCATGCGCGATCAGGCCTGCGCAGAGGATCACGACGACCTGGGAGATCGCCGTGAAGAGGAACGTGTGCCAGAGCGCGCCCCGGAAGATGGGATCGTGAACCGCGTGGCGGAAGTTCGCGAGGCCGACCCATCTGCCGCTCAGCGACCCCGCCTGCGCGTCGGTGAAGCTGAGATACACGGCGAGCACGAGCGGCACGCCGACAAGCGCCAGGATGAAGAGCACGGCGGGGGAGATCAGGAGCGTGGCAAGGAACCCCCGACGCTCGGTGATGTAGCGGAGCCGCGTCCTGCGGCTCCCTCCCACGGCCGCCACCGCCGACATGTGCCGCGAGACTCTAACGGGTTCCGTTGCACGCGGCGCAACCGGCCGAGTAAGGTTCCCGGCCGTGGCGGCCATCGAGCTCGACGGGCTGACCAAGGTCTACGCCGACGGCACCCGCGCGGTCCACGAGCTCACGCTCGAGATCGAGGACGGGGAGTTCGTCGTCTTCGTCGGGCCCTCCGGCTGCGGCAAGACGAGCGCCCTTCGCATGGTCGCGGGGCTCGAGGACATCACCGCGGGGGAGGTCCGCGTGGGCGGCGAGGTCGTCAACGACCTGCCTCCGAAGGCGCGGGACATGGCGATGGTCTTCCAGAACTACGCCCTCTATCCACACATGAACGTGTTCGACAACATGGGCTTCGGCCTCAAGATGCGCGGGATCGACCGGGCCGAGATCCGCCGGCGTGTCGAGGGCGCGGCGCGGATCCTCGGGCTCTCGGAGGTCCTGAAGAAGCGCCCGCGCCACCTGTCCGGCGGCCAGCGGCAGCGGGTCGCGATGGGGCGGGCGATCGTCCGCGAGCCGCAGGCGTTCCTGATGGACGAGCCGCTCTCGAACCTCGACGCGAAGCTTCGCGTGCAGATGCGCGCCGAGATCGCACGGATTCAGCGGAGCCTGAAGGTGACGACGATCTACGTCACGCACGACCAGAGCGAGGCGATGACGCTGGGCGACCGGGTTTGCGTCCTGCGCACAGGTCTCCTGCAGCAGGTCGACCGTCCGCAGGTGCTGTATGACAGCCCGGCGAACCTCTTCGTCGCCGGCTTCATCGGCTCGCCGGCGATGAACCTCGTCCAGGCCCAGCTCGCCGAGCGGGGCGGCGGCCTCGTGGCCACCTTCGGCCCGCACGAGCTCGCCGTGCCCGATGAGGTGGCCGCGCGCCGGCCGCACCTTCGCGACTACGTGGGGCGGAGAATCGCCCTCGGGATCCGGCCGGAGGACCTCGCAGACGTCCGCGGCGGCGGCGCGCCCGCCGGCCGGGCGATCGAGATCACGGTCGACATCAAGGAGGACATGGGGCACGAGATCTTCCTCCACTTCGCGGTCGACGCGCCGTCGGTGAAGGCAGACGAGCTGAGGGAGATCATCGGCGGCGAGGCGCTCGAGGCCGCCGAGGAGCAGACGGGCCGTCACGGCAGCCCGTTCATCGCCCGCGTCGAGCGAGGGACCGCCGCGCGCGAGGGGCAGAAGGCCCAGCTCGCGGTCGACACGACGAGGCTGCATTTCTTCGATCTCGAGGCGGGCACCGGCATCTACGCTGAAGCGGCGAGCCCGATTTCCAGGGAATTCGCGCTTCCGTAGAGTCGTTGGACTAGGTACAATTCCGATACCTAGTACAGCGATTGGAGAGTGACTACATCTTGAGCGACCTGCTGCTCGTCCCGCTCGAGGACACGGTGGTGTTCCCGGGCATGACCGTCACGCTGGCGGTGGACGCCGGCGACGAGGATCGCGTCCTCCTGGTGCCGAGGCACGAGCAGGAGTACGCGAAGGTCGGCACCGTGGCCGAGGTTGCCGACCGCGTCCGCCTGCCCGGCGGCGCGACCGCCGTCGCGCTGACCGGACTGCACCGCGCCGTGCTCGGCGCCGCGCACACCGACTCCCTCGGCCGCCTTCGCGTCGACGCCGAGGAGCGACCCGACGACAACCCCCCGCCCGTGCAGACGCGCGAGCTCGAGCGCGAGTACCGAGCCGTGGTCGAGGAGATCCTGGAGCTGCGAGACGCCGACGAGCGCATCAGCGCCTTCCTGCGGTCGATCACCGACGCCGGCGCGCTTGCGGACACCTGCGCCTACGCACCCGACATCGGCTTCGCGCAGCGCGTCGAGCTGCTCGAGAAGGTCGACGTCGTGGAGCGGCTCGAGCTGGCGCTCGCCCTGCAGCGCGAGCGGCTCGCCGAATACCAGGTGCGCCGCCGCATCCGCGAGGACGTCGACTCCGACGTCCAGAAGCAGCAGCGCGACTATGTCCTGCGCAAGCAGATGGAGTCGATCCGCAAGGAGCTCGGCGAGGACGAAGGCTCGGTCGTCGAGGAGTACCGCAAGAAGATCGAGGAGGCCGGGATGCCGGAGGCCGTTCGCGCCCAGGCCGACCGCGAGCTGCGCCGCCTGGAGACGATGGGCGACTCCTCGGGCGAGGCACCGATGATCCGCACGTATCTCGACTGGCTGACGAGCGTGCCGTGGTCGAAGCGCTCGGACGAGCGTCTCGACCCGCAGCACGCGCGCGAAGTGCTCGACGCGGACCACGCGGGCCTCGACGACGTCAAGGAACGAATCGTCGAGTATCTCGCGGTGCGCAAGCTGCGCGAGGAGCGCGGTATTGCCAACGACAGGAAGAGTGGTGCGATCCTGACCCTGATCGGGCCGCCCGGCACGGGCAAGACGTCGATCGGCGAGTCCGTCGCGCGCGCCTTGAACCGCGAGTTCGTGCGCATGTCGCTCGGCGGCATCCGCGACGAGGCGGAGATTCGCGGCCACCGCCGCACGTACATCGGCTCGCTGCCGGGCCGGCTCGTGCGCGCGCTCCGCGACGCCGAGACGATGAACCCCGTCATCCTGCTGGACGAGGTCGACAAGGTCGGCGCCGACTGGCGCGGCGACCCGTCGGCTGCGCTGCTCGAGGTGCTCGACCCGGCGCAGAACCACTCGTTCCGCGACCACTACCTCGACGTCGAGCTCGACCTGTCCGACGTGTTCTTCATCGCCACCGGCAACGTGGCCGACACGATCCCGGGGCCGTTGCTCGACCGGATGGAGGTCATCCGCTTCGACGGTTACACGGTCGACGAGAAGACCGCGATCGCCCGCGACTACCTGTGGCCGCGGCAGCGGGAGCGGAACGGCCTGCTCGAGGACGAGGTCTCGATCTCGGACGGCGTGATCCAGCTCGTCGTCTCCGAGTACACCCGCGAGGCCGGCGTGCGCCAGCTCGAGCGCGAGGTCGGCAAGATCCTTCGCAAGACGGCGACGAAGATCGCCTCGGCGGCCGTCGAGCCTCCGGTCGTCGTCGACGCCGACGTCGTGCGCGAGGCGCTCGGACGGCAGAAGGTGTTCCAGGAGGTTGCCGAGCGCACGGCGGTGCCGGGCGTTGCGACCGGGCTCGCCGTCACCGGCACCGGCGGCGACGTGCTCTTCGTCGAGGCCACCTCGATGGAAGGCGTCAGCGACCTGATGCTCACGGGGCAGCTCGGCGACGTGATGAAGGAGTCGGCGCGGATCGCGCTCTCGTACATCCGCTCGCACGCCGCGGATCTCGGCATCGAAAGCGACGTCTTCAAGGACCGCGCGTTCCACGTGCACGTTCCAGCGGGCGCGATCCCGAAGGACGGTCCGAGCGCGGGGATCACGATGGCGACCGCGCTCGCGTCGCTCCTCTCGGAGCGGCCCGTGAAGCACACGGTCGGGATGACCGGCGAGGTGACGCTGCAGGGGCGCGTGCTGCCGATCGGCGGGCTCAAGCAGAAGGTGCTCGCCGCGCACGCCGCCGGGCTCACCGACGTGATCATCCCGGAGCGAAATCGAGCCGACCTGGACGACGTCCCCGCGGACGTCCGCGAGGCGATGCGGTTCCACCCGGTGATGACGCTCGGCGAGGTGCTCGACCTCGCGCTCGAGCCGAAGTCGAAGCCGCAGCTCCATGCGGTGTAGGCAGTGCAGCCCGCTGCCCGAGGAGGTGGCCCGCGCGGCCGATCTCCTCGGGCGGCGCTGGGTGCTCGCGATCCTCTGGGCATCCGCCGAAGCGGGTGCCGTGCGGTTCAACGAGTTCAAGCAGGCGCTGGAAGGGATTCCGCCTCGCACGCTCGCGCAGCGCCTCGTGGAGCTCGAGGAGGCCGGCGTGCTCGAGCGCCGCGTCGTGCCCGACACCCGCCCGCCCCGCGTCGAGTACCGGATGACGGCGAGCGGTCGCCGGCTCGGCGCGCTCGTCGACGCGATGCGCGCGTACGCTGCCCAGGCGTAGATGGACATCGAACGGTTCCGCCGCGAGCTCGACGAGCGCTTCGACGACTTCCCGCGCAGCGAGGTGCCGCGGGATCTCCGGTTCGCGGAGATCCTCGACGCGGTGCCCGGCCTCGCGCGCGCGAACAACCTCGCGCTGTTGAACGCCGCGGCGAGCTGCCTCGAGGCCCGTGAGGCCTACGTCGAGGTCGGGACCTACCGAGGCACGAGCCTGATCGCCGCGATGCCCGACAACGACGCCGAGTTCGTCGCGATCGACGACTGGTCGCTCGGCGACGGGAGCCGAGAGCAGCTCGACCGCAACCTCGACCGCTTCGGCTTCGCGGGCCGGCCCGAGATCATCGAGGGCGACGCCTTCGAGACCCTTCGCTCGGGGCGGCTCGCCGGTCGTGCGGTGGGCGTCTACTACTACGACAACGGCCACGAGTACGAGCAGCAGCTCGAAGGCCTGCGCCTGATCGAGCCGTATCTCGTGACCCCGGCGCTCGTGATCGTCGACGACACCGACTGGGAACGCGTCGAGCGGGCGGTCGAGGACTACCTCGCGCAGCAGCCGCGCGCGACCGAGATCCTCCGCATCGACGGCAAGGATCGGGGCTCCCCGCACTGGTGGGAGGGCATGCGCGTCCTCCGCTGGGACTGAGGACGGGGCTGATCAGTAGACGGGGCTGGTCAGTAGACGGGGCTGAGAGCCGCGACCTCGCGCTGCTCGGCGAGGCGGGCGAGCGCCTGGGTCTCGATCTGGCGTACCCGCTCGCGCGTGATGCCCATCTGGCGGCCGATCTCCTCCAGCGACTTCGGGTCGGGATCGCCGTCGAGGCCGTAGCGGAGCTTGATCACGAACTTCTCCCGCTCGGGCAGCGTCTCGATTGCGCGGCGGAGCGCGTCGTCGCTGAACGAGACCACGACCTCCTCTTCGAGATTCCCCGACTCCTGTGCGACGAGGTCGCCGAACGCGGTGTCGCTGTCGTCGCCGAGCGGCTTGTCGAGACTCGCGACGGTGCGAGCCGCAGCCCGGACCTCCTTGACGTGCTTGACGCTCAGCTTCGTCTTGTCCGCGAGCTCCGCGTCGGTCGGCGGGCGCTCGTGCTGCAGGATCAGCTCTCGCTCCGCGCGCGCGATCTTCTGCTCACGCTCGACGATGTGCACCGGGATGCGGATCGTGCGTGACTTGTTCGCCACGCCTCGCTGGACGGCCTGCCGGATCCACCAGGTCGCATACGTGGAGAACTTGAAGCCGCGCCGCCAGTCGAACTTCTCGACCGCGCGGATCAGCCCGATGATCCCCTCTTGGATCAGGTCGAGCAGCGACAGGCCGTGCCCCTGGTACTTCTTCGCGATCGACACGACGAGCCGCAGGTTCGAGTTGACCATCCGCTCCTTCGCCGCCCTGTCGCCGCGCTCGATCGCCTTCGCGAGCTCGACCTCCTCGGCCGCGGTCAGCAGCGGGTAGCGGCCGGCCTCGTTCAGGAAGAGCTGGAGCGAGTCCGTCGTCATCGCGGCGACGTCGCCGTTCACGTAGGTCGCCTCGTGGATCTCGGGAAGCGCGCAATCGTCGGTGAGCTCGATGCCGCGCGTCTCGATCTGCTCGTAGAGGCCGTTGAGCTCCTCGTCGTCCAGCTCGAGCTCCTGGACGAGCGCCGTGAACGCCGACATGTTGATGCAGCCGATCTCGTCGCCGTGCTCCATCAGCACGCGCAGCTGGTCATAGCTCATACCCTCATCATTCCTTGAGACCGGCGGTCCGTAACCGGCTCCCGGTAAGGAAACGGTGAACGATGCCGAACGGTTCCGCCGCCGGCAGGCCCGGGTAGACTCAGGAAATGGGCCGCCATTCGGTCTGGGAGCTCGTCTTCCTGATGGTGATCCTCAAGATCCCGATCGTCTACCTGTGCTTCGTCGTCTACTACGCGATCAAGGCAACGCCGCGCCCCGAGGAGGGGGCGGCGGTGACGGCCCGCCTCGGGCCGGAGCCGGGCTCGGGCTCGGGCTCGCGCCGGCTCCGGCGGCCGTTCCGCCCGCGGCCGCACGGCGGGCCCGTGCGCACCTATCCGCGGACGCCTCGCACCGCCGCGGCGCAGGCGGAGGCTGACCGGCGATGAGCGCCGTGGACGGCACGGCTGCGTCCCGCCCTTCCGAGACCGTCGCCGGCTTTCTCGCCTCGCTCGCGATCTTCGTGGCGCTGATCGGCCTCGCCTGGCATCCGCTCCGTCTCATCCTGCCCGCCGTCCCCGTGTCGCTCGTGGCGGCGGCGATGGGCGGACGCCACCAGCGGCTCGCTTTCGCAGCCGTGATGGTCGTCGCGGTGTGCTTCTTCCTCGGGATGCTCATCTCCGTGCTCGCCGAGCGCCCGCTCTGGTAGAGCCGCCGCCGCTGCTACAACAAGGCGTGGAATGAACGGAGCCTTGACGGAGCCGGAATGAGCCGACCCGAGGTCGACGGGCTCAACGCGGGCTATGCAGCGCTGCTCCTCGAGCAGTACCTCGACAACCCCGGCGCCGTTCCGTCCGAGTGGCGGGCGCTCTTCGAGACCGCGCCGGAGGAGGAGCTGCTCGCCCTGCAACCGGGCCTCGCGCTCCTGTTCGAGCGCCTGGAGCGAAACGGCGGCAACGGCGGAGCGGCGGTCGCCGAAGCCCGCGTCCCCGTCCCCGTCCCCGTCGCGGTCGCGGTACCCGCCCAGGTCGCGGCGCCGCCGGAGCCGGACGGCAAGCCGGCGGCCGACGGCGAGCTGATCGGCGGCGTCGCCGCCGCGATGGCCCTCGTCAAGGCGTTCCGCATGCACGGGCACCTCGCGGCGCGCCTCGACCCGCTCGGCTCGGAGCCGCCCGGCGACCCGGCGCTCGAGCCGGAGCGGCTGATTCCGAAGCTCACGCCGGAGCTGATGGCGCGCATCCCGGCGCAGCTGCTGCGGCTCTCCGTCGAGGGGGAGACGCTCGCAGACGCGTACCCGCGCCTGCAGGAGATCTACTGCGGCCCGATCGCGTACGAGATCGAGCACATCTCCGACCACGAGGAGCGCGTCTGGCTCCGGCAGGCGATCGAGTCGGGCCGCTACCGCCGGCCGCTCGCGCCCGACGAGCAGCGGAGCCTGCTCGCGCGGCTCAGCCGGGTGGAGGGGATGGAGCGGTATCTGCGCAGGGCGTTCCTCGGCCAGAAGCAGTTCTCGATCGAGGGCCTCGACGTGATGGTGCCGATGCTCGACGAGGCGATCGAGCTCGCCGCCGACACGGGCGCGCACGAGGTCGTGATCGGCATGGCGCATCGCGGCCGCCTGAACGTGCTCGCGCACGTGATCGGACGGCCGTACGAGGTCGTCCTGCGCGAGTTCGAGGGCGAGCGGACGATCGAGGCGGTGGTCGTGAACGAGGAGGGCGGGAGCGGCGACGTCAAGTACCACCTCGGCGCCTCGGGCACGCGCACGACGCGCGCCGGCGAGATCACCGTGACGCTCGCGTCGAATCCGAGCCATCTCGAAGCGGTCGACCCCGTCGTCGAGGGGCGCGCCCGGGCCGAGCAGACCGACCGCTCGACCCGCGAGGGTTATCACGACCCGACCGTCGCCCTGCCGGTGCTGATCCACGGCGACGCGTCCTTCGCCGGCCAGGGCGAGGTGGCGGAGACGCTCAACCTGCAGGGGCTCGCGGGTTACACGACGGGCGGCACACTGCACCTGATCGCGAACAACCAGGTCGGCTTCACGACCGATCCGGAGGACGGCCGCTCGACGCGCTACTCGAGCGACCTCGCGAAGGGCTTCGACATCCCGATCGTCCACGTCAACGCCGACGATCCCGAGTCGGCTGTCTCGGCGATCAGGCTCGCACTCGCGTACCGGAGCCGCTTCGGCCACGACGTCGTCGTCGACCTGGTCGGCTACCGGCGCCACGGGCACAACGAGCAGGACGAGGCCGCCTACACGCAGCCGCTGCTCGCCGCCGCGATCGCGGCCCATCCGACGGTGCGCGAGCTGTACGCGGAGCGGCTCGTCGAGCAGGGGGTGGTGACGTCCGAGCAGGCGGCAGAGCTCGAGTCCGGGGTCACGACCGCGCTGAAGGCCGCCCACGAGGCGCTCAAGGAGAGCTTCGGCTCCGCGCCTGCGCACGCGCCGGAGGAACACCGCACCCCGGCGGGATCCGCCGGAGAGGTCGTGACCGCCGTCGCCGCCGACACGCTGCGGGCGCTGAACGAGGAGCTCCTGCGCACCCCCGACTGGTTCACGCCGCACCCGAAGCTGATGAAGCAGCTCGAGCGCCGCCGCGAGGCGATCGAGCAGGCGGGCATCGACTGGGGTCAAAGCGAGGCGCTCGCATTCGCCTCGCTCCTCGTCGACGGGATCCCGATCCGGATCACCGGCCAGGACACCGAGCGTGGCACGTTCTCGCACCGGCACGCCGTCCTCCACGACGTCGAGACCGGTGCGACGTTCACGCCGCTGCAGCACCTCGACGAGGCGTCCGCATCGTTCGAGATCCACAACTCGCCGCTCTCGGAGTACGCGTGCGTCGGCTTCGAGTACGGCTACTCCGCCGCGGCGCCGGAGGCGCTCGTCCTCTGGGAGGCGCAGTTCGGCGACTTCGCGAACGGCGCCCAGATCGTGATCGACCAGTTCATCTCGGCGGGGCTCTCGAAGTGGGGCGAGACCTCGAGGCTCACGCTGCTGCTGCCGCACGGCTACGAGGGGAACGGCCCCGAGCATTCGAGCGCCCGGCTCGAGCGCTTCATGCAGCTCGCGGCGCAGGAGAACATCCGCATCGCGAACTGCACCACCGCCGCTCAGTATTTCCACCTGCTGCGCCGTCAGGCGCTCGATGCGTCGGCGCGGCCGCTCGTCGTGATGACTCCGAAGGGGCTCCTGCGCATGAAGCAGGCCTCGTCGAGCCTCGACGACCTTGCCGCGGGGGAATTCAGGCCGGTGCTCGACGACCCGGACGCCGACCCTGCCCGCGTGACGCGGCTCGTGCTCTGCCAGGGCAAGGTCTACTACGACCTCGTCGGGCACGAGGACCGCGAGCGCGCCGAAACGGTGGCGGTGGCGCGCATCGAGCAGCTCTACCCGTTCCCCGCCGGCGAGACGGCGGCGCTCGTGCGGCGATACCCGAACCTGCGCGAGGTGCTGTGGGTGCAGGAGGAGCCGCAGAACATGGGCGCGTGGCGCCCGATCAGGCATCGCCTCGAGGAGGCCAAGCCGGACGGCGTGCCGCTCCTCTACGTGGGGCGCCCCTGGCGCGCCAGCCCGAGCGAGGGTTACCCCACGGCGCACCTCCGCGAGCAGGACCGGATCGTCCGCGCCGCGCTCGCACCGTCGGCGCTCAGCGTCCGGTAGCTCCCGGCGCCGTTTCTCAGGGCATCTGCAGCATGGGCCGGCCGCCGTGGCCCGGCACCGTGAAGCCCGGGACGTGGCTCGGTGCGGCCACGACGAGGACGCCGAGGACGAGCAGGAGCGCCGCGGTGCCGTGGGTGACCGCCCGGCCCCAGGGAAGCGCCTTCTCGGCCGCGATCAACGCCGCGACGAACGCCATCCAGGCGATGCTCATCACGCCGAGCGCGAAGAGCGCCGCCATCAGCGCCCAGCAGCAGCCGACGCACCACGCGCCGTGCCGGGCACCCATCTTCGCCGCGCCCGCCAGCCCGTCCCGCCAGGTGCCGATCAGGAAGCCGAGCGGGCTCCGGCATTTTCCGAGACACATGTCCTTGAACGGCGTCAGCTCGTAGGCCGCGGCGGCGAGCAGCGTGCCGCCCGCGACGAAGCGGCCGGCGCCGCCCCAGGAGATCTCGCCGTCGAGCAGGCCGTGCCCCGCCGCGGAGATGCCGAACGCCACGAGGCCGGTCGCCGCCCAGGTGAGGAGATAGCCCGAAGCGAACACGAGCGGCGCCAGCGGCGAGCGGCGCCTCGACATGCGCGCGTAGAGAGCCACCGTCGGCGAGACCGACGGGAACATCATCGCGGCCATCATCACGACCCAGACGCCGAGGAACCAGCCGAGGGTGCCGAGCTCGGCTCCTGGGCCGCCGTCCATGCCCCGCATGCGCTCGACCGTCCACCACCACGCGATACCCGAGAGGGCGAAGAGCGACGCGATCAGCGACAGGCGGGCGCGCGAGGCCGCGAACGCAGCGGCGAGCCCTCCGCGGCCGGCGCCGCGCTCGTCAGGGGTGGCGATGCTCACGGTCAGGCGGCCCAGGAGAACCCGGAGCTCGAGAAGGCGGACTTGCCCTCGTACTCGATCCCGAAGGCGTTGATGCGCGACCGTGTCGCCTTGGCGATCGTCAGCTCCGAGCCGGCGGGGTGAAAGATCCCGGCGAGCCGGGCCGGCTCTCCCGACTCGATCCCGAACGGCACGACGTCCTCGATCTCGAAGTCGACCGAGTCGCCGATCTTGACGCTGTGGCGGAGGCCGTCCTCCGCGATCTCGATCGCGGCGCGCTCGACGCCGAGGTTCTCGCCGATCAGCGGGCCGAGCGCCTCCATCGGGCCGCCGAGCTGCCCGCTGAACACCGCGCCGAGCTTCGCAGCCTGCTCGTCCGACGCCGCCGCGTCGATGAAGACGCCGAGGCGCCAGTTTCCGTCGGTCATCCGCTTCGGCGCGTCGCCGATCGCGGCCACCTTGAGGCCGCCGACGTCCGTTCCCTCGACGTTCCCCTCGACGACGTTGAAGACCAGCGTCACGCGACAGCGGTCGTAGTCGGCGCCGAGCGAGAACGATGCCGTGCACGGGCACACGACCTCGCACGAGCATGTCTCGAAATACGTGCCCTTAACTTGCCAGGCCATGCGAGCCTCCTTTTGCCGGGCGTTTGGCCGCCGCGAGGATTCTGCGTTGCCGCGCCCGCCGGAGTCAAATGGGGCCGGCCGGCCCGAGGCTCAGAGGCGGCCGCGGCGCGCGCGCTGCAGCTTGATCAGCTTCGCCGCGGCCTTCGGGCCGTGCTTGCGGGCGAGCTGCAGAACCTGCTTTCGCTGCTTCGGAGGCAGTCGGCGCCAGACGTCGTACAGGGTGATCGCGATCCCGACGGGGCCGGGGCGGAGCTTTCCGAGGCGCGCCACGGGCGCATCCTAGTCACCCTGGGCGTGGCCGTGCCCGTGACCCTGCGCGGGCCCGTCCTTGGAGTCGCCGTTGCCGTGGCCCTCGCCGTTCTCGTCGTTCTCGCCCGCGCCCGGCGTGGCGGGCGGCACGGGAGCGGCCGGCGGCGCTGCCTCGGGCGGCGCGGCCGCCTCGGCGCCGTCCTGGTCGTCCTGCTCGCCCTGCTCGTCGTCTCGCGTGCCGTTGCCGCCGTGGGCCCTGTCGTGGCCCTTCGCCTTGCCCATGTGGCCGTGTGGGGGTACGGCCGGTTGGGGGGCCGGATCCGGGGCCGGCTCGGCCGCGAGCGTGCGCGGCTCGGGGGGCGCGGCGACCGGCTGGGCGGGAGTGGGCTGCGCAGGCGGAGCCGCGACGGGCGGGGCCTCGACGGGCGGGGCCTCGACGGGCGGGGCCGCGGCCGGAGCCGGCGTCCGTTGCGGGGGCTCGGCCGGGACGCTGGGCTCAGCCGGGCCGAAAGCGAGGTGCGGCCGACTCGGAGCAGGTCTCGTCACCACCACGTGTCTGGGAGCCGGGAGGGGGATCTGCACCACGGTCTGGGGCAGGGTCAGGTGCTGGCGCGGCGAGGCGCTGATCTCGAAGGCAGGGGGTGCGGGCTCGGTGCCGGCATACCGCGCAAACGCCGCCGCTCCTCCCACTGCCCCCATGAGGAGAACGGCTGCCAGGACCCGCTCGATACCCCTCATGCTCTCAGTCCCCCCTGCCGACAACTATCACTCGAAAGAGGTATCGGCAGAAAGAGCTCGGCACTTGAACATGGGGGGCGCGTGAGGGGTCGGTTCAGGCACAGCTTCAAGATGAAGCTCTTCGCCTATTTCCTGCTGCTCTCCTTGCTGCCGATCTTCGCTGCGTTCTGGGGGTTCACCTCCGTGGCCGGCCAAAGCGAGACCCGCCGGGTGGACGCCCGTCTGCAGGCCGGTCTGCGGTCGGTGCTGACCTCGTACCAGGAGCGGCTCGACGCCGCGGAGCAGGAGGCGGACGCGCTCGCGCGGACGCGGGTCCTGCAGTCGGAGCTTCGGCGCGGCGACCTCTCCGGCCTCGTCCACCTCCGACGTGAGGCGCCGAACGTCTCGGTGACGGGTGCGGGCGGCATCCGGGTCGGTCGCCCGCCAGCGTTCTCGGCGACGAGGCAGGTCGCCGTCGTCACCCGCGACGGCCTCGTCGGCAGGGTCACCGTCGCGGTTCCGTTCGACCTCGCGCTCGTCGACGCCCTGCGTGCGCGCTCGGCGCTCCCGCCCGACGACGCGCTCGTGATCCTGCAGGGGGCGCGCATCGTGGCTGCGTCGCCGAGCGTCGACGGCGTCCTTTCGATCGGCAGCGGTCAGACGAGGCTCGTTCGAGTCGGAGGCGTCCGTTACCGCGCGATCGTCGCCCCGGCGCTCGCCGACGGTCCCACCGTTCGCTTCGCGCTGCTCACCCCGCAGTCGCTGATCGACGCGGCGAGCTCCGGCTCGCGCAACCGGCTGCTGCTCGGCCTGCTCGTGTGCGTCGGCTTCGTGTCGCTCGTCGCCTACTTCGAGGGCCGCTCGATCGTGCGCAGGCTCCGGATGCTCGCCGAGGCGGCTCACGCGATCGCGCGCGGCCGCCTCTCGGAACGGGTGCCGGTCACGGGGCGCGACGAGTTCGCCCTGCTCGGCACAGCCTTCAACGAGATGGCGAATCAGCTCGAGGCGCGGCTCTCGGAGCTTCACAGCGAGCGTGGCCGCGTCCGCGACGCGATCGGTCGCTTCGGCGAGGCGCTCTCGGCCACCCACGACGCGCAGCAACTGTTGCGCGTGATCGTGGAGACCGCGGTCGAGGCGACCGGCTCGACGGGAGCGCGGCTCGCGGCCGACGACGGGCGCGTCGTCGAGAGCGGCGACCCCCGAGCCGAAGGAGAGGTTCTCGAGCTGCAGCTCACGGCCGGCCGGACGGCGTTCGGCACGCTCTTCCTCGTCGGGCCCTCGTTCGACGCGGAGCAGCGGCAGAACGCTGCCACGCTCGTGTCGCATGCGGCGATCGCACTCGAGAACGCCCGCCTGCACCGCATCGTCGAGCATCAGGCGCTCGTCGACGGGCTCACCGGCATCGCGAACCGGCGGCACTGCGAGGACTCGCTG
>Ga0310810_10002616_pt1 | contig 19390 bp, 15 predicted proteins | sample NCmetagenome_FD_207641 | JGI IMG/M metagenome (GOLD analysis project Ga0310810, IMG submission 207641) | Soil microbial communities from experimental microcosm in Duke University, North Carolina, United States - NC | ecosystem: Engineered > Artificial ecosystem > Soil microcosm > Unclassified ...
GTAGGACGAGGCGCATGGGTGCGCGGTTGATCGGTCTGCGCGAGTACGCCGTGAGCGCCCAACGCCGAGATGAGAGCAATGACCGCCAGTGAACGGAAAGCAAGCATGGAGAGATGATTGGAGAGAACGGGAGCTGGTGCGAAGCAAGCTACGAGTGGCGTATCGCGCTTGTACATGTTTGCGGATACCGACTTGGCCCGGCGTACGGCGACTCGTCCCTGACACGCCCACGTCCGAAACCATTTACTGGTTCCCGGTGTCGGAGATCGTATATAACGTCACCTTATGCCGACGACTCCTCGCCAGCTTCCCCCGCTGTCCCACCTGCAGTTCCTCGCCCTCGGCGTCATTCTCTCGACTGAAGAGCCGGGCCGCGTCATCCGCGACGTCGTCGCCGACTTCGGCGTCGGACGCACCGGAGCCGCGTTCTATCAACTCATGGCGCGGCTGGAGCGGGACGGGCTCGTCGACGGATGGTACGAGCCGGTCGTCGTCGGCGATCAGTCCGTTCGCGAGCGGCGATATCGCATCACCACCTCTGGCAGCCGTGCGTGGCGACAGACACGCGCGTTCTACGAGACCGTCGCCGCCGCGGCGGCTCAGGGACGACTGAGCAATGCCTAGCCCGCGCATCGCCCGCGCGCTCGGCGCGCTCCTGCCCGAGCGTATCCTCGCCGACGCGTTCGAGCCGGCATTCGCGGACCTGCGCGTCGCGTATCTCACGCGCCGCCAACACACCGGGAATGCACTCGGCCGAGGCCTGCTTCTTGGCGCGTATGCGCTGCTCGCGGTGCTGTTGTTCCTCGACTGCTGGCGCCTCGCGATCGGCGACGTGATCCGCCGCCGCGATCGCGTTTTCGACGTTCGACCCTCGCGCGACGTCATCACCGAACCGAAGCAGACGGAGCGATTTCCCATGTTCATGTACCTGGTGCGTCACGCGTTCCGTCAGCTCGTTCGCGAGCCCGCATTCACCGTCGCCGCGTTGCTGACGCTCGCCCTCGGCGTGGGTGCCAACGTCGCCGTGTTTGCCGTCGTCGAGGCAGTGCTGCTGCGGCCGTTGCCGTATCCGAATGCCGAAGCGCTGGTGGTTCTCAATCACCGCGACCGGCGCACCGGGATCACGAAGGAGTTCATCGCCATGGGCGACTACGTCGACCTCCTCGCTCGGCAGACGGCGTTCGAGTCGATGAGCGCGTTCGGTCGCGGACAGACCTCGATCATCGACGGCGACAGTCCGTTTCGCGTGGACGTGTTGGGCGCAGCGCCTGGATTCCTCGAGATGCTTCGCGCTCGTCCCGTGCTCGGCCGGTCGTTCCAGCCGGAGGAGGGCCGCGAGGGCGCGCCGAAAGTGATGATGCTCGGCTACGAGACCTGGAAGAACAGGTTCGGTGGCGATCCGTCGGTGATTGGACGGGTTCTCAAGCTCGAGGGGTCCGAGCGACAGGTCGTCGGGGTCGCGCCCGCCGGCTTCACGTTCCCACCTAACGCGACGACGGACATCATCCTGCCGCTCACGATGCCTGTGGTGGCCCCCGCGCAGCGTCGCAACGGGTGGACGTTCGCGCTTGGCCGCCTCAAGCCGGGTCGGACGCTGGCGGATGGCGCGACGAACCTCACCGCGATCTCGCGCCAGCTGGAGAAGGAATACCCGCAGAGCAACCAGGGGGCCGAGTATTTCCCGCTCGACCTGCGGACGCAGCTGGCGGGGAATACGAAGCCCGCGCTCGTGCTGCTGTTCGCGGCAGTTGGCGTGGTGCTCCTGATCGCCTGCGCGAACGTCGCGAACCTGCTCCTGGCACGGTCACTCGGGCGGCGGCGCGAGATGTCGGTGCGTCTCGCGTTAGGTGCGGGTGGCGGACGTCTCGCGGCGCAGCTGCTGACGGAGAGTCTCGTGCTCGCGCTCTTCTCCGGCGCCGCAGGCGTGCTGATGGCCTACTGGGGTGCGCACGCGCTCGTCGCGCTCCTGCCGCAGACCACGAACGTGCCGGGCATCAATCAGGTGCACATCAACGGCAACGTGCTCGCGTTCACGCTCGCGATCATCGTGCTCACGACCCTCGTGTTCGGGCTCGTGTCCGCACTGACCGTCCGCTCGGAGCGTGCGGTCCGCGTGCTGAACGCGTCCCGCGGCTCGAGCATGAGCGCCCGCGCCCGTCGCGCGACGTCCACGCTCGTGGTGGTCGAGGTCGCGTTGGCGATCGTGTTGCTGGTGGGAGCGGGGCTCATTCTGCGAAGCTTCGCCGGATTGCTTGCCGTCGATCCCGGCTTCCGCACCGAGAACGTGATGACGATGAGCCTGCAGCTCCCCGGCAACCGCTATCGCGAATACGGCCAGCGCGACGGTTTCTACCGTCGCGAGTTCGCGGAATTGCTCGCGGTGCCGGGTGTGAAGGACGTCGGTGTCGCGGCGGTGACGCCGCTTACCGGCAACAACTGGACGGTGCCGTTCGAGCGACCGGAGCAGCCGGTACCGGCGGGGGAGCGTCCGCCGGAAGTCGGATGGCAGCTTGCATCCAGCGGGTACTTCAAGGCGCTGGAGATCCCGGTCGTCGCCGGCCGGCTGTTCGACGAGCGCGATGCCGGCGACAAGGCGCCGTTCACGGTCATCGTGAGCGAAGCGATTCAGCAGCGGTTCTTCCCCGGCGAGAGCGCTGTCGGCAAGCGCGTAAAAACCGGCGACGGTACCGCAGAAATCATCGGAGTCGTCGGCAACATTCGTCGTGCCGGGCTCCGTGACGAGCCGCGCGCCGACATGTACTTCCCGTTCGAGCGCAACAAGCCGGGTCAGACCACGCTGTTCGTGCGGCTGGCGTCGGACCCCGAGAAGTCGCTGGCCGCGCTCCAGGCGGCGGTTGCTCGCGTCGAGCCTAACGCGTTCGTCACCGAGGCCCAGACGCTGTCGCACGTTGCCAGCGAGTCGGAGCGAGTGACGCGTGTGGTGCTCTGGCTGCTCGGTGTGTTCGCGGTGACGTCGTTGGCGCTCGCGGCGATCGGCATCTACGGCGTCATGTCGTATGCCGTCCGGCAGCGTACGCGCGAGATCGGGACGCGCATCGCGCTCGGTGCTACGCGGCGGAACATCCTCTGGCTCGTGCTGCAGCAGGGCGCCGTGATCGCCGCGGTGGGGACCGTCGTCGGGTTGGCGACGGGCCTCGCGACGACTCGCTTCCTGTCATCGATCCTGTACGGCGTCTCGGGCTCTGATCCGCTGACGCTCGGTGCGTCGGTCCTCGTGCTGGTGGCGACGATCATGCTCGCCTGCTGGGTGCCGGCGCGTCGCGCGGCGTCAGTCGATCCCGCGAAGACGTTGGCGGAGCAGTAGCGTCCGGGCGCCTCGGCGCGCGTCAGGTGGCTGCTGTCGCGCGCGCGATGGCCTTCCCGACCTCGTCCTGCCCCGCAACCGTGAAGTGGAGGTCGCGGAGCAGGCCGTCGTCGAGACGGTAGATCCATGAGTGAATGGTCAGCGACTGGCCGCGGTCCCACGCGTCCTGCACGATCGTCGTCTCCGACACGTTCAGCGCCTGCTCCAGGACATTCAGCTCGCAGAGCCGGTCTTCGCGCGCGGTCTCGGGCAACTGGTCGACCTGAGCTGCGTGCTTCTGGCGGACGTCCTGCACGTGGCGGAGCCAGTTGTCGATCAGTCCGAGCTTCGCCCCGCTGACTGCCGCGCGCACGCCGCCGCAGCCATAATGGCCGCAGACGATGATGTGCTTCACGCGAAGCGCGTCCACGGCGTATTGCACCACCGACAGGCAGTTGAGATCGGTGTGCACGACGACGTTCGCGACGTTGCGATGGACGAACAGCTCGCCGGGTGGGAGGTCGACGATCTCGTTGGCCGGGACACGGCTGTCGGAACAGCCGATCCACAGATATTCGGGTGCCTGCTGCGCCGCGAGCCGCGAGAAGAAATCGGGGTCGATGCGGGCGCGCTCGGCCGCCCAGCGGCGGTTCTTGTCGAACAGCTCGGGGAGTTTCAGCATGCGGGCGCCGGCGCCTGGTTCACGCGGCCTAACGACACGCGCACGACGTGCCGAGGGATACCGTGTCGAGTGAGGTGCGCCAGATCGGCGGGGAAGACGACGGGGCGGTGGGAAGTACGGATCATGTCTGGCGATTGGATCGGGTTCGCGAAGCGGTCGCGAAAGCTAACCCGTGCCAACCCCGTGCCGCACCAGGCCGATCAGGACTTACAGGCGCGCACCGTCTGGTTCGTCCTGTCCTCGCTCGCTTCGCTGCCGGACGGGAGGTCCAACGCGATGTGCGCGGCTTCGTGTTCCATCGTGAACAGCACGTCGTTCACGGTGCGCAGGCCGACGTTGAGCGAGTCGATCTCGCGAGCGAGCATCATCTCCCCGTTAGGCTTCGCCTCGCCTGACGCGAGGTGCGCGCCCACGCGCCACATGAACGGCCGGAGCGTGATCTGTCCGCTGCGATACGAGGTCTCGAGCACCGCACCGTATCGCGAGCAGTCCCCGCCGCGGGCTTTGAGATCGGCGATGCGTGACTCCACCGCGCGCGTGATCTCCGCCGGCATCGGGATGGCCTCGCAGTCGGTGCAGGGGAGCTCGTTGCGCGGCCCGGAGTTCTCGTTCGCGGCATCGCCCCGAACATTGGCGACGCCGACGTCCGGCCTGCTGGTGGCTGCGGACGAGCCCCCGCGTGCCGACGCGCATGCGGCCGCGCCGGAGAGCAGGAGAATCGAGAGCAGTCGGAGTGGGCGAAGGGACATCAGGGCGGGCAGAGTATCGGTCGAGGAGCAGTCGAATCGATACGACGGAGACCGGGGTGGCGCAACCGCGGCGCACCGGCTTCAGGCGTGGAGCGCATGGGACCGGATGAAGCCTTCGTCCATCGTGGCGCTGCACTTTGGGCAGGCCGGGTTGGTCATCTAAGTCGTTGTTAGAGAGGAAATACGAAGCTTCGGGGCTCGCACTTACCAGGCATCTCAGACGAAGGGGTGAACGGATCCAGCGGATCGAACGGATCGGTCGGATCAGCTCCTGGAATGATTAGGTCCTGAGCGAAATGAAATGATGACGGGTCGATCACACCGGCGTCGTATTGTGGCTCATGCCGAACCAACCGTTGATCGAGCCGGAGCATACGAACTCCGCCATCGGCGCGTTTTTCGAAGTCTACAACACGCTTGGATTTGGATTTCTCGAGCACGTCTATGTGCGGGCCCTCGAGATCGAACTCCGACGTCGAGGCCACCGTGTTGGACGCGAAGTAGGCGTACAGATCATGTACAAGGGCGAGGACATCGCCTACCAGCGAATGGATCTGATCGTGGACGAGAAGCTCGTCATCGAGACGAAATCGATCTACGACCTACGCAAGGGAGCCCGGCGGCAAGTCTACAACTACCTTCGCGCAACGAATCTCGAGGTCGGACTGCTGTTCCATTTCGGGCCAGAGCCAACGTTCTACAGAACCATCTGTCGCAACCCGATGAGTCGATCCGTTCAATCCGAAGAATCCGTTTGAAGTCTTCGTCTTAGATGCCGGCCCGTAACTCGACCCAGCCACGAACGACAGCCGAGCGGAACAGAGCGTCGATGACCTCCATGTTCCCGATCGAGGTCTCGAGCGAGACCGGCAACGAGCCCACGCCACGCACGGCTTCCGAGAAGCGATCCGCCTGCAGCCTGAACTGGTCCACCGCCGGGATCACCATCGCCTCCGCGCTCGCGCCGCCGAGCTTCGAGCCGTCGTCCACGAAGATCCGGCACGGCTTGTCGGGTGGCGCGTTGAACGGGATCTCCACCTCGATGCGACCGCGCTCGCCGAAGAGATGCACGCGCTGGTAGGGACCGAGCTGGCCGGCGCACGTGAACGTCGCCTGACCCGTCGGGAATCGCATCATCGCCGACGTTAGGCGGTCGATGCGCAGGTCAGGATCCCGCTCCATCATCGCGACCACCTCGAGCGGCTCAGCGCCGAACATCCAGCGGGCGATGAAGATCGGATAGCAGCCGATGTCCATCAGCGCGCCGCCGCCCCAGTCCACCTGGCTCCGTATGTCGGCGGGGTCACGTCGGTAATAGCTGAAATGGCCCGTGATCAGGCGCAGCGCGCCGATGCGCCCGCTGGCGAGGACGCGCTCCACCGCCTCCCACTGCGGGTGTGTGCGCACCATGAACGCCTCGGCGATCTGCACGTGTGTCTCGTTGCGCGCGGCCAGCAGCGTCCGCGCCTCGGTGGCCGAGAGTGCGATCGGCTTCTCACAGAGCACGTGTTTGCCGGCCTGCGCGGCTAGGATGGACCACGGGACGTGCAGGTGGTTCGGCAGTGGATTGTAGACCGCCTCGACGTCCGTGTCGGCGATGAGCTCGTCGTAGGAGCCGTACGCGCGCGGGATGCCTAACGCTGTCGCTGCCGCCCGCGCCTTCGCGATGTCTCGCGAGGCGATCGCTACCGGTACCGAAAGCCGGCTCGCGCGCATCGCCGGAATGACCTTGTTGACGGCGATGTTCGCGGCGCCGAGGATGCCCCAGCGAACCGGGTCTACAGATGTCATGAGTGGTCTGCTACTCGCTCCGAAGTGTCACCGCCCGATCGATCTACCTGTCAGAGTCCAAGTCGGTATCCCGCACGCCGGACCGTCACGATGTAGCTCGGCGCCTGCGGGTCGTCGCCGAGTCGCTCGCGCAGCGCGGCCAGGTGTGTTTCGACGGTTCGGCTCTCGGTACCGGCGGCGTAGCCCCAGACCTCGCGCAGCAGATCCGCGCGCGACACCACCCGCCCTCTGTGGCGCACCAGTGCCGCGAGCAAGTCGAACTCCTTCGGGCGAAGCGTGATCTCGGAGTCGCCGCGTCGGACGATGCGCGCGCCGAAGTCGATCGTCAGATCGCCGACGTGCGCTTCCGACCTCGGCACCGCGGACCCCGCGCTCGCACGCTTGAGCAGCGCGCGAACACGCGCAAGGATCTCGAGCAGGCCGCACGGTTTTACGACGTAGTCGTCGGCGCCGAGCCCGAACCCGCGCAGCTTCTCCTCCTCCGTCCCGAGCGCCGTCATGATCAGGACGGGTGCCTCACGTCCTTCGTCGCGCAGGCGCTGGAGCACCGTGAAGCCACTCATGGCCGGCAGCATCAGGTCGAGGATGATGAGGTCGGGCTCGTCGCGCTTGGCCATCGCGAGACCGTCGACGCCATTGGCCGCGATTGCCACATCGTAGCCCTCGCGCTCGAGGTTCGCCGAGAGGGTCGCGGCGTAGTCGCGATTGTCCTCGATGACCAGGATGCTGCTCATGTGGCGTTAGGCATCAGGCGATTTCCGGCGCCGTCGCGAACGACTGCAAGGGAGGCGCCGCCTGGAGCTCGAGCACCGCTCGTGCCCCGCGCACGGGTGCGGGCTCCAGCCACACGCGGCCCTTGCACGCCTGCGCGATCTGGCGCACGACGGCGAGGCCGAGTCCCGTGCCGGTGCGTTCCGACACCTGATCGTGGTCGAGGCGCGCGTATGGCTCGAAGATGCGGTCCCGTGCTCCTTCGGGAACGCCGGGTCCCTCGTCCTCGACCGAGAGTCGCACCGTCGTCCCGTCCTGTTCGGCACCGAGTGTGATGCGTTGGCCCGGGGCGCCGTACTTGAGCGCGTTGTCGACGAGGTTGACCAGCGCCTGCCTGACGAGTCTCCGGTCGCCCATCACCATGGCCTGCGGTGCCGGCGCGAGCACGATCGTCTGGCCCGCGTCCTCGACCGCGAGCCGTACTGCGTCCGCCGTCTCGCTCAGCAGCGCGCTCACGGACACCGCGCGCAGCGTCGGCTCGAGCTCCACGGCGCCCGACCGTGAGAACAGCAGCACGTTGTCGACGAGCGCCATGAGCCGACGCGTCTCGCGAACGATAGAGCTCGCGAGCGACACGCGTTCGGCGTCGTTCCGTTCGCGCCCGAGCGTGAGCGTCTCGCTGGCAATGAGGATCTGCGCGAGCGGCATGCGCAGGTCGTGCGAAACACCGGCGATGAAGTCCGAGCGCGCGCGGGCGAGCAGCAACTCGCGGCGGGACGCGGTGGCGGCGAGCGCGAGCACGACGGCCGTCGCGGCCAGCAGCGCTGCCAGGTTCCAGAGGCGAAGACGCGAGTGCGGTTCGAGGAGCGGAGCCGCGACGCGTGCTGGCGAGATGGCGATCGTCAGCTGGAGACCGCGCATCGGGCCGCCAAGCTCCACGACGCCGCGCGCGCGCCTGCTGCCTAACGTGCCGAACAGCGGGGCACCGCCGACGGCACGTACCTCGAGCGACAGCGAATCGAGCTGGGCGAGCCCCGCGGAATCGATGGCCGTGCGCTGTGGCGCGCGCCCGAACAGCGCGGCCAGGGCGTCGTGCGTGTTCACGAGCATGCCGTACACCGCGATCGTGCTGCCACGGTCGTCACGCTGGACGAGGGTGACTGCGCTGTTCGCGCCGAGGCGCGTGTCGGGAATGATCCGCGAGGACGATGTGCTGATGGTGCGAACGGTCTCCGCTTCGCCCCGGGCGATCTGCGCGAGGATTGCCTGATCGGGAGCGGCCGTGATCGCGCTCGTATCGACCGGAAGGACGTCGACGGTTCCGCTGGTCGCGTCGAAGTGAAAGAAATGGGACACCGGCAGCAGTTCACGACACGCGCACGCCTGGCCGGCGCGCTGGCGGCGGGCGAGGAGGTCGATGGTCGCGCGGCCGGTGCTCGGGCCTGGTGCCGCCGGGGCTACCGGGCCGGCGGGAGCGAATCCCTCGAGCGCGAGCCGCTCGAGACGCGCACTGGCGAGCGACGCGACATGCATGGCGGTCGCTTGAGTCACGAGGCCGAGCGCCGTGCGCTGCGTGTTCGTGTCGTGGATGGCGGACGCACCGGCATGCACCGTCGTCGCACCCAGCACGACGGCGAGAATCCACAATCGACTCGAGGTCGACAACGATCGCAGGCGCATCATCTAAACAACTCACGACGGTAGCGGCCGGCGCCAGTGCTGGGGATCAGAACTCCGTAAGAAAGGCGAGGGCGCTGGTGGCTGGCGCTGGTAGCTGGTAGGTCGTGCTTGTTGCTGGTTGACGCTGGGTGCCTCGCGAGCAGCGAGGAGCCACAACCAGCCACCAGCACGACCACTCAGCCACCAGCTCCAGCTACCAGCGCAGTTCGCGCCTCTACAGTGGCGTGGCGGCGTGATCGATTTCTTCTCCGTTCTGAGTGACGTTGAACCATTCGATGTCGCGCGCGTTCGCGCTCGCCGTCAGGGCGCCGTGCAGCGTCGCGACGATGCCGAACAGGGCGTTAGGCGCACCTGACCCGCCACCCCGGCCCATGAGCCGCGCCAGCAACCCCGGCCGCACTGCGTCGAGCCAGATCAACCACTCGGAAACCGACCCGTCCACGTTTCCGCACCCGATGCGCACGACCTGACCGTCATTCACGACACCCAGTAGCCATCCCCAATCCTCGGGCGTCGGACCATCGGCCGGGAATCCGCGCTCCCGCAGGCGCGCCGACACCCAGGTCGCCAGCGCGTAGCCGTAGCGCTCCGTGTTGACCTGACCAGGCTCCACCGCCACCGGCGTGAATTGAGCGGACTGAAATCGAACGTGAGTACGCATGGAGAATGGTTGGTCCTTGTGCCTAACGCAGGACTACCGAAGCCGGACGCCCGTGCTGCCTTCGCCCAGGATGCCGTCCGCGAGCATGCCGTCGAGCGCGACACCAATCGCCTCGTCGAGCGCCGCACCAGTGCGCGCGAAGCCGAGCACCGAGCGGACCTCGGTCACCAGGGCGGGCCGCGCAAAGCCACGGCCCGATGCGAGCACCCACATCACCGCCGCCCGATACTCCTCCGGCGCGATGTGCTCGGCCGACATGCGCGTGCCCGCACGCGAGCGCACCACGACCTCCTGCCCGGGATTCCAGAGGAAGTCGCCGCGCCGCTCCACGAGATGCTGCCGCTCCGCCAACGTGACTGCGTCCACGATCCGGGCGTGGATGCGCGTGCCCGCGCGCGTGTCCCACATTCCGGCGACGCGCGCGATCACGTCGTCGACGTGCGCGGGCGACTCGACCTCCACGACATCCGCAATGGCACGCGCGAGCGTCGATGGCGGCTCGCCGAGCAGCTCCCGCCCGGCATAACGCCCCTCGCCGTCTGCGAAACGGTATGGCATCGCGTCGGGGCGCGCGTAGACGTCCTCGGACAATGGCTCCGCGGGTGGAGGTTCGATCACCGACGGCGGTGGCGCCGCGACGATCGTCTCGGCGCGTCGCTGGCATCGGGCGGCCTCGTCGCGGGCGTGTTCGCGCGCGGCGTCCACGAACTGCACGATACGGTCGACCTGCCCTGCGCGATCCTTGAACCAGTCGGTGGACCACACGCGCACCAACTTCCACCCCCGCGCCTCCAGCACCTGCTGGCGCAGCCGGTCGCGATCACGTGCCGTCTCGGATGAGTGATACGCCACGCCGTCGCACTCGATACCGCAGATGAAACGGCCAGGCAGTGCTGCGTCGACGACACCGAGGTCGATGCGATAGCCGGCGACGCCGACCTGCGGGACGATCTCCAACCCTCGCTCGACGAGCGCGGTCATCACTTCTCGCTCGAACGGCGACTCCGTCGCGCCGGCACTCACGCCCGCCGGCACCGCGAATCCGGCGTCGCGCGCGCGTCGTCAGGACGTTGAGGCGCCGCCAGCCATTCTCGCCGTTGAGCGCGCCGAAGTTGTAGCGCAGCACGCCATCCGCGGCCTTTGCGTAGGTGACGCTCAGGAAGATGACGTCACGCTCGTCGCCCTGGATGTTCTCCAGGTTCTTCACGAAGAAGGGTTCCGGAACGGTCCGATCGAAGAACGGCTCGATCGTCGGGTCATCCCGGCGACGGAGCTCGAGCTCGTCCTGCACGGCGAGCTGCTGGCGGAGGTTGAACGTGCCGACGCCTAACGACTCCGTCGGCTCGCCCCGTGCGCGCCGCGCGATCTGTTCGCGAGCGAACTGGACGACCTGGTCGGCGACCCGCTTCGCCTCGATGGAGTTGAGCCCCTTGCCCTCGTACGTGCCTCCTTCGACGAGCTCGAACGTCAGGCCGTTCCCCGAGGTGCCTGTCTCCGTGCTCGGAAACGTGAACAGGTCCGCGTCGTAGAACGTGACGTTGGAGAAGCTGATGAGGCTCTCGTGCGCGCTGCGATAGTGCCATCGCAGGCGACTCATGGGCACCCCAGCGCCCATGAACTCCTCGAGCACGCTCTCGGCGTCGCTGTAGAGCGGCGTCCCATCGTCGGCGACGGTCATCGCCTCCGGCGCCGCCGACACCATGAAGAAGTTCGTGGGCGGAAGCTGCTTCGGATCACCGACGACGACGAGCTGCCGGCCGCGCGCGATCGCGCCCACCGCATCTTCCGAGGGCAGCTGCGATGCCTCGTCGAAGATCACGAGGTCGAACGTCGGCTCTCCGCCAGCGAGATACTGCGCGACCGACAACGGGCTCATGAGAAAGCACGGTTTGATCGCGCGAATCGCGGACTCTGCGTGGCGCAGCGTCTTTCGGAGCGGACTGTGATTGCGCTGCTTCGCCATCTCGCGCTGCAGGAACGGCAGCGCCGCACGCGCCGCCGGATCCTGGAGTCGTTCCTGCGCGCGATCGCGAAGGCCCGCGGTCAGCGCCGCCTGATTCTCGGCCAGCACTTCGCGGTCGAGCCGCCGGAATTCCGCGATGCGCTGCTCGTGCGTGAGCGCATCGAAGCGAGCGAGCGGCGGACGCGCCTGCACGACAGTCGTGAGCCATGCCATGTAGAACGCCCGGAGAAACGCGTCCGGCAGGAGATCGAACGACACCGCGCCAGTCATCGCCTCGGGAAGCAGCTCGGCCGCGATACCCGCTGCCGCCGTCTGACGCGCACTCTCGAAGGCCGCCCATCGCGGGCCGGCCGCCGCATTCGCCGCGAGCGCGCCCAGTCGCTGTTCCAGCTCCTCGAAGGGCGCGGTCGTGAGGTAGTCGCGCGGCCACCCGACGGTGCGCCGCACGTCGGCGAGCGTCCCGAGCGCGTCCGCTGTCGCGTTGCGCAGCCTGTGAACGGCTTCGACGTCCGGTGTGCGCTGCGCCGCAACCGTGATGGCATCGTCGCCGAGCCCGTGGCGTGTCACGCACGCTCTGAACTCGACCACCCACTGGACGTACGACTCCAGGACGTCCCACGAGGATCGCTCGCCCTGCCACGCGTCGCCGAACAGCTCGGACGCCACACGCTGCACATCGCCTAACGCCTTCCGCTCGGCCACCAGTCGATCGACCTGCTTCATCTCTGTCGCCTGCTCGAGCAGCGACGGACGGTAGCCGGGGAGCCGATAGCTCTCCCAGCGTGATCGGATGGAACGCCATCGGCCATCGAGCACCGCGAGGAAGCCGAGCACGCCTTCGGCTTTCTTCTCCACGTACCCGATGTCGGTGGCGTGGTCCTGCTCGAGCACCGCCGGCGTGAAATGCTGGTCTACCCGTTGGCGGAGGGCGGCGCATGCACGACCGCGCTCGATGAGGCGCATCGCATCCGGAGGCGCTGTGTTCCATGTCGCGCTTCCGAGAACCGCTGGTGGTGCGCCAGGCGAACGATGCATGATCGACGCGATGCGATCCGCCATGTCCACGTCGTTCGCGTTGCGTATCGGCGGCAGCCCGAACGCCTGCTGAACTTCGCGTGCCTGACGAGCGACCTCCGCGAACTGTCGTGCCAGCTCGGCCGCACCCTCGCGCACCGAGGCGATGTCGTCTTCAGTGTACAGCGTCTTCGTCGCGTCGCGCCATGCGTGATGCGCTGGATCGCCGATGCCACGGGCGGCGGCCGCCAGTTCGCGAAGCTCCCGTGTGGTCGTGTCGAGTGCTTCACGCGTCACGTCGTCGAGCGGACGCGTGTACCGCAGGCGGGGCACCGTTCGGGTAGCCGCAGACGCGGTCGCATCGGGCGTCGTCGGGGCGTCGCCGCCACGCACCGGTGCGAGCGCCCCGTACGCCTCGAACGGCGACATGCCTAACGTGCCGTGCGGCGTGTGCAGGGCGCGCACGTAGTCGTTGAGGGCCGTTCGCACGGTCGGCAGTGCCGCTGCGGCCTGCACGCTCGCGGCCACGGGCTGGAGCGACGCATCGATCGCGGTGGCGAGGCTTCGCATCACGCCTCGCTTGTTCGCTTTCGTCGAGTGCAGCTCGAGACAGAACTCGCCGAGCCCCGCCTTCACGAGCCGCCCATGGACGACGTCGAGCGCCGCCATCTTCTCGGCGACGAACAGCACGGACTTTCCGGCGCCAAGCGCCTGGGCGATGAGGTTCGTGATCGTCTGCGACTTACCCGTCCCCGGCGGACCTTCGAGCACGAGGTCGTAGCCGCGCGACACGCCGGCGATCGCGCGCAGCTGGCTCGAGTCGGCGTCCACGACCTGCGCGGTCGCCTCGGGCGGGAACTCGCGATCGAGCTCGAGACGTCGCACGTCGTCAGGGAGCCCGATGACGCGGTCGCCCTCACGACCCACGAGCTGCCTGACGAGTCGATGCGCCGCGACGGCCGGCGCGTTCGCCTCGAGATCCTTGTACATCACGAACTTCTGAAACGAGAACAGTCCCAGCACGACATCGGTCGACACGGACCAGCCGCGCCGCGTCGCGATGGCCTGCGTCACGGCGGACAGGAGCGTCTGGAGATCGTAGTCGTCGGGGATCGTCGCCGAGTCGGGCAATTCGGGGAGCGCGATGCCAAAGTCGAGTCGCAGGTATTCGGCGAGCGCGGGGTTGACGACAGGCTCCTCGTCGGCCGCTCGAATGCGGTAGCCGGAGCGCGCGGACTTTCGCGAGAGCTCGACCGGCAGCAGCACGAGCGGCGCATTGAACACCTGCTCGGATGCGTCGGCCTCCGTGTAGTGCAGCATGCCGAGCGCGAGGAACAGCGTGTTGACGCCCTGTTCCTCGATCGCGAGTCGGGCCTGCTCATCGAGGCGACGCAGCGAGCGATCGAGTGCCTCCGGGATCGCCGTCGTCTGCAGGAACTCGTCGGTGTGGCGATCGTCGAGCGTGGCCGCGTCGTACGGAACGAACTCGGGCTGCGTCGCCGCCAGATCGATGTCCGGATCCACGGCGGGATCGGGCGGGTTCGCGGTAGGCGGTGCGGCTGGGTCTGCTGGAGGCACCTCCGCCGCCTTGAACCGCATCTCCCGCTCGGCCATGTACAGCAGGCGGAAGATCTCGGCCGGTCGCTCGTCCACGACCGCCACCGTCGAGACTTTCGTCGCGCGGAAGTTGAGCGCCCGATTCCGCTTCGAGAGGTCCAGCAGCTTCCGCTTCCAGGCATCGATGGACGCCGAGAGGCGGCCGTCGACGGGAACGGTCGCGGGGCCCGTGGAGTCAGCGGGCGTAGCGTTCGTGGGAGTGGTCATCCGGCGCAGGTCACAGCACGACGAATCTGGTGCGACACGGGTCGTACAGACAACCCCGTGTCGCGATGCCTAACGTCGTTGACCGGCGGTCCCGCCCTGGTAGGGCACGAGGGTGGTGGTGGTGACGCCATCGGCAAACGTGACCGTCACGCCCGCGTACGCGACCGGGGCGGAGAGCGTGGCCACCTCGAACGTCGCCGTGGGCGTCGCCGGACTCGCGCTGCGCGTCGCCAGCTTCCGCTGGGCGGAATCGGTAACGAACAGCATCACCTCGCGCGTGGCGCGGCCTGCGCCCAGCCAGTTGAGACGCACGCTGTCGCCGACGGCTTCGATCGTGAGCGCATCTCCGCCGCCGCCGGTGCCGCCGATGACGATCAGCTTCGACGAGGCGCGTGCGGACTCCGGCTGCGGAGCGTAGCCGCCGGCGTCGGCGTATTGCTCGACAACGGGCTCGGCGAAGACCGTCGTGCCATAGTAGTATGGCACTGGCACCGCCAAGCCGAACGGGTACCCGAGCGCGTACGATCCGTAGAACTTTCCAAACCGTACTCCGGCATGGAGGCACGTGGCGACGCAGCCAGCGCCAACGCCCCAGCGGGAGTAGGGTCGACTCGGGTAGCGCGAGCCATGACCGACGATGCGCCCGGAGTTGGACGGCGAGCCGTACCCCACACCGCCGAAGCCCGTCGCATAGCCGCGCGTTCCACGCGGTGGCGCGCCGCCGAGGCGGGGCAGATCGCCCGACCCTCGAACGCCAGCGGTGGGGTAGCGGGGGCCGCTAGCCATCCCGCGGCCGGCGGATGGTGCAGGGGCGGTCGTCGCAGTTGGTGCCGGAACGATACGCGGCAGTCCCATGGTGCCACGCGACCCGCGCTGCGCGGAGGCGCCGACCGCGGCGACCATGAGCAGCGAGGTGGCCAGCGAAGCCGTGCGGGCGAGCTGGAACATGAGGTCTCCTTGAACGTCGGAGGGCAACTGCGTGCCGCACCCCAAAGATTGCGCGCGGCCCGCGAGCCGTCCAGCGCGCTGGGGGTGGAGGTGTATGTTCTGGGGTGCCGATGCTAGCGGGCGCACACATCGTTTCTCCACTTCCACGTAACCATGGCACATCCCGATCGGGCCGCGTCTCAACCTCGATCCACCGATCTGCGTGAGCGCGCGCGAGAGATCGCGGCAGAGAACGGGTTCGTTTCCGATTTTCCCCCGGAAGCCAGGGAGCAGGTCGCGCGCATCGAGGCAGGGAAGACCACACAGTTGGACGATGATGACGTGCGCGATCTGCGAGCGCTGCTCTGGTCATCCATCGACAACCGCGAGTCGCGCGACCTCGATCAGGTGGAGTTTTGCGAGCCCGTCGACGGCGGTGGCATTCGCCTTCGACTCGGCGTCGCTGACGTGGACCGCTTCGTTCCGAAAGGCTCGGCCATCGATTCGCGTGCGGCGGCGAACACGACGTCGCTCTACACGGGCGTCGCGACGTTTCCGATGTTGCCCGAGGAGCTGTCGACCGACCTCACCTCGCTGCTCGAGGCCGCGGACCGACTCGTCGTCGTCGTGGATCTTCTCGTCGATGACGCCGGCAACGTCACGGACGTGAGTGCCTATCGCGCGCGCGTCGTGAATCGCGCGAAGCTGACGTACGAGGCGGTCGGCATGTGGCTCGCTGGTGGAGCGCCCGCGCCCGAGGAGTTCGCCGCCATCGACGGACTGGAAGCGCAGGTGCGTCTCCAGGATCAGGTCGCGCAGCGTCTGCGTACGCGTCGTCAGGAAAGAGGCGCGCTGGATCTCGAAACGATCGAGGCGCAGCCGGTGACCGGGGCGAACGGGCAGGTCGTGGACATTGCGGTCACGCGAAAGAGCCGCGCCCGCGATCTCATCGAAGACTTCATGATTGCCGCGAACGTCGCGATCGCCGGTTTCCTCGAAGCGCGGAGAGTGCCGTCCATTCGCCGCATCGTCCATGCGCCGAAGCGATGGCCGCGTCTGGTCGAGCTCGCGAAGCGATACGGAGACGCGCTGCCTGACGAGCCGAGCTCGGTTGCGCTCGCCGAGTTTCTGCGTCGTCGTCGTGCAGCGAGTCCCGACACGTTCGCGGATGTGTCCCTGTCTGTCGTCAAGCTGCTCGGAGCCGGTGAGTATTCGGTCGAGCGGCCGTGGGAACCGGACGGCGAGGAAGGTCACTTCGGTCTCGCAGTCGATGATTACTCGCATACGACCGCGCCGAATCGGCGTTATGCAGATCTCGTCATGCAGCGGCTCGTGAAGGCGACGCTCGCGAAGGCGCCGATTCCGTACACTGCGGAAGAGCTCGATGCGATCGCCGAGCGATGCACGTTGATGGAGAACGCGGCTCGCAAGGTCGAGCGCGCGATGCGAAAGGCGGTGGCGGCGACGCTGCTCGAGCATCGCATCGGCGAGACGTTCGACGCGATCATTACCGGTGTGAATCAGAGCGGGACGTTCGCGCGTCTCACGCATCCTCCCGCGGAAGGTCGCGTCATGCGTGGCGAGCACGGCCTCGACGTCGGCGATCGCGTGCGCCTCACGTTGATCGATGTGAACGTCGAGAAGGGATTCATCGACTTCGCGCGGAGCTGACCGCGCGTCATTCCTCGCCCGCGGCGAATCGCCACCGGCCCGCGCCGCGACGCCAGTCGCCGCAATCCTGTTGCGCAGAGTAACGATCGGCCTCCCGTTTGCGGCGACGTCTGTTGAATCCGTTGCACAGGGAGGGTGGTATGCGCAGGGTCTACTCGCTGTTGGGAGCGGTGTTGTTGCTGGGCTGCATGGATGCTGCGACGAGGACGACGGGACCGAGTGAGAAAGCGGCGACGAGTGGGGCGAGCGGCCACGACCACGATCCGGCCGGTGCGGCCGGGACGAGTCAGGACAAGCAGTTGGCGCTCACGCTGCTCACCGGTGGCGAGGAAGTTCCGGTACGTGACACGCGTGCCGATGGGCATACGATTCTCACGCTGAGCGACGACGGCCAATCGATGGCGTTCGAGGTCTGGGTCAACAACATCACGAACGTCACCCAGGCACACATCCACCTCGCGCCGAAGGGCACGAATGGGGGGATCGTCGTGTGGTTTTACCCGCACACGATCTCGACGGCGGCGCTTCCCGGCGGCGGCGGCCCGTTCACGGGGTTGCTGGCGAAGGGGACGTTCACCGCTGCGGACTTCCGGGGGTCGCTCGCTGGCCAGCCGATGTCGGCGCTGGTCGACGCGATCCTGGCCGGCAACGCGTACTCGAACGTCCACACGGACGACGGCGTCGCCCCGCCTAACACGGGCCCTGGAGATTTCCCCGGTGGAGAGATTCGCGGCCAGCTCGAGAAGGCACCGCAATAAGGCGCGTACTGCGCTGGTGGCTGGTGCTGGTGGCTTGTAGCACGACCAACCAGCTACAAGCGCCAGCCACCAGCGCCGTTGCTTTTCACCTGACGCAGCTTGCCTTTCACCGACTGGCTATTGCGACGAGCCGTGCCGTATGCCCTTGTTCTCGTCCAGGCGGTTTGAACCATCCCTTGGAGGACATCGGTATGCGCAGGTACTACTCGTTGGCGGGGGCTGCCCTCTTGCTCGGATGCATGGATGCGCCGGCAAACACGACGGCACCCCAGTTGAGCGGTGCGGTGGTCTCGGGTGTGGTCGCTGACCAGAACAAGGAGTTCGGCAACGACAACGGCGACCAGCGCACGATCGAGACGAAGCTGTCGGGCGATGAGGAAGTCCCCGTTCGCATCACGGGGGCCCACGGTTCGGCGAATGTACGGCTGGCGAAGGACGGGCAGTCGATCGACTTCCAGCTTGTGGTGAACGACATCCGGAACGTCACGCAGGCGCACATCCACATGGCGCCGAAGGGCACGAATGGCGGGATCGTCGTGTGGTTCTTCCCATCGGTGAAGGCCACGACAGCGCTGCCGGGCGGGGGTGGTGAACACCACGGCATGCTGGCGCAGGGCACGTTCACGGCGGCGGACCTACGTGGCGCGCTCGCCGGTCATCCCCTGTCGGACCTGATTGCGGCGATCGCGGCGGGCAGGGCGTACGTCAACATCCATACGGACGACGGTGTCGCGCCCCCCAACACGGGCCCAGGCGATTTCCCGGGTGGTGAAGTCCGCGGGCAACTCGACAAGAACGGCCACTGACGGGAGCTGGTAGCTGGTTGGCTGTGCTGGTTGCTCTGTCATCCCGAGCGAGCCGAAGGCGAGTCGAGGGATCTACTGTGATGTACCCGTAGCCAGCTACGAGGCATGCACAATAGATCCCTCGACTCCGCGCTACGCGGCTCCGCTCGGGATGACAGCGCCAGCGCCGTTGGCGTCTCTACTCAGGCGCCGTCCCCCGCATGCCAAGATTGAGGATGCGCTGCAGCAGTTCCGGGTAGGAGATGCCCGCCGCTTCCGCGCCCGAGGCGAATTCCTCGCCTAACGCGATCTCCGGATTCGGGTTCGCCTCCAGAAAGTACAGCGTCCCGTCCGGCCGCAGACGGAAGTCGAGACGCGCGTAGCCCGAGAGCTCGAGCGTGCGGTAGATGCGCTTCGCGAGATGCTCCAGCCCCGCCGCGACGCCGTCCGGCAGATCCACCGCCGCGCGCTGATCGATGCCGTGCCGTTTCTGGTAATCCAGATTGTGCTTCGCGTGCGCGGTCGCGATGAGCGGCGCGCCGTCGCGCGCGTTGTCGAACACGAGCTCGCGCGGCGGCAGCGCCGTGAGCCGGTCGTTCCCGAGGACGCCGACGTAGATCTCGCGTCCCTCGATGAACTGCTCGGCGATCGCATCCGCGCTCAGGCGTCGATGGACGAACGCCACGCGCTCGGCCAGCTCGTCGTCGGTCTTGACCAGCGACGCCTGCGAGATGCCTAACGACGCATGGTCGGTGAGGCTCTTCACGAACAGCGGCAGCTGGAGGGACTTCGGCCGCCGCACCTTGTTGCCGAGGGGGAAGACGTGGAACGCCGGTACCCGGATGCGGTGATAGACGAGCAGCTTCTTCG
>Ga0310810_10002617_pt1 | contig 19384 bp, 14 predicted proteins | sample NCmetagenome_FD_207641 | JGI IMG/M metagenome (GOLD analysis project Ga0310810, IMG submission 207641) | Soil microbial communities from experimental microcosm in Duke University, North Carolina, United States - NC | ecosystem: Engineered > Artificial ecosystem > Soil microcosm > Unclassified ...
GAGGCGTTCGACTACGGCAAGAACCAGATCGATCGCAATCAGATGCGCGGCCTCGGCTTCGCCGGCTTCCGCGTCCACTTTCCCGTGAACCGGCCGACCTACAAGGACGAGACGCTCGTCTTCCTCGGCGCCAGCTATTTCCGGGCGCTGGGCCGCGGGCAGCGCTTCGGGATCTCCGCGCGAGGGCTCGCCATCGACACGGCGGAGAACAGCGGGGAAGAATTTCCTCGATTCGTGGAGTTCTGGATCGAGCGCCCGAAGGCCAATGCCCGCGAGCTGGTGGTCTACGCGCTGCTCGACTCCCCGCGGGCGACCGGCGCCTACCGCCTCGTCCTGGCCCCCGGCGTCAGCACCGTGCTCGACGTCGACGCCCGCCTGTTCCTGCGCCGCAGCGTCGACAAGCTGGCCCTGGCGCCGCTGACCAGCATGTTCTCGTTCGGCGCCAACGAGAGCCCGACGCGCGACGACTACCGCCCGCAGGTGCACGACTCCGATGGACTGTCGATCCAGGCGGGCACCCGGGAGTGGATCTGGCGGCCGCTGGTCAATCCCAAGCGCCTGCTCGTCACGTCGTTCGCGCTGAACAACCCGATGGGGTTCGGCCTCATGCAGCGCGAGCGCTGGTTCGGCAACTACGAGGACCTCGAGGCCCGCTACGACCTGCGCCCGTCGGTGTGGGTGGAGCCGAAGGGCTCGTGGGGCGCGGGGCGGGTGGAGCTGGTCCAGATCCCGGTCCCCGACGAGACCAACGACAACATCGTCGCGTACTGGGTGCCGGAGCGGCCGCCCAAGCCGATGGAGGCCTACGCCTACGGCTATCGCGTGTTCTGGCAGAAGGACCAGGAGCGGCGGCCGTCGTTCGGCTGGGTGCGGGAGACCCGCCGCGGGCACGGGTACACGAACACGCCGGAGGGCAGCGTCGAGCTCCACGTCGACTTCGACAGCCCGCTGTTCACGCGAATGCCGCCCACCGCCACCATGGACGCCATCGTCTCGATCGATAGCAACGGCGAGATCCTGGAGCGACACCTCACGCGCAACGAGGTCACCGGAGGCTGGCGCTTCGTCGTGCGCTTCCGTCGCCTCGGTGGCGGACGCCCGGTGGAGCTGCGCGCATACCTGGCCAGCGGCAACGAGGTGATGTCGGAGACGTGGAGCTACATCCTCCCGCCCGGCTAGAGCCTCACGCCGTCCGCGCAGCGTGCTGACTGACGGTTCATCGCGATCCGTCTCGCCGGAGCTCGCGGGCGGCACGTGGGGAGATTCCGCTTCGTTCGCTCCCGGCCGAACTCCTAAGATCGATGTGCTGTGGTCACGCGTCCGCGGCAGCAGCTCGGAGGTCTTGCCGCCTGGCTGATCGCGATGGCCGCACTGGCCACGCCCGCTCGCTCGGAATCGCTGCCGCTGATGGCCGTGGCCAGCATCCGCAGCATCACCGAGGCGCCCAGCGGGCGCCCCATCCCCATGTCGGCCGCAGTCGCGGAGACCGCCGAGCCGGTGGATCCCGCGCCGCCGGTCCTGCCACTGACGACCTCCGTCTCCACCCGGGAGGCGACCGACCTTCGCTCGCTCGTGGGAGAGGGCGACCGGTGGCGCCTGCTCGACGTGGGGGCCTCCGGCCGCTGGCAACCGCTCGGCGCGAAGTGGTCGCTCTCGGGCCAGTTCCCGTGCGCCGCGACGGATCTCTGGGCCGGCGCGTCCCTCGAGGGCACGGCGGAGCCCGCCTCGCTCGGCGCGAAGGGCGAGGTGGAAGGCTTCGAGACCGGCGTGCAGTACCGCGCGGTCGGCAAGCGACTGGAGCGGCTGGTCGGCGGGCCGCCGGCGCTCAAGGACCGTGAAGGCTATGTGCTGTGGGCCTCGCAGCGCGTGGGACTGCTCAAGCTGCGCCTGTCCGACTCCCGCCTGACCGACAACGTCGACCGCAATCCGGCACTGGCGCGGACCACGAAGGACCAGGAGGCGGTGAGCGCGGCGCTCTCGATCCCCGAGTGGCCCGTGCTCGAGCTCACCTACGCCTCCGGCGACTCGGCGCGCGTGCGGCTCACGCCCCAGGGGCACGAGAGCGATCCCGAGCGCGCTGACTTCGACAGCATCACCAGCACCGCGTATTACGACGGCGGGCCGGCGTGGGAGGCCACCGTGTCCACCACGCTCTCGCAGAGCCGCGGCGTGCTGGGCCAGCCCGACGAGACAGCGAGCGTGGTGCAGGACCTGAGCCTGACGCTGCGGCTGCCCGAGGCGATCATCGTGGTGCCCTCCATCACGCTTGCCCGCGAGCGCTCCGCGCTCCGCAGCGACTCCGCGACGGCCGGGATCACGCTGTCCTGGGCGCCGCCGGCCGGCGGCTGGACCACCTCGACGTACGCTGGCTACACCGCGACTCGCACCAGCGATGCGTCGATCAACGCCGGGACGGTGAGTCTGAGCGCCGCGCTGAGCTACGCGCTCGGCGCCTGGCTGCCGCCGCGGTCCAGCATCTCCGTCGAGGCCGGCTACGACCGCTACGTCGACGCGGTCGTGCCCCAGAGCTCGTCGCGCGCGGTCTCCGGCTTCGTGCTACTGCGCATCGCCGGCTTCTGACCGCCGACCGCCGACCCTTCGATGTCGCCTCTGCACGCGCTCTCGGCGGCACGGGGCTTGCGACCCTGAACCGCCTCGCGCGCCGTGGGTTGCGCGCGGTGCACGAACCGGGCGAGATCAACGGGCGGGTGAGGCCACAACGGCCGCAAGGAGACACCATGAACGCCATCCAGCTACTCAAGGGCGAGCACGACAAGGCCAAGCGCACGTTCGAGGAGATCCAGAACGCGGGCGCCGCCGAGCGGGGTGAGATCTGGTCGAAGCTGCAGCCCGAGCTGAAGGTGCACGAGCAGATGGAGGAGACGGCGCTGTACGGGCCCGTTGCGCGCGACGCGCGGGACGAGACGTTGACGGAGTGGCAGCAGGAGCACCACGAGGAGGTCGCCGACGCCGAGGCGCTGATCGACGAGATCGACGGCCTCGACCCTGCCTCCGACGAGTGGCTGGACAAGGTCGAGGAGCTGCTGGAGGCTCTCGAGCATCATATCGAGGAGGAAGAAGGGGACATCTGGCCCCGGATCCAGCAGGTATGGGATCAGACGAAGCTCGAGCAGGCCGGAGAGCAGATGGCGGCGCTCAAGCGCGAGAAGATGCCGCGCGCCGCGTGAGCCGGACCGGGGGCGGTGCCGCCGGCGCCGCCCCCCGCACCTAGGCGGGCTTCATCCGATCGCCGGCGCCTACGTCCTGCGTCACCCACATCAAGGCGCTGCTGCCGTGGCGCCTTCCCTTCCTCGGACGGCGACCGTAGAATGCGCGAGGCAGCCCCACTGACCAAGCCCAGGAAGGGAACAGCATGAGCGCTCAGGCCTCGCCGGTGTCGATCAAGGCATCCTCGCTCTCGTATCCGCGGCAGCACCTGGAAGACATCGGGTTCATGACGTGCATGACGCTCACCCTGCTCGGCAACTACGCCCAGACCGGGCACTTCGGCGGGCCGCTGGCCTACACGCCCTTCAACGTTGCCGCCCACCTGGTCGGTCCCACCCTGGGCGGTCTTCGCTACGATTACCGGCGGCCCAAGCATCCCTACGGCGACAAGTTCATGCTGGCGGCCGGCCACTGCGCGCCAACGTGCTACGCGCTGTGGATGATCCTGGGGCAGGCCCTCTACCGGAAGCATCAGGCGACGGGCGACAAGCGCTACCACGTCGCGCCCGAGATCGCGATGCTGCCGATCGACGCGCTGGGCTTTCGCCGGGGCGCCGGCGCACTGAAGACGCTGCTCGCCGACCAGGGGCTCACGGACCACCCGCTCTTCGCCCAGGCCAGGGGCCGCGGCATCCACGCGCTCTCCGGCCACATCGAGACGACGGACATGACGAACGACGTCAACGGTGGGCCCTCGGGCGTGGGCATCGCCTCCGCCGCCGGCAAGGCGGCGTTCTGGGACATCATGGGCGCGCCGATGGGCACGCCGAAGATCATCGCCTTCGAGGGCGAGTTCGCGATGACCGAGGGCCACGCCCAGGAGCTCAAGACGCAGGCGCTGGCGATGCAGGTGGGCAAGCGCCTGAGGATCTTTCTCTCCGACAACAACGCCGGCATCGACGACGCGTTGATCGGCGGCGTCGTGGCCGCCAAGTTCGACGGCTACCGGCTGGTCGATCAGTGGACCTCGTACGGCTGGAACGTCTTCACGCTCCCCGACGGTCACGACTACGACCAGATCGTGGCCGCGCTCAAGACGATGGAGGACTGGGATCCGGCCGATCGCCGCCCGATGATCGTGATTGGCAAGACGACCAAGGGCTACTGGCCGGCCGCAGTGAACGGCAAGATCCCCGGCGCCGGCGACCAGGTGGTCGGCTACCCGAGCCACCCCTACGGCATGAAGATGAACTCCGAATATTTCCTCGGCCTGGCCGGGACCTTCGAGCAGCGCTACGGGGTGGAGTTCGCCGGCATCCGGCAGGGCGCGGTCGGCGATCCGCGCGAGCGGCTGATCCAGTTCAAGACGAACATCGACGTCGTGATGTCCGTGCTCGACCGCAATGGCCTGGGCGACTGGCTGGCCGATCACCTGGTGGAGATCGGCGACATGGTCAAGGACGACCTGCCGATGCGGGCGGACGTCAAGCACGACCCGTTCCTCGACGATCGCCTGCGCGTGGCCAATCTCCCCGAGGAGCCGCAGACGCTGACCGTGCGCAACGCGATCTCCGGCGTGGAGAAGCAGCTCAAGATCGCACTGTTCCGCAAGGGCGGGGAGGTCGCCGGCGCGCGACGCGCGGTCTCCGAGATCGTCAAGTGGGCGAACTACGTCACCGACAACCGCCTGCTGTCGCTGGCCGCCGACCTCTCGGAGTCGATCAATCTCGAGCACGGTAGCATCTGGGGCCACTACGATCCCGAGACGAACCCGCTGGGCACGCGCCTGAAGGCCGCCATCCAGGAGGCGGGCAACGTGTCGAGCGCGATCGGCCTGGTCGGCCAGAGCGCCTCGGTCGATCCCGAGCAGTTCGCCGGCGTGTGGGCGTTCAGCGGCACCTACGGCGCGTTCACGCCGCTCATGTACCTGCCGGCCCGCGTGTGGAGCCAGCAGAACCAGGACAGCAAGTTCCGCACGGGCGTCCTGCACATCCTGGCCGGTCACTCGGGGCCGGAGACGGCGGCCGACGCCCGCACCCACTTCGGCATCTTCGCGCCCCAGGTCTGGAAGCTGTTCCCGCGCGATCAGGTGATCAACCTGAGCTTCTGGGACTACAACGACGTCGCGCCCGGCTACTTCGCGGCGGCCGAGATCGCCGCGCGCGAGAAGAAGGTCGGGATCATCGTCATCGAGGTGGCCCGGCCCGACTTCAAGGTCGCCGACCGGAGCACCTTCGCCGACACGGATGTCCGCGCGGCGGCCAAGGGTCTCTACGTCATCCGCGACTTCGCGCCCGGCCAGCCGCGGCACGGCTACGTCGTGGCCCAGGGCTCGAGCTCGACCTTCAACCTCGTGAGCGTGCTGCCGCGCCTGGAGAAGGCCGGCGTGAACGTGAAGGTGATCTCGGCGATCAGCGAGGAGCTGTTCGATCGCCAGCCCGAGGCGTACCGCAACGCGGTGCTGCCGCCCGAGGCGCGCCAGGACCTCATGTTCGTCAGCAGCGGCACGCGGCGCATGTGGCCGCTGCGCAACGTCGGCGCGCTGGCCGACGTGTACTCGCTCACCGCCGACTGGGACAACCAGTGGCTCACCGGCGGGCTGGAGGCGGACGTCATCGCCGAGGCCCATCTGGACGCCGAGTCGATCTTCGCCGGCGTGCAGCGCTTCGCCCGCGAGCGCGCCCAGCGCTTGGGTCGCCAGCGCGCGATGCTGGACGCCCTCGGCTAGCGCGCCCGCCGGCACGGGCGATGCAGCGACGTCGCGTGGCATGGTGCGCGCGTCGCCGTGGCGCCTCGGGGGTCTGGGCGTGCGAGAGCTGGTGGCTCGGGTGTGGGAGGCCGCTGACCGCGACGAGGTGATCGATCGCGCCGGCGCGCTCTCGTACTCGTTCCTCTTCTCGTTCTTCCCGCTCCTGCTCGTCGTCGCCGCACTGGTTCGCCTGCTGCCGGTGCACCACGTCATCCGCCAGCTGATGGACAGCGCCGCCCAGCTCCTGCCCGGTGAAGCCGAGCGCGTCGTCCGCGACACGCTGCGCCAGATCATCACCGGGGGCGGGCACCGCGGACTGATCTCGCTCGGGGCGCTCACCGCGCTGTGGGTCGGCTCCACCGGGCTGGCGACGGTGATGTCTATGCTCAACGTCGTCTACCGGGTGCGCGACGAGCGCCCGTGGTGGCAGCGACGGGCCCTCGCCGTGCTGCTGACCGTCGTGTTCGCGGCAGGGCTCGTCGTCGCGACCTTGCTCCTGATGGTGAATGCACGGCTGCGGCCGGCGCTGGGGCCGGCCGGGGGCGTGCTCACGAGCGTGGTGCCGGTGATCCTGGTGCTGGTCGCGGTGGACCTCGTGTACTTCGCCGCGCCGGCCGGCCGCCGGGCGTGGCACTGGCCAACACCGGGTGCGGTGACCTTCGCGGCACTGTGGCTGGCGATGTCGTTCGGGCTGCGACTCTATGTCGCCCACTTCGCGAACTACGATGTGATGTACGGCGCGATCGGGGGCGTCATCCTCTTCCTGCTCTGGCTCTTCCTCACCAGCGTCGTCCTGCTGCTCGGTGCCGAGGTGAACTGTGTGATCGCCGCCGCGGCAGGACGCCCGGCCCTGGTGACGCCGGAGACCTCGACGCCGCCGGTGGCGCCGGCCTCCCGCCGCTCCGCCTGACCGTTCCTGGTCTGTCCAGGCCTTCGCCAAATGTTTTTATGTCGCGCCGGGTTTGTGCTTCCATTGTGTCCTCGCGAGCATAGTGGGCGCTGATCCGCGCCGGGAGTCGCTGCTGGGGCTGCTCCATGGCGCGCGGGCCGTGCAACCTCGACCAGAAGGGGAGGGGCGGGATGATTCCACTCGACATCAACGGCAAGCGACAGAGCGTCGACTTGCCCGCTGAGACCCCGCTGCTGTGGACCTTGCGCGACGAGCTGGGCCTCACGGGGACGAAGTTCGGCTGCGGCATGGCGCTGTGCGGCGCCTGCACCGTGCATCTCGACGGCCAGCCGGTGCGGGCGTGCATCACGCCCATCTCGGCGGCCGCCAACAAGAAGGTCGTCACCATCGAGGCGGTCGGCAACCAGCCAGTCGGCAAGGCGCTGCAGGCGGCGTGGGTCGACGTGGGCGTGCCACAGTGTGGTTACTGCCAGGCCGGGCAGGTGATGTCGGCCGCCGCGCTGCTGGCGCGGACGCCCAAGCCAACGGACGCCGACATCGACGCCGCGATGGCGGGCAACATCTGCCGCTGCGGGACCTATTCGCGGATCCGCGCTGCCATCAAGCAGGCCGCGGCGAAGAACGGAGGGACGCGATGAAGACCTCCGACACCGTCGAGCGACCCGTGATCGTCGCCAACGTCAGCCGCCGCGGCTTCCTGCAGGGCGTCGCCGCCCTGGGTGGGCTTGTTCTCGCCGTCGGCTTTCCCTCGGCCACGCGGGGCGCCGACGACAAGAAGTACGGCGCCGACGGCATGCCCAACGGCTGGGTCGATGACCCCCTGGCGTTCGTCTCCATCGCGGAGGACGGCACGGTCACGATCGTCTGCCATCGCTCGGAGATGGGCCAGGGCGTGAGGACCGGCATGCCCATGATCGTCGCCGAGGAGCTCGAGGCCGACTGGAAGCGGGTGCGCGTGGCCCAGGCCCTGGGTGACGAGAAGAAGTTCGGCAACCAGGACACCGACGGCTCGCGGAGCACGCGGCATTTCTTCGAGCCGATGCGCCGTTGCGGGGCGGCGGCTCGCACCATGCTCGAGGCCGCGGCCGCCGAGCGCTGGAAGGTACCGGTGGGCGAGGTCGCCGCGAAGAACCACGAGGTGGTGCACAAGGCGACCGGTCGCCGGCTGAAGTACGGCGAGCTGGCCAAGGCCGCGGCGATGCAGCCGGTGCCCGCCCGCGACACGGTCAAGCTGAAGGACCCGAAGACGTTCCGCTATATCGGCAAGGGCCAGCTCAAGCTGGTCGACGGCAACGACATCGTCACCGGCAAGGCCCAGTACGGCATCGACACCCGCCTGGACGGCATGCTGTACGCGGTCGTCGCGCGGCCGCCGGTGTTCGGCGGCAAGGTGGCGAGCTTCGATCCTGCCGAGGCGCTCAAGGTGCCCGGCGTGGAGAAGGTAGTGCAGATCGAGGACACGCCGCTGCCCGCCCACTTCAACCCGGTCGGCGGCGTGGCGGTGCTGGCCCGCAACACCTGGGCGGCCATGCAGGGCCGCAAGGCGCTCAAGATCACCTGGGACGACGGCCCCAACGCTTCCTACGACTCCACGGCCTACAAGGCCTCGCTGGAGGAGTCGGCGCGCAAGCCCGGCAAGGTGGTCCGCAACGACGGCGACTACGACGCCGCCTCGGGCAGCGCCGCCAAGCGGCTGTCCGCCGAGTACTACGTCCCGCACCTCGCCCACGCCACGATGGAGCCGCCGGCGGCGGCCGCACGGATCGTCAACGGCAAGTGCGAGGTCTGGGGCTGCTTCCAGTCACCACAGGCCGCGCGCGACCTGGTCGCCAAGCGGCTGGGCATGTCGGCCGACGACGTGACCGTGCACGTGACCCTGCTGGGCGGCGGCTTTGGCCGCAAGTCGAAGTGCGACTACGGCATCGAGGCCGCGGTGCTCTCCAAGGCCGTGGACGGCAAGCCGGTCAAGGTCACGTGGACGCGTGACGACGACCTGCACAACTCCTACTACCACACGGTGTCGGTCGAGCATCTCGAGGCCGGCGTGGACGCCAAGGGCAAGCCGGTGGCCTGGCTGCACCGTTCGGTCGCGCCGACGATCATCTCGACCTTCGATCCGACGGCCAAGAACGAGGCGGCGCTGGAGCTCGGCATGGGCGTCATCAACGTGCCGTTCGCCATCCCCAACGTGCGGATCGAGAACCCCGAGGCGATCGCCCACACGCGGATCGGCTGGTTCCGGTCGGTGTCGAACATCCCGCACGCCTTCGCGGTGCAGTCGTTCGTCGCCGAGCTGGCCGCGGCGGCGGGCCGCGATCAGAAGGACTACCTGCTGGAGGTCATCGGGCCGGCGCGGCAGGTGAGCCCGGACACCCTGGGCGATACCTGGAACCACGGGGAGTCGCCCGAGCGGTATCCGGTGGACACGGGTCGGCTGCGCCGGGTCATCGAGACGGCGGCCCGGGCCGCCGGCTGGGGTCGCAAGCTCCCCAAGGGCCACGGCCTCGGCATCGCCGGCCACTATAGCTTCGTGAGCTACGTCGCCACGGTCGTGGAGGTGGCGGTCGACGACAAGGGCACCCTGACGATCCCGCGCGTGGACGTCGCGGTGGACTGCGGCGCCACCGTCAATCCCGACCGCGTGCGCGCCCAGATGGAGGGCGCGTGCGTGATGGGCGTGGGTGTCGCCACGCTCGGCGAGATCAGCTTCAAGGACGGGCGGGTCGAGCAGAACAACTTCGATTCATACCAGGTCACCCGGATGGATGCGGCACCGCGGGAGATCCGCGTGCACATCGTCCCCGGTGACTATGCCAAGCCGCTGGGCGGCGTCGGTGAGCCGGGCGTGCCGCCGATTCCTCCGGCGCTCTGCAACGCGATCTTCGCGGCCACCGGCAAGCGGATTCGCCGCCTGCCGATCCGCGACCAGCTCCAGGCCTAGGTCCGGATTCCACCAACCCGGTGCGGGCGTCGCTCACGCGGCGCCCGTACCGGCGGCTCGCTCGCGGCATGCCCGGCCCGGCGGCGTGTGCTGCTATAGTGCTTGGCGATGAGCACCGGGCCGCGCTGCTTCGTGATCGTTCCCAACACCACGCCCGACCTGCACACCAGGCTGGCCTCGGCGTTTGCCGACGATGCGCGCGTGTTCGTCCTGCGCGATCGCCGCACCGATGACAAGGCCATCACGAAGGTGGGCATCTTCGCCGTCGGCGGGGGCCCGCTCGACCCGGCGCTGCGCCGGGCGGTCGAGGACAAGCTCCGCGCCCTCGGCGTCGCCTGAGCCTGGGCCAAGCCGCGCCCGAGCGCCGCTACTTCGCGTCGTACACGCGCAGCGTGAAGTCGGAGTTGCCGGCGGCGTTCAGCCCCGCGCCAGCGACGAAGGCGCGCCCGCCATCGACCGCCACCGCGAGCCCGCCCGTCATTCCGAACGGCGAGGACCCCACGCCGCCGACCGGCTGGAACTCGTCGTCGAAGAGAATGTCGCCGTTTCGCGCGTCGTAGGAGCGCACCACCCAGGTGCCCAGCGGACCCGCGTTGAACGCTCCGATGCCCACGGCGAACACGCGGTGGTTCTGGGTCACGAGATCGCGGGCGTGGCACAGGCAGCGCTGAACGAAGGGATTCGAGCCCGGGAACTGGTCCTCCCAGCGCAGTATCCCCGTGGCGCTGTCGTACGCTTGCACAAGAAAAGCCTCCTGGTTGAACGACCCGGGCACCCAGCGGATCCATCCGGCCACGAAGGTGAGTCGATGCTCGAGGTCCGCGGCAATCACCGCATTCGCGAAGCCCGTGCCCACGCCCGAGCGCATCTCCCAGAGGAAGCCGCCGTTGTCGGCGTCGTAGGCCTGCACGTGGAGGTCGTCGAGGGCGATCGACCCCTGACCGGCGACGATCACGCGCCGTCCGTCGGCGGCGATCGCCAGCGCCCGGCAGGGCGAGACGTGCACGGTTGCCCAGTTCAGATCGCCATCCGGGGCGTCGTACGAGCGCACGTGACACGAGGTGGTCGCCCCCGGCCCGGTGACGGTGCCCGTGACGTACGCGTTGTGGCCGCTCACCACCAGACCGCGAGGCGCGCCGACGACGTTGTCGTAGCCGACCGGCGGCGCCGGCCTGTCCTGCCAGGCGATCACGCCGGTCTTCGTCACGTACCCGCGGACGAACAGCCGCGTCGCCCCCGTGGTCGTGGCGGTGGTTCCCGTGATCAGCACGCGTGAGCCCACGGAGGCGAGGCCGTTGAAGCTCTGCAGGGCCGAGCGGTCCTCCCACGCGAGCTTGCCGTTCTTGACGGCGTAGGCTCTCAGGATCAGACGCGGGCTGCCCGTCACTGGCTGCGACGTGCCCCCGACGACGACCACATCGCCCTCGATCACCACCGCGGAGGCCGCGTCATTGGCCCCGCCCGCGTTCACCTGATCCTTCCAGAGGAGAGCGCCGGTCTTGGCGTCGTAGGCGCGCACCACGAAATCCGTGTTCCCGGCGGCGTTCTGGGCCGAGCCCACAGCCACCACCCGCTCGCCGGCGGCCGCCACTGCCAGCGCAGCATCAGCACCACCGGCAAAATCGACCTGGTCCTGCCACAACAGGTCTCCCGCTTCTGTCTTGGCCCAGGCCTCGGGTGCGGTGAGCAACAGGAGGCTCCCGAGAAGCAGGGCGGGCAAGCGGCGAGTCATGGCGCACCTCCGAGGCTGGAGAGTACCGCGGTTGGGCCGGCAAGCGTACATTCTTGCTGCCGCCGACACGACTTCGTCACGCACGGACGTGTGCTCCCCACCGGTCTTCCGCGCTCGGCCTTGCGGCCCGCGCACTTTCCCTCCAGTCGTCACCTGTGTCCCGATGGCCCAGCCATGATGAGGAGTGCCGCTCGCTCGCCGCGCCCGTCTCTCAGAACCTTCGTATACTCCTCGCGCATGTCGACGCCCCCGGCCGTTCGCGATGCCGCCGACGCCCCACGCGTGCGCGGCCTTCCGCTCCTGGGCGTCGGCTGGGCCGCCGCGCGCGATCCCTGCCGCTTCTTCGTCCGCTGCCACGCCGACTATGGTCCCGTCTTCCGTGTGTCCTATCCAGGCCGCACCATCACGCTCATGGCGGGCCTGGAGGCCAACGCGCTGTTCGCGACCGAGGGCGCACGCATCTTCAGCGCCGGGCTGACCTACGCGCGCGTCACGCGCGAGCTCGGCACGTCGCTGTATCCCAACGCCCACGACGGCGCGCGGCACCACGACCTGCGGCAGCTCCTGGCCCCCAGTCTCTCGGCGCTGGCCGTCGAGCCCTTCCTGCCGCGCCTCTTCGCGATGATCCGCGAGCGCGTCCGGGCCTGGCCGGTCGGCTCGGTCACCTCCGTCGGCCGCGCGCTCTCGACCTTGGTCTGCGACGTCGTCGGCGTCTGCACGACCAACCGTCCGGTCGGCCGGCCGCTGTCGCGCGACATCGCGCTGTGGGCCACGCTCATGGGCGCGATCGGGGTGGGCGGTGCGTTTCCCGAGTGGCTGCTCTACGTGCCGCCGGTGCGTGCCGCCCGCAGCCGCTTCGCGGCCTTTCTCCGGGCGGCACTCGACGAGCATCGCGCGCATCCGCCCGGCCTGGATCGCGAGCCCGATGCGCTCGACTCGCTGCTGGCCGCCGCGGCGCGCGTGCCCGAGCTGAACGAGCCCACGGCGCTGCTGGGACTGGCGATGATCCCGATGAAGAACGCGGGGATCTATCTCTACCGGCTCGTGAGCTTCGTGCTCTACGAGCTGCTGCGACATCCGGCCCTCCTGGAGGCGGTGAGCGCCGAGGTCGACGCCGCCTTCGCGAGCGGCTCGCCCGGCCTCGAGGAGCTGCGACGGATGCCGATCTTGCACGGCACGATCCTCGAATCGCTGCGGCTCTACCCGATGGCGGTCGCGCTGCCCCGTGTGGTCGCCGAGCCGTACGAGCTCGCCGGCTTTCGCTTCAAGTCGGGCCAGACGGTATACATCGCCGGCCCGGTCACGCACTTCGACGGCTCGCTGTTCCCCGAGCCCGAGCGCTTCGAGCCGGCTCGCTACGAGCCGGCGCGCTCGGAGCATCGCCGGCCCCACGCCTACGCGCCGTTCGGTCTCGGCGCCCACGCGTGCCTGGCCCGCGGCTACTCACAGACGCTCACCGCGGCCATCGTGGCCGGCGTGCTCGAGGCGGCGCGGCTGCGGCTGGAGCCGCCGGGCTACACGATCCGCGTCCGCGCCATCCCGGTGCCGATCCCGGAGGCGCGCTTCAAGTTCCGGACGCTCGCGCAGCGTGACCGGCCGTCCGCACCGCCGCGCGAGGCCACCCTGCGCGAGGGACTGTCGAGCATGCTGGGGGAGCTCAGTCTGGAGCAGCGCGAGTCGGTCTTCGCCGACCTCGCGACGTACACCTTCGAGGCGGGAACCACGATCTTTCGCCAGGGTGATCGCGCCGACCGGTTCTACGTCGTCCGGCGCGGCATGCTGGAGGTGGAGCAGGTGGAGCCGGGCCGGGCGCCGCGCGTGCTCACGCGGCTCGCTCCCGGCGATGCCTTCGGCGAGATCGGGCTGCTGCAGGGCGTGCGGCGCACCGCCACCGTGCGTGCGATCACGCGGGTCACGCTGCTGGGGCTGGGCCGGGAGGCGTTCAACACCCTCGCGGTCCACGGCGACGTCACCCGTAGCGAGGTCGTGCGTCTGATCGAGCGGCGGGTGCTCGTCACGAACCTGGCGCACGCGCTGCCGGCGCTCGAGGGCCCGGCGCTGCAGCGCCTGGCCGGTACCGGGCAGATGCGCACCTTCGCGCCGGGGGAGGTGATCGTGCGCCAGGGCGAGCCGGCCGATCGCTTCTACGTGCTCACCCAGGGGCGCGTCGAGGTCGTGGTGGCCCCGCCGGCCGGCGCGGAGTTCGTCGTCGCCGAGCTCGGCGCGGTCGAGTGCTTCGGCGAGATCGGGCTCTTGCAGCGACGGCCCCGCACCGCGACCGTGCGGGCCGGGCGCGCGCCGGTGCAGGTGCTGGAAATCCCGCGCGAGCGGTTCGAGGAGCTGCTGGCGGGCTCGACGCCGACCGCCGAGGATCTCGCGCACGTGGCGGGCGAGCGCCTGCTCGCGCTCGTCAAGGCGGGCGCCGTCCCGGCCGAGTGAATGCCCGCACGAGCCGGCACAGCTCCCGGGTGCCAGTGGGGCGGCGCCGCGGCGCGTTACGGGCTGGTTGCGAGGCGGCGGGCTACCTCGCGGTGGGCGCGGCGGTCCAGCGCTGACCGGTGACCGCGGTCACCACCGCCGGGCCGGCGGCGTGCGTGGCGATCACCCCGGCGATGTCGCGACAGCGCGTGATCCGCGTGGCGCGTGCGATCAGGCCGGTGTCCGGCTTGTCGCCGTCGTGCGTGGAGAGCACGTAGCGCGGGTGCAGGCGGGCCGCGACGGCCGCCGTGGCCTCGGGCCCCAGGTTCGCGACGCCGCCCAGGTGCCCGGGCAGGTCGACCAGCGAGAAGGTGCAGAGCAGCGCATCGACGCGGCCGAGGCTCTGTCGCTCGACGGCGTCGATCGTGGGACCGCTCGGCAGCAGGCCGTGCGGTGAGTACACGAGCGTCGTGCCGCTGCGCTCGCCGCGAATGACGAGCGCGTTGTGCGTGGTGTCGAAGAGCGCGGCGGCTCGACACCACGCGAGCGTCACGCTTCCGACCGACACCGCGCGCTCCCGCCGCGTGCAGTTGCCGAGCGCGGCGACGCGGTGGAACCGACCGAGCGCTTTCACGAAGGGCCAGGCCACGGTCGGTGTGAAGGCCGGCAGGTCCCGGGGCAGGGTGCGCAGGGTCGTGCGGTTGCAGTGATCGGGGAAGGGATGGGTGATGATCAGCGCATCCACCGGCGGCACCTCCTCCGGGCGCAGCGCCGGCGTGCCGAGGTAGGCGCGATGCACCGCCGGATGGCCGACGGTCGCCGGGCCCAGCAGCCAGGGATCCAGCAACAGGCGCAGGCCGTCGAGCTCGATCAGCCAGCTGGTGTCGCCGTTGAGGAGAGTGAGGCTCAGCGCGGTGGTACTATCCGCCGAGGTCTGGGGCCGTGACGACTCGCTCATCAGCGCCCCGGGGGGCGGCGGGCCAGGGTGAAGAAGCTCGGCGTGAAGATGCCGGCCTCGCCGGCGCGCACCATCACGGTCGCCGTGCGATTCAGGAAGCGGCTGACCTCGCCGGCGCCGCGCGGCACGGCCCCCACCGTCTCGAGCCCGCGCACCAGCACGTTGGTGAGGCTCCGCCCGAGCGGGCTCGAGCGAAAGCCGCTCAGCGTGAACCAGCGCCGCCCGGACAGCGGCAGGTACCACGGCGTCTCGGGATCGGAGCGCGCCGCCATGTCCTCGCTCTCGAGCGTCTCGAAGCCGGCCGCGGCCAGCGCGGCGAGCACGTCGCAGGGCCGGCGCAGGCGGGGCAGCCCGTTGCCGATCTCGATCGCCTCTCGCAGCGCCCGGTGCTCGGCACGGTCGTCCTCGTAGACGTCGGTCAGGCACCACTCGTAGCCGGCGAAGCAGGCCCCCGGCTTGAGCACGCGATGGAGCTCGGCGTACACGCCCGCCAGGTCCGGGGCGTGCGGCGTCGCCTCGATCTGGTAGGCGGCGTCGAGGCTGGCGCTGGCCAGAGGCAGCGCCATGAAGTCGCCCTGCACGACACGGCAGAGATCGTCCAGTCGCGCCGCGCGGTTGTGCAGGCGGGCCCGGGCGACGTGGTAGGCGTTGTTCGTCACGCCCACGATGCTGGCGTGCGAGGCCCGCGCGATCGTGCGCATCGGCCCGCCGACGCCGCAGCCGGCGTCCAGCACGGACATGCCCGCGTGCAGGCCGAGGCGCAGGGCCACGTAGAGCTCGCTCCGCGCGATCGAGGCCGCGAAGTCCTCGCCCCGGTGCCGCGGCGCGAAGTGGAAGGACTGGCCCCAGCCGTACTCGTAGAAGTCGGTGACGAGGTTGAAGAAGCGATTGGTGGTGGCGCCGTAGTCGGCGCGGCGGGCCTCGGCGTCGACCTGCGCCTGATAAGTGCTCGCCGCCGCCTGCACGGCATCGCGGGGCAGCGCGCTGCGGTACAGATCGGTCAGCTTCGGCGTCGTCATGGGTTCCGGCGATTGTACTCGACTGATGCGAGGGGCGGGCAGCGCGGGGGACCCGCGTGAAGACGCCGCGCCTGTCCGATCTCGGCCGCGGGACCCTGCCGTCCTCGCGCGTGCAGGGCGTCGTCGACGCCTACGCCACCTCGCACGCGGGTGCGGTGGCCGCGCGCACGGCGCACTACGCGGAGGTCGTCAACCAGTACTACGACCTGGTGACCGACTTCTACGAGTACGGCTGGGGCCAGTCCTTCCACTTCGCGCCCCGACTGCGCGGCGAGTCGCTGGCCGCCTCGCTCGCGCGCCACCAGTTCCATCTGGCCCTGGCGCTCGCCCTCGCGCCCGGCATGCGCGTGCTGGACCTGGGCTGCGGCGTCGGTGGGCCGATGCGCGCCATCGCCCGCTTCTCGGGCGCGCGCATCGTCGGCGTCAACAACAACGCCTACCAGGTGGACCGCGCCCGCGCCTACAACGCGCGGGCCGGGCTGGCCGCACAGTGCGAGGTCGTGCACGGCGACGTCATGGCGCTGCCGTTCCCGGACGCCAGCTTCGACGGCGTCTACGGGTTGCAGGCGATGTGTCATCTGCCCGACTGGCGGGCGCTGTTCACGGGTGTGCGGCGCGTGATGAAGCCGGGCGCGCGACTGGCCGCCTCGGACTGGGTGCTGACCGAGCGCTACGACGACGGCGCCGAGCACCGCGCGATCCGGAAGGGAATCGAGGTCGGCGGCGGCCTGCCCGACCTTCATACCGCCTCGGAGGCGCTCGCCGCGATCGAGGCAGCCGGCCTCACGATCCTCGAGCATCGCGACCTGGCCGGCGAGTCCGATCCCGAGACCCCCTGGTACCAGCCGCTGGCCGCCGGCTGGTCGATGTCCGGGCTCATGCACACACGCCTGGGGCGCTGGCTGACGAACCGGACGGTGCGTGTCCTCGAGACCGCGCGGATCGCACCCCGCGGTGCCACCGCGGTCAGCACCTTTCTGAATGCCGGCGCCGACGCCATGGTGGCCGGGGGGCGGACGGGCATCTTCACGCCGCTCCTCTACCTCGTCGCCGTCCGCTCGTGACGCATCGCACGGGGAGCCCCACGTTTGGACTCACGGCATCGGGGGGTGCGCCCGTAAAATGGCGGGCATGAGCCACTCAGTGGGGTTCCGGACGATCGCCCTGGTGCTGGTCGCGGTGCTCATGGTCATCGTGGCCACGCCGGCCCGATCGGAGGCGATGGAGCCGACGACGATCCTGGCCATCGCCAGCCTTGCCACCGGGGGCCTCGTGCTGATCGCCTACCTGATCGTCGCCAACATGCACGACAGCGACAAGAGCGCGCAGAACGGCGCCATGGCGCGGACCGGGCGTGTCGTGTGGATGTCCTGCGACGGAGACGAGTGCAACGAGGTGCCGGCCAGTGTCGCGGCCGAGATGGGAGCAAAGCTCCCAGAGACCGCGCTCGCTCCCGCCGCCGCGGCCAGCGCCGGCGAGGGCCCCTAGCCTCCTTCAGTCCAGCGGCAGCGCGACGACCCGCCGGTGTGCGCTGGCCATCAGCGCCGCCGTGATGATCTCCTGGACGTCCCGCCCGATGTCGGCGGCGCACAGGTCCGTGACCTCGCCGCCACCCCGCAGACACGACAGGAAGTGCGTCGGACCGTCGCGCTCGTCGGCGGGCAAGAGCGGGGGCTCGATGTCGCGACTCCCCGCCGGCGTGACCAGCTGAACCCGGCCCCCTGCGACGCGCTGGCTCTCGTGAGTGGCGCGCGGCTGGTGGACGATCAACGTCCCGCGATCGCCGTAGACGACCATCGCGAAGCCCGGCTCGCCCCCGATCTGGGTCCAGCTCGCCTCCAGCAGCCCGATGGCCTTGCGATAGGACAGCACGGCGACCGCGTTGTCCTCGGCGATCAGGTCGGGCTTGCGCGGCGCCGGCGTCACCGCGGTCACGCGCTCGGGCTGGCCCAGCACCAGCCGGCAGAGCAGCGCGCCGTAGCCGCAGTAGTCGATGAGCGCGCCGCCGCCGTTGCGCTTGGGATCGTAGAGCCACTCGCTGAACTGCGGGGAGCACCCGAACTCACGCGGGCCCGCGTGCCCGCCGCGATGGTTGAGCTGGATCGGCTCGCCGACCGCGCCGCCCGCGACCATGTCGAGGCCGTGGCGCAGCGCCGGCCGCCAGGCCGTGGGCCAGTTGACCATCAGCGGCGTGCGCGTGCGGCGCGCGGCGCTCATCAGCGCCTCCGCGCCCGGCAGGTCCGCGGCCATCGGCTTCTCGATCATCACCGGCAGGCGCCGCTCCAGCGCGCGCACGCCGAGCTCCGCCGAGGTCCGGTTGTCGGAGAAGACGAAGACCGCGTCGAGGTCGCGCCGCTCGAGGAGATCGTCGAAGCTCGTGTGGACGGCGGTGTCGCCGTACAGGCCGCGCAGCCGCTCGCGCAGCGCGGGGTCCGGCTCGGCCGCCGCGACGAGGCGGCCCAGGTCACCGCCGGTGAGCGCGCTCAGATTGGACCAGACGTGATCGTGGCTGAGTCCGAGGACCCCGACGTTGAGTCGTGCCATCGGCTCAGCGGGCCGTCCCGGCGAGCCAGTCCCACATCCTGCCTGCCATGGTAACCGAGAGCTCGACGTCTTCGTCGAGCATGTAGCGCGCTGCGACAAGATCGCGCGCGGCGACCCGCACGCGCTCCAGGTACGCCTCGCGCGAGGCGTAGCGCTCCTCGACCGATGGACGCGGATCGTTTGCGGCGAGGCGCTCGCTCCGGGTGCGCGCGAACGGCAGGGTCCCGCCCGCGAAGACCAGCAGCTGCTCGGCGCCGCCGATCTCGGGATGGCGCAAGGTCCAGCCGGTGTGGGCGGCCAGCGGCACGCGCACCTCCGGGAGCGCGATGCCGGCGACCTCGTTGCCGTCGGCGTCGACCGCGGAGACGAGCGAGCCGAACGCCTGACCCTCGCGCGGCGGCGCCAGCGACATGACGCGCCCGGTGGGGTCGGCGCCGAAGTCCTGGCGGCGCGGGCGGGCGTGGTGGCGCGGGAAGTGTGCGCCGGGGATCGAGCCGAAGACCTTGGCGAGCGATTCCGGCGGCACCGCCGTGCCGTCGTCCAGGCGCGGATACCGGCTGGGCGGAGGCGCCACACCCTCGGTCACCCAGCGATCCAGGTTCTCGAGACAGGCGCGCAGGAGGCGGCCGTAGTGGAGGACGCCGCGCAGGTTCTGCGAGCGCTCGCTCCAGCCCGACGGATCGGCGGCGATCGGCGTGGTGTCCGTGGGTGGCCACACGCCGGTGCCGTGCTCGGTGCCCGTGAAGTGATAGACCCGCGTGTGCGGCCCGAGGACGACGTCGCGCAGCCCGTCGGGGTCGGTGTGGTTCAGCGAGGCGTCGCCGCGGTGGTACTCGGCCGAGGTGTTCGTGTAGAAGACCTTGAGCCGGCTGCCACGGGCGTCGATGCGCCCGTGCAGGGCGTCGGTGACGCCGGTGGTGGTGTCGGTCGAGGCCACGTCGGTCG
>Ga0310810_10002618_pt1 | contig 19384 bp, 15 predicted proteins | sample NCmetagenome_FD_207641 | JGI IMG/M metagenome (GOLD analysis project Ga0310810, IMG submission 207641) | Soil microbial communities from experimental microcosm in Duke University, North Carolina, United States - NC | ecosystem: Engineered > Artificial ecosystem > Soil microcosm > Unclassified ...
GATCGCCAGCGTCCCGTCCCCGCCGATGACCACGAGCGCGTCGAGCTTCAACTGATGGAACATCTCGACGCAACGCGCGGAATAGTCCTTCGTGCCGCCGGAGGTCTCAATCGGGTACGCGAACGGATTGCCGCGGTTCGTGGTGCCCAGGATCGTGCCGCCGATCCGCAGAATCCCGGCCACGTCGCGCGGGACCAGCCGCCGCCAGCGATCCCCTTCGATCAGTCCGTCGAAGCTGTCCTCGAGACCGATGACTTCGCAGTTGCAGTTCGCGGCGCTCTTCACCACGGCGCGGATGACTGCGTTGAGTCCGGGGGCGTCGCCCCCGCCCGTGAGCACGCCGATCCGCCGGACGCCCGAACGATTCTCCATCTGGGGAGTATATGGAAACGGGGTTGGGGGTGGAGGTCGGAGGCTGGGGGTCGGAGGTCAGGCGTCAGGTGTCCGGCGTCGAGTTTGGATATCGGACGTCGGATATCGGTTATCGAATATCGGATATTGGATGTCAGAGCGATCGCTCAAAGCTCGAAGGGACCGATGCTCCCAGAGAAATCGACTCGAAGGGCAATCACGATCTCGTAGACATCCTGCCTGTGTCGAATGGCGACGTCTGGCTCGGACATATGCGGCCAGACGTCGCCCGTCAACGCGGCCTACCGACGGAGACGGAACCGACGAACGCCGGCTCCGAGAAGGCCCGTTCCGATGAGCACCAGACTCGCGGGCTCGGGAACTGTTGCTTCTACGTCCGAAGCGGCAGAGGCGGTGATATTCGTGTTGTTGAACGTAAAAGGCGTGCCCTCGGCTACCAAGGTCGCGCCTGGGGGAGCTACCAGAGAACCGCCGGGCTCGAGGTCGGACACGAAGCTCCCGGTCAGAGTGGCCACACCTCCGGGGCCTCCACCCGTGTAGCTGAAGGTCAGGATGTCGCTGACGCCACCTCCGGGCTCGATAAAGGCGATCGTGCCGCTGGTCGGCGCAACGAGCGCTCCGCCGGTCAGGAACTGACCTGTGAACGTGTGGGTGATCGGACCGGACGCGACGGTGCCTTCCGAAACCGTGGCTGATGCAGTCCCCAAGCTGGGCGCCAGGATCGTCGTGCCGTCAAGGATGAACCCGAACCCTGCGTCAAATTGGCCGACATTGAAGATGATGGACCCTTCAACGGTCGCATCATTGATGGTGAGGCTCGCGGCCGTTGCGGGCCGCGAAACCAGAAGCGCAAGCCCGGCGATGGCGACACACGACGACGGCAATCGCTTCATCTTGACCTCTCTTGTGTTTTCGAGGGTGGCGGCCCGGCTCGGCCGCTGTTTACGGACGTTCCGTCGGCTGAGGGCCGACAGCATCAATCGTCGGAATGTGGGCGTCGCGTCTCTCCGGAAGCCAGCATCTTGGCCGGCACGTGCGGCCGCTGCAGCATGCAATATCGGTGCGAATTGCGAGCAGTTCTAAGTCCTGACAATTCATGGAATTTTCGAGAGAACACTCCGAAAATGTCGCGTGCCGGGAGACTTTTGTCGGCAGCCACCCCGCTGCGATCTCGCGGCATGACGCGGTCGGTGTCATCTGCAACGCGTGGCGCATTCATCAATGCTGAATGCGTCCCACATACGCCAGTGCCGAAGCAGTGCGTGATGGTTGTCGGAGGAAGTATTAAGTCGTTGGATTTGACTGGTGGACGGCAGGAGGCTCGAACTCCCGACCTCCGCGTTGCGAACGCGGCGCTCTCCCAACTGAGCTAGCCGCCCACTTCGGTGTGCAGACCGAACGCCGATTATACCATCCGCATTGAGCACACTATTCGTCGACCCCCGCGGCGCCCGACTCCGCCACGACATCGGCGAGCTTCCCGCGCCGCTTCAGCATCGTCTCCACCAGGCCGCGCAGCGCCTGCGCCGCAACCGCGTTCGCGAGCGTGAGCCGCTGAAGATCGTCGAGATCCGCGTCTGGAATCTCCGCGCGCGGGTCCAAGGCCTCGACGCGGGCCGCCAGGTCCGAAAGATTGTGCGCTGCCGAGCGGGCTCCCCGCATCGACGCTTTCAAGGCCTCGATCTCCGTCGCGTCGGCCATGGCACGTCACTTTATCTCAGTTACTGCTTCTGAACATTCGCTGACGATTCTGTGATCGACAGGTGAGTTTTCCGCACTCGGTTTGCCCCCAAATCACCGCGAATCCGGATGTTAGCGGCGGCGAGCAAAATTGGCACGGTTGGAGCGCGGGTTGCAAACTTGTCCGGTCCGTGCAAATGTCCGCGACAGCTCTCGACTCCGAGGCCTCTCTGTCGTCGTCGGGCTATGAAGATGGCCTTGGCCGCCGTGTGCTCGCCTTCGATCGCGAGTCGGGGACCATGCTGGAGCGGCTGGTCCTCCGCCCGGAGCTCGGAGCGTTCGAGCACGCCCTGCGGGAGCGATTGACGATTGTCGCGGGCCTCGAGGACGAGCACTTCGCGCGCCCGCGCGACATCGAGCGCGATGCCGACAACCAACTGACCGTCATTTCCGATTACGTGCCCGGCCGGCGTCTCGTCGACATCCTCGACGCCGCCGCGGACCACGGCATCGTGGCGGGATTGGATGCGGGCCTGGGACTTCTCTTGGAGCTCCTGCCGGCGATCGCGCGGCTGCACGACGCGGGCCTGGCGCACGGCAGCCTTGCCGCCGGACGCGTGATCATCACGCCGGCCCGCCAGCTCGTCCTCCTGGATGCGATTTACGCGGAGCCGCTGGAGCGGCTGAAGCTCACCCGGCGCCGCCTCTGGTCCGAGCTGCGGCTCGCGTTTCCGCCGACCGCGGGGATCGCCCGCTTCGACAAAGGGGCGGACCTCTCCGCCGCCGCCATGATGGCCGCCGCGCTCATCGTGGGGCGTCCGCTGGGCGACGACGACTACCCGGAGGGGATCGCGGCGCTGCGGCACGAGATCCTCGAGATCGCGAGCATTCGCGGCTCGAAGTCGTTCGCGGAGTCGAGCGACGTGTTCTTTCTCGCGACGCTGCCGCTCGCGGGCCGGCGGTCGATCAAGTCGGCGGATGAAGCGGCGATCGATCTGAGAAAGCTCGTGCGGAAGGAACTGGGCATCAACACCTGCCGGACGGCCCTGCTGGAATTCCTGCAGCAGGTCGAAACGGCGGACGCGGATCGCGTCGTCGCCGAGGCCACCTGGCAGGAGGTCGAGCGCTCCGACGCGGAACGCCGCGAACGCGCCCGGAACGAGAAGCAGGCGCGCGAGGACGCCGAGCGCGCGGTTCGCGAGCGAGCCGGGGCCGAGCAGCGGGAGCGCGATCGGATCGCGCGGGAGCGCGCGGAAGCGGAACAGCGCGAGCGCGAACGGCTGGAAATCGAGGCGCGCGAACGCGCCGAGCGGGAAGCGCGCGAGCGCGCGGAGGCGGAGAAGCGCGAGCGCGAACGCCTCGAAGCGGAACGTCTCGAACGCGAACGTCTCGAACGCGAACGCCTGGAGCAGGAACGCCTCGCGCGGGAGCGCGCGGAAGCCGAACGGCTGGAGCGCGAGCGGCTTGAACAGGAAGCCCGGGAGCGCGCCGAAGCCGAGAGACGCGAGCGCGCGCGGCTCGAGGCCGAACGAGTGGAGCGTGAGCGCCTCGAGGCAGAGCGCCGCGAACGCGAACGCGCCGAACAGGCCCGCCTGGAGGCGGAGCGCCTGGAGCGCGAGCGCCTCGAACACGGACGGCTCGAAGCCGAACGGCGAGAGCGCGAGCGCCTCGAAGCCGAGCGGCGCGAAGCCGAACGACTGGAACGGGAGCGGCTCGAAAAGGAACGGCTGGAGGCCGAGCGTCGCGAGCGCGAGCGGCTGGAAAAGGAACGCCTCGAAAGGGAACGCCTCGAGAAGGAAGCGCGCGAGCGCGCCGAGAAGGCCCGGCTCGAGGCGGAGCGGCTGGAGCGCGAGCGGCTGGAACGCGAACGCGTCGAGAAAGAGCGGCTCGAACGGGAGCGTGCGGAAAGAGCCGCGCGCGAACGCGCCGAGAAGGAGGCGCGCGAGCGGGCGGAAAAAGCCCGACTCGAGGCGGAGCGCCTGGAGCAGGAGGCCCGTGCGCGCGCGGAAAAGGCGCGCGCCGAGGCCGAGCGCCTCGAACGCGAACGCCTCGAGGCGGAGAAACGCGAACGCGAGCATCTCGCCGCGGAACGGCGCGAGCGCGACCGGCTCGAGGCGCAGAGGATCGAGAACGAACGGCTCGATCGCGAGGCGCGGGAACGCGCCGAGAAGGCGCGTCTCGAGGCCGAGCGGCTCGAATGGCAGGATAGCGAAGAACCACCCGCGCCGGCCGAGTCGGTGAAGGCCGATCGTCCGTCCGGGAAGAAGAAGAAGAAATCAACCGGGTGGCTGGTTCCGCCCGATCGCGCGGCCGCTTTCGAGCCGCCGGTGCCGCAACCGGCTCCGCCGGCCACGCCGGTCGCACGCCCATATCCGGTTTACGTGCCCCCATCCGAACCTGCCGTCTGGACGCCGGAGGAGCCGAAGCCGCTGGATCGGAAGATCGAAATCGCCCCGGTCGCGGCGTCGACGCCCGCGCCCATCATTCAGCACGGGTTCGCGACGAAGCCTGCCTCGTCGCCGATCCGCTTGAAGGATCCCGACCGATCGACGTCGGTAGCGGCCGCCCGCTCGGAAGCGCGCCACGAACCGGTCACCATGTCGGCAGAAGGAGCCTATGAGCCGTTCACGATCCTCGAGGAGTCACGGCCGATTCCGTGGAAACTGGTCGGCGGCGGCGGCGCGCTCATCGCAGTCGTGTTGGTGATTTCACTCGTGTACAGTCCGGCCGCGGTGCCGGTGATTCAGACGGTCCGGAAGGCCGTGCCCTCTCCGGCCGCTGCCGCTCCCGCCGCCAGCGCGCCGGCGCCCGCGGCGCCCGGACAGATCGCAATCAAGACGGAGCCCTCCGGACTCCGGGTGCTGCTCGACGGCAAGGCGGCAGGCGAATCGCCGCTGACCATCAACAACGTCTCGCCGGGACGGCACGTGCTCACCTTCATGGGCGCGGGCGGATCGATGAAGCGGACGGTACGCGTCGAGGCCGGGCACGGCCTCACGATCGACGTGCCCGTCTTCTCCGGCTTTGCCGTGATCTCCGCGCCGTTCGTGCTCCAGATCGCCGAGAACGGAAAGGCCCTGGGAACCAGCGACGATCAGATCATCCTCGGCCCCGGCCATCATGAGCTGAGCCTGACCAACAGCGATCTGGGCTACGCCGGAACGGAATCGGTCGAGGTCACGCCCGGCGAGGTCACGCGGCTCTCGGTGGACCCGAGAGGCCGCGCGAACATCAATGCCGCGCCGTGGGCGGAAGTCTGGATCGACGGCGAGAAGGCCGGCGAGACTCCGCTGGCGAACGTGCCGATCCGCCTCGGCGTGCGCGAGATCGTGTTCAAGAACCCGCAGTTCCCCGATCGCAAAGTCGTCGCCACGATCAAGGCCGGGGCGGCCGCGACGATTGCCGTCGACTTCGACAAGGACCGTTCGCCTATACAATAGATGTTCGGTTCGCCACGGTTTGATCTCGACACCCTACCTGCTCCGACGTCTCGCCGAGCTGAACATCATCGACGCCGCGCGGGACCAGGCGCTCGCGCGTGACGGCATCCTCACGCTCGCCGACCTCGAGCTGGCGATCGCGGAGGAGCGCCGCAGCGTCGATGGCGCCGCGCTGCGAGACGCCGCGCATCTGCTGCACCAGGAGCGGAGGCCGATCACGCTCGGCCGCGCGTGGGACATTCTTGACCCGCTGATCGCGGCCATCGCGCGCTGCCCCCACGTCGATGCCGTGGAGCCCGCCGCCGCCGTGCGGCGGGCGGCGCCCCTCCTACATTCGCTCGCGCTGACCGGGCGCGCGGCGAATCCGGCGCGCGCGATCGACTCAATCGTCAGTCTGCCCCCAATCGCCGAGGTACTGCACCGAACCGCCGCGCGCGCGCTGGTTCTGTCCGAGGGCCATGAAGTCGACATCCGGATCGCTCCCGCAGAGGAATATGGCTCGCTGCAATTTGCGGCGACAGGCCCGCCCGCGCACGTCGCGGCGGTCCGCAGGACCTGCGGGCCGCGTCCGAGCGCCGCCGAATCCGACGTGTACGCCGCCGCCGGCCTTGCCTACCTGCCGCCCGAACTGCGGGACTCGCCCGACGCGCTCGACGCCGCGCGGCACGGACGTATGCCGCGCCTGGTGGAGCGCGCGGATGTCCGCGGCGACCTGCACATGCACTCGACATACAGCGACGGCAAGGACTCGGTGCGGCGGATGCTCGAAGCGTCGCAGGCGCTCGGGCACGAATACGTCGCGATCACCGATCACTCCGAGCACGCCGGCGCCGCGCGCACCGTCACGCCCGCGCAGATCGAGCGCCAGCGGGACGAGATCGCGCGGCTGCGCGGCGAGTTTCCTCGCATGGACATCCTGCACGGCCTGGAAGTCGACATCCTCCCGGACGGTCGCCTCGATTGCCCCGACGCCGTCCTCGCCTCTCTCGACATCGTCCTCGCATCGCTGCACGACCCGGCCGGCGACGACCCCGCGCGGCTCACGCGCCGGTGCGTCGGCGCGATCCGCCATCCGCTGGTGTCGATCATCACGCATCCGTCGAACCAGCTCGTGGGCCGGCGCGAGGGCTATGACATGGATTACGACGAGATCTATGCGGCCGCGGCCGAGACCGGGACGGCCCTCGAGATCGACGGCGCTCCGACCCACCTGGATCTCAGCGGCGAGCGCGCGCGCGAGGCCGTCCGTGCCGGCGTCACCGTCGCGATCGACAGCGACTGCCACCGCGCGCGATGGCTGGAGCGTCAGATGCGGTTCGGTATCGGCACCGCTCGGCGGGGCTGGGTCGAACCGGCGCACGTGCTGAACGCCCGAAGCGTGTCCGAGGTTCGGGCCTTTCTCGCGCGGAAGCGGGGGCGATAGGCTGCTCGGTTTTGCACGCCCGGGGTGCTACACTCGGGAGTGCCCGCCTGTCCTGGTCCGGAACACGAATGATTCGAGTGCTGCTGCCCATGGTGCTCCTCATAGCGCCGGCGATCGCGCCCGGACAGACACGCCCGCCCGCCGCCGAGACCGCGGGGACGCTGCAGCAGAAATACGACCGGGTCAAGGACTTCACCGCCGATTTCGAACATATTTACGAAGGCGGCGTGCTGAAGAAGACATCCACCGAGCGCGGGACCGTGCAGATCAAGAAGCCGGGCCGGATGCGGTGGGAATACACCTCTCCCGACAAGAAGACGTTCGTCTCGGATAACCACCGGATCTACTCTTACATCCCCGCGGACAAACAAGTGATCGTCGCGCCGATGCCGCCGGAGGACGAGGCGACGACGGCGGTGTTGTTCCTGACGGGCAAGGGGAACCTGACGCGCGACTTCGGCGTGAGCTATGTCGACGCCGAGCCCGACGCCTGGGGACTGCGCCTCGATCCCAAGCAGAAGCAGCGGGACTACGACTGGCTCGTGCTGGTCGTCGACCGCTCGACGCTGCAGATTCGCGGCCTCAGCGCGGCGGATCAGCAGGGCGGCCGCTCGACGTTTCATTTCACCAACTATCGTGAGAACACCGGCCTGTCGGACAAGGTGTTCGACTTCAAGATCCCTCGGGGCACCGATGTCATTACTTCCGGCTCGGATCGCTAGCCGCCGTCTCCGCCTGCTGCCGCTCCTCGTGCTGGGCGCAGGGGCGCTGGCGGGCTGCGCCGCCGCGACGAACGTGCGGCGCGCCCAGCAGGCCGAGCAGGCGCAGGACTACGACCGCGCGGTCGTCGAATACACGAAGGTCGCGCGGATGCATCCCGGCGACCGCAATACCGTTGCCGCGCTCGAGCGCGTGAAGCTTCGCGCCGCGCAGGATCACACCGTCCGCGGACGGCGGCTCGCCGGTCTCGAGCGGTACGAAGAGGCGCTGGCCGAGTACCAGCTCGCCTCGGAGCTCAATCCGACGGACCCGCAGGTCGAGGCCGCGCTGCGTGACATTCGCCAGAAGCTCCGCACGAAAGTCGCGGTCACGCGCGCCGGCCGCACGGATCTGCAGATGCTGATCGATCGGACGCGCGACTTGCCGGCGCCCGGATTCGATCTGCCCGACGGCGCGAAGCTGCCGGGCTCGCTACAGTTCGGCAACGGCGCCACCGCCAGAGCGGTCTTCCTGACGGTCGGACGTTTCGCGAATCTGAGCGTCATCTTCGACGCGGCGTTTCGCGACCAGCCGCTCAGCACCATCGATCTCCGCAATCTGACGGTCGCCGACGCGCTGGCGGCGCTCACGGCGAGCACGCGCACGTTCTACCGCGTGACCGCCCCCAAGACGATCACGATCGTTCCCGACACGCCCGCCAAGCGTCGGGAATATGAGGAATCGGTCGTCCAGACGTTCTATCTGAGCAACGCGGATGTGAAGGAAACGATCGACCTGCTGCGAATCGTCGCCGATATCCGGCAGATCTCGGCGATCACCGCCACTAACGGCATCTCGATCAAGGACACGCCCGAGCGCCTCGCCGCGGCCGCGAAGCTGATTGCCGCCATCGACAAGGCGCGGCCCGAAGTGGTCGTCGATGTCGAGCTGCTCGAGGTGGATCGCACGCACCTTCAGGAATATGGACTTCAGGTCGCCTCGCCCGGCTCCTCAGGGATCTCGGGATCGGCCGACATCAATCGGGACGATTACCGTCTGGCAAATCTGAAGAACCTCACGGCGGCCGACGTCTTCCTCTCGGGGATCCCCGGCATCTATTACCGTCTGCTGAAGAACGACACCGCCACCCGGACGCTCGCGAATCCGCATCTGCGGATGGAAGACGGGCTGTCGGCCAGCGCCCGTTTCGGCGAGCGCGTCCCGGTCCCGGTCACGACATTCGCGCCGATCGCCGCGGGCGGCATCAACACGCAGCCGATCACGTCGTACAACTACGAGAACATCGGCGTGAATATCGATATCACCTCTCGGCTGCATCACGACGACGAGGTGACGCTGACGCTGAAGGTGTCCCTGTCGAGCATCTCGGGCACAGGGTTCGGTGGCCTGCCCACGTTTGGCAACCGCGAGATCGCCACGACCATCCGGCTGAAGGATGGCGAGACGAACATGCTCGCCGGCCTGATCCGCGATGAAGAACGCACGTCGCTTGCGGGGGTGCCAGGCCTCAGCGACGTCCCGCTGATCGGCCGTCTGTTCGCGAGCAATCACAAGGAAACTCAGCAGACCGACATCATCCTCACGCTCACTCCGCACATCGTCCGCGTTCTCGATCTGAGCGAGTCGGATCTCCGGCCGTACAAGATGGGGCGAGAAACCGTGGGAGCGCCGGCTGGTGAGCCTGGTGCGACGATGCCGCGCGAGGAATTGCCGGCGGCGTCCGAGGCCGCTGCGCCGCCCCGCGTGACGCTTCCGGCGCCTTCCGTGCCGGCGCAGCCGCCCTTTCCGCAGCCGCTGCAAGGCGCGCTGCCAGGCGTGGTTCTGCCGATGTCGACGCCGCCCGCCCCGCCGAAAAAGCCCGGCGGCGGAGGGTGACGTTTCAAACCGTTAACGGTTAACCGTTACCCGTTCGGTTGGTTCCCAGTCAACGGTCAACCCTCTCCACCTGCGCGCCAAGGCCCCGAAGGCGCTCGACGAGCGACGCGTACCCGCGCTCGACGGTCTCGAGCGGCGCGACGCAACTCTCCCCTTCCGCGGCGAGCGCGGCGGCGATCAACGCCATCCCCGACCGGAGGTCGCGGCTGTCGAGCGACCGTCCGCGCAGCTTCGTCGGGCCGCTGACGATGATGCGATGCGGATCGCAGAGGAAAAAATCCGCGCGCATGGCGCTCATCTGTTCGAGAGCGAAGAGGCGCAGCTCGTAGAGCCAGTCGTGCACGAGCGTGCGGCCCTCGGCCTGCGTGGCGAGCACGGTCACCAGGCTCACCATGTCGCTCGGAAACCCGGGCCACAGTCCCGTCGTGATCCGGCGGGACGATCGCAAAACCGACCGCCGCACGACGAGCGTGTCGTCGTCGGTCGAGCAATCGAGGCCGAGCCGCTTCAGCGGCGCGGCAATCACCTCGAGATCGCCCGAACGCGCGCCGGCGACCTCGATGGTGCCGTTGGTAATCGCCGCCACCACGCCCCAGCTTCCCGCCTCGATGTAGTCGCCGGCGAGACGATGCGAGGCGCCCGCCAGCCGGGACGCAGGCTCGACGCGAATCCGCGGAGTGCCCGCGCCTTCGATGCCGACTCCCATCGCCTGCAGGAATTCGCAGAGCTCGACGACGTGCGGCTCCATCGCGGCGTGCCGGATCTCGGATGGCCCCTTCGCGCCGGCGGCGGCCAGCAAGGCAGTCTCGGTCCCCGTCACCGACGCTTCGTCGAGGTAGATCGAGGCTCCCTTGAGGCCGTTCGGCGCCTGCATCGAGTGTCCCGGCTCATCGAGCACCGTGGCGCCCATCGCGGTGAGCGCATCGAGGTGCGTGGCGATCGTGCGGCGGGCCGGGAAATCGCCGCCGGGAGGCGCCAGGCGCGCGGCGCCGCGGCGCACGAGCAGCGGACCGAGCAGCAGCACCGATCCGCGGAGCCGTCCGACAAGAGCGGGGTCGGGACGATCGCCGGTCACGGTCGGGCAATGCACGCGCAGCGTCGACGTGCCACGGCCTTCGACGCGCCCGCCGAGCGCCTCGATCAGGTCGAGCAGCACCTCGACGTCGCGGATGCGCGGCACGTTGGCGAGCTCGCACGGCTGGTCGGTCAGCACGCACGCGGCGATGAGCGGCAGCGCCGAGTTCTTGTTGCCCTCGACGGAGATACGTCCCGACAGCGGCCGCGCTCCGACGATCTTCAAGCCTGCCATCTAGAATCCTAAATAGACGATTTCGTCGCGCAGCTCGACGCCGAACTGCGTGCGGACCTGGGCACGGCAGCGTTCGATCAGCCGGCGAATGTCAGCGGCTGACGCGGCCCCTTCGTTGACGATGAAGTTTCCGTGGGTCTTCGACACTCGCGCGGACCCCTCGCGCGCGCCCTTGAGCCCGGCGCGATCGACGAGGGCGCCGGCCGAAGGAGGGATTCCCTCCGGCACGCGATCGACGGAAGGGTCCGGATTCTGGAAAATGCAGCCGGCGCTGGCGGATTCGAGCGGCTGCGTCCGCTTTCTGAACGCCAGGGATTCGCGCGCAACGGCGCGGAGCGCGGCCGGATCGCCGACTGTCACGCGGAAATCCGCCGACAGCAGCACCTCGTGCGTCCGCTGCAGGCGGCTGCGGTCATAGCCGAATTCCATCTGCGCCGCCGGAATGCGAAGGACGTGCCCGCTCGCATCGATCGCTTCGACGCTCGCCACGAGCTCGCCGATCAGCCGTCCCCGGAAGTGCGCGTTGCCGTGAACCGCGCCGCCGACGGTGCCGGGCGTCCCCGCCCAGGCTTCCAGCGCGGAGAGTCCGCGATTGATCGTCCAGCGGACGAGGCCGTTGATCGTCAGGCCGGCGTCTGCGCGCACCAGTCCGTCGCCCGCCACCGCCGCGTCGCCGCCCTGCAACCGGATGACGAGGCCGCGGACACCCGCGTCGGAGACGAGGACGTTCGAACCGCCGCCAAGCACGGTGACCGGCAGGCCGTGCTCGCGCGCAACCGCGAGCGCAGACATGACCTCGGCTGTCCCGCGCGCGAGCACGAGCCAGTCCGCCGGACCGCCGACCTTGAACGTCGTATACGGCGCGAGCGGCGCGCCTTTCATCGTCCGCTCCGCCGGGATCGATTCCGCCAGCCGTGCGGCGACGATGTCAGACACGCGTCCGACCCCGGTCCGCCCCCGGTCCTGCTTCCGTCAATCCCGCTTCTCGCTCGCGCAGCGCCGCGCGCGCCTCCGCATGCGTGCAGGGATCGAACGCGATCCAGTCGCCCGGCGCCAGTTGGCCGGCGACCGGCAAATCGGCGGTGATGACGTTCGCGATCGTCGCGTACCCGCCAGTCGTCGCGCACTCGGCCAGGAGCAGGATGGGCTGGCCCGACGAGGGGACCTGGATCGCTCCGATCGGCATCCCTTCCGAGAGGATGTCGGCCGCGCCGCGATGCTCGAGCGTCGGACCGTCCAGGCGGTACCCCATCCGGTTCGACTGCGGCGAGATCGTGTAGCGTGCGCGGACGATCAGTCCCCACGCGTCGTCCGTGAAGCGGTCGCGATGCACCGCGGCGACGATGCGCACGCGCGCGCCGCCGTCCGGAAGCGGCAGCGGTTTGCCCGACGCGACAGGAGCGCCGTCACCCTGATGTCCGACCGGAAGGATGTCGCCGGTACGCAGGCTTCGGCCGCCGAACGGCCCCATGCGGCTGACCAGATGCGTCGCGCGGCTGCCGAGCGTCGCGGGGACGTCGAGTCCTCCCTGGACGGCCAGTGTCAGGCGCGCTCCCTTATGCCGCGCCCCGCACTTGATGTGCGAGCCGGACGGCACGGCGAACGGACGATTGCGCGGCGCCGGCGTCGAGTCGACCATCACGTCGATCTCGGCGCCGGTCACCGCGCACGTGACATCGCCCTGCGCGGCCAGCTCCGGCCCCATCAGCGTGATCTCGAGCGCCGCCGCCATCCGATCGTTTCCGAGGATCTGATTCGCGAGCCGATGCGAATACGGATCCATCGGTCCGGAGACCGGCACCCCGAGACCTTGATATCCACGCCGTCCGAGATCCTGCACGGTCGTCAGCATTCCCGGTTTCACCACGGTCAGCGTTGCCGTCATGCGTCGCCCCACTCCGTCATCCCCCGATAATCGGACTCGGAGATGCGGCGGAAGCTGACGCGATCGCCTGGATGAAACAGGAACGGTTTTTTGCGGTCCGGATCGTAGGGGCGTACCGGACAGCGTCCGATCAGGCTCCAGCCTCCAGGCGTCTCCGCGGGATAGATCCCCGTCTGACCCGCCGCGACCGCGACCGATCCGGGCGGCACTTTCAGCCGCGGCGACGACCGGCGCGGCGCCGCGATCCGCGGATCGACCGACGCCATGTACGCGAAACCGGGCACGAAGCCAACCACGAAGACGCGGTATTGCCGTCCGAGATGCAGCGCGATCACCTCGGGAGCCGAGCACTTCGCGAATGCGGCGACGTCGCCCAAATCCGGCCCGTACGGACCGTCGTAGCAGACCGGCACCTCCACGATCGCGCCGTCCGGCCCCCCACTCTCGGCGGGGGCCGCGGACAACTCACGGAGGCGCTTCTCGATCTCTTCGGCGTCCGCCGACAACGGATCGACGAAGACCATGACCGACCGATATCCGACGACGAGGTCGGTGATCGGGAGTGAGGAACCTTCGACGGCGCGCGCAATCCGGATCGCGCGCTCGTTCACTTCGACGTCGATGCGCTCGGGCAGCTCGATCAGCCACGCGGCATCGCCGGCGGGCAGGACGCGTACGTCCATCACCGGCCGCGCGCCTCGAGCGCGGCCAGCAGTTTCGGATGGATGTCGTCGAAGCCGCCGTTCGACATCACCACCACCAGATCGCCGTCCTTCGCCTCCTTCGCGACCGTTGCGACGATGTCGTCGACCCGGGGAATGTAGCGTGCGTCCTTGCCGGCCGCGCGCAGATCCGCCGTCAACTGGTCGGTGGACAGCCGCTGCTCGTCCGGGAGCGACGACCGGAACACGGCCGGCAGCAGGATGCGATCGGCCGCCGTGAACGCCGACACGAACTCGTGCTGGAACACCTTGCGGCACGACGTCGCCGAGCGCGGCTCGAAGATCGCCCAGATGCGTCGATCGGGGTACGCCGACCTGACGCCGGCCAGCGTCTCGCCGATCGCGGTCGGATGATGCGCGAAGTCATCGTAGACCGCGACGCCGCGGGCCGTCCCGCGCAACTGCATCCGTCGGCGGACCCCCTTGAACGCGCGGAGGCCGGCCGTCAGCGTCTCGACGTCGATCCCGACGGCCGATCCGACGGCGATGGCGGCGAGCGCGTTGCGGACGTTGTACGCGCCGAGCAGCGGCAGGTCGAAGGCGCCTGCCGGCTCTCCTTTCTTCCGGAGCTTGAACGACGTGGACACGCCGTCGACGCGCAGATCGTGGGCCTGCCAGTCCGCGCCGTTCGAGAGCCCGAACGTTTCCACGCGGCAGCGGGCGCCGGCCGCGAGCGCCCGCGCCTCCGGATCGTCGGCCCCGACGAGCAGCAGGCCGCGGCGCGGAATCAGGTTCACGAGGCGTCTGAATGCGACGCGGATCGATTCCAGATCGGGATAGATATCCGCGTGGTCGTATTCGACGTTGTTCACGACGGCAATGTCGGGAAGGTATTTCAGGAACTTCGCCGTCTTGTCGAAAAACGCGCTGTCGTACTCGTCCCCCTCGATCACGAACTCGCGCCCGCCGCCGATGCGGTAGCTCCCGCCGAAATTGTCCGCGATTCCTCCGATCAGCACGCTGGGGTCGGCGCCCCCGTGCGTCAACAGCCACCCGGCCAGCGACGTCGTCGTGGTCTTGCCGTGCGTGCCGGCGATCACGACGGATCGGGCGCCCCAGAGGAAGTGATCGCGGACGGCCTCCGGCAGCGAGCAATATCGAATCTTGCGATCGAGGACCTCTTCGAGCTCGGGATTCCCGCGCGAGATGGCGTTGCCGACGACGACGAGATCGAGATCGGCGGTGATGTTCTCGGGGTTGTACCCCTGAAGGGTCGTGATCTGCTGCTCGCGCAGGAACTCGCTCATCGGTGGATACACGTTCTGGTCCGACCCGCGCACGTCGAAGCCGCGGCTCTTGAGGAGCGCGGCGAGGGTGGCCATGGCGGTGCCGCAGACGCCGATCAAATGGATGCGCTTCATGTCGCGACCGCCGCCTCCTCGATGATGACGGCAGGCCCCGACTCCGTCACGACTCGTGCGCGGACGCCGAAGGGAAGGGTCATCGCCGCGCCGGCGGTGTGACCCGACGGCAGTCCGAAGAGGACCGGACCGCGAAAGCCGGCGATGAGATCGGACAACACGTCCCTGATCGCGGGGCCGCCTTCGGATGGTTCGTCGCAGCCCGGCATCTCGCCGAACACGATGGCGGCCGCGCGGGCCACGACACCCGCGAGCGTGAGCTGCGTCAGCATGCGATCGATCCGGTAGGGGCGCTCCGCGACTTCATCGAGAAACAGAATATGCCCACGCGGAGGATCGAACGCATACGGCGTGCCGAGCGAAGCCGTCAATTGGGTCATGGTGCCGCCGACGAGCATCCCCGCGGCTTCGCCGGACCGCAGGGCGACGACCTGGGGATGGGTGATGGCGCCCGGCGGCAGCGCCCGAGTCAGGACGCGCGTGAACGAATCGCGATCGTACGCAGACTCGCCTTTCGCCAGGCGTCCGTCGATCATCGGTCCGTGAAACGCGACCGTGCCGCAGCGTCCCGTGAGCCAGGTGAGAATCGACGTGTTGTCGCTGTAGCCGATGAACGCCTTGGGGGTCCGCTGTATTTCGGCGGCGTCGAGCTGCGGCAGCAGGTGCACGCTGCCATAGCCGCCGCGGACGGCCATCAGGGCGGCGATGGACGGGTCGGTCCATGCGCGCCGAAACGCCGAGGCGCGCAACGCGGCGGCCCCCGCGGTGAATCGCTCGCGTGCGAATACGGACTCGTCGTAGACGGGCTCGAAGCCCAGCCGGCGAAGCTCCGCGACCCCGGCGTCGAAGGCATCGCGCGCGAAGGAACTGGCCGGCGCGACCAGGGCGATGCGGTCGCCGGACCGCAGGGCGCGCGGCTTCAGCATCGGGCTATGCGAACCTCGCCATCTCGTCGGCGACGGCCTGGTGCTCGTCGCTGCCGAGGACGGCCCGCAGAGCGGCGCCCGTCTTCGGCTTCGGGCGCGGCGGCGCCAGAAACCGCTCTTTCACGCGACGATGCCGCGTCAGCGCGTCTTCGACGCGCTTCAGCGGGAGGCGCCCCTGCTCGACAGCGTGCACGATCTCTTCGAGCGCGGCCATCTGTTCGTCGGGCTTCGGCGCGCACATGAGCACGGCGTCGCACCCGGCCTCGATCGCCCGGACCGTCGCCTCGCTGTGCCCGTAGCGCCCGCTGATCGCCTTCATCTCGAGATCGTCGCTCAGAACCAACCCCTGGTACCCGAGCCGCTTCTTCAGCAATCCGTCGACAATCGCCGGCGAGAGTGTGGCGGGCTGCTCGGCATCGAGCGCCGGAATCAGGATGTGCGCGGTCATGATCGCAGCCACTCCCGCGTCGATCGCGGCTTTGAAGGGGACCAGCTCGACCGCCTCGAAGCGATCGAGCGGGTGATCGAGCAGCGGCAGCTCGAAGTGCGAATCGGCGCTCGTATCGCCATGGCCCGGGAAATGTTTGCCGCAGGCGGCGATCCCGGCGCCCTGCAGCGTGCGGATGATGATCGACCCGAGCCGCGCCACGTCTTCGGCCCGTTCCGCGAGGGCGCGATCGCCGATCACCGGATTCTGCAGATTGGTGAGGACGTCGAGGACGGGCGTGTAGTCGAGGGAAATCCCCACGGCGTGAAGCTCCGCGGCGAGCGCCGCCGCGAAACGTTCCGCGAGCCGGTCGCTTCCCGGCGCCCCGGCCCGGCCGAGGGTGATCATCGGCGGCCATTCCGTGAACGGGCGCCTGAGACGGGCGACGCGTCCGCCCTCCTGGTCCACGCTGACCCAGAGCGGGATCTCGGCGGCGAGCGCGTGCGCCTGCCGCGACAGATCGGCGACCTGCTCGGGCGCCTCGATGTTGCGCGCGAAGAAGATGACGCCGCCGAGATCGAACGCGCGCGCAAGCGTCCGCAGCTCGGCCGGAACGTCGTGGCCGTCGAAGCCGACAATCGCCAGTTGGCCGACGTGCTTACGAATGTCGCGGAATGACACTTGCGACATTTTAGCCCAAGCCGATTGACCGGCCAGGCGTGACCTCCAGCGCCTGTCAGCCCGCCTTCACGATTGAGTAGCAAATGGCGTCGCGCGGAGCCTCACTGAGATTCGGATGGATCAACCATCGCCGCAGAACCCCTTCTCGCTCCATTCCGACTCGTTCGAGAAGTCGCGCCGAGGCGAGGTTCTCGACATCGCAGGTCGCCCACACGCGGTAGATCGTCGGTTGCGCCAGAGCCCATTGGACTACTGCCGCCACGGCTTCACTCATGAGCCCCTGGCGCCACCACCGCCGCGCAAGCGCGTAGCCCAGATCGACGGCGCTCATGCCTACTCGAATCTCGATCATGCCCGCGAGAGCGCCGTCCTGTTTCCGCCAGAGACTCCAAGGAAATGCCGACCCCTCGCTCCAGACCCGCTCGCATCGAGTCAAGAATTGAATTGTCTCCTCAACACTGCGATGCGGCTTCCACGTCATGTACTTGGCGACAGCTGAATCGCTTGCGTAATCACCAAAGAGCACTTCGGCATCCGCCACTACAGCCGGCTTTGCCAGAAGCCGCGAAGTCTCCCACGTGCGCTCCGGCCTTGTCATGTTCTGAGTGGTCGCCATTCGGCACATCCTGAACCCCTTCGACTGAGAACGTGCGTGCCGAGGGTCGATTGTATCGGCAATTCCAATCGCCAATCTGCAGGGTATGATGCCTCGGTGCACATCCATGCGTCGGCGCCGACGCGTATCGACCTCGCAGGCGGCACGCTCGATATCTGGCCGCTGTATCTGTTCCACGAGGGGGCGCAGACGCTCAACGCCGCAATCAGCCTGCGCGCGAGCTGCGACGTGCGATCGCGGCCGGATCGCCGCGTCGTCATCACCTCGGAGGACGCGGGCCAGCGGGTCGAAGTGGATCACTGGTCGCAGCTCAAGGACGGCCACGACCTGCGGCTGCTCGGGCGGCTCCTCCATTTCTTCCAGGCGGAAGGGCTCGAGATGCAGACGCGCAGCGACTCGCCGGTCGGCGCGGGCATCGCCGGTTCGTCCGCGCTCAATATCGCGGTGTGCGGCGCCCTCAACGCCTGGAGCGGCGGCCATCGCACCGCGGACGAGATCTTCCAGATCGCGATGAACGTCGAGGCGCAGGCGATCGACGTCCCGACCGGCGCTCAGGACTACCGGCCGGCCTATTTCGGCGGCATCTCGGCGGTCGAGCTGCGGGTCAATGGTGTGCGGAGGGTGCCGATCGACGTCCGGCCGGAGGAGCTGCAGCGCCGCCTCGTCCTCGCCTACACGAACGCGTCGCGGAACTCGGGGATCAACAACTGGGACGTGACGAAGCGGCACATCGACGGCGATCGGGGCGTGCAGCGCAGCTTTGCGCGCATTCGCGACATTGCCGCCGCGATGCGGACGGCGCTGGAGCGCCGGGACTGGCCCGAAGTCGGCCGCCAGATCGCGGCCGAGTGGGACAACCGGAAACAGCTCGCTCCGGGCGTCACCACGCCCGAGATTGACACCATGCTGGCCGCCGCGACGTCTGCCGGCGCGCTTGGCGGGAAGGTCTGCGGCGCCGGAGGCGGCGGCTGTCTTTTCTGTTTCGGCGATCCGGATGTCACCCCAGCCATCCGCGACGCGCTGGCGGCCGCCGGCGCGAAGGTCCTGGACTTCACGATCGAGCCGCGCGGGCTCGTCATCGACAGGTTCTGACCGCCGGAGATCGGACACACGTGGACAACCTCGCGATCGCGCGCGTGCTGGCCGAGATTGGCGACCTGCTCGAGATCAAAGGCGAGAATCCGTTCAAGATCCGGGCCTACCGCAACGCCAGCGAGACCGTCGCGCACGAGACGCGGCGCATCGCGGAGCTGTCGGCGTCCGAGCGGCTCGAGCTCCCGGGCATCGGCCGCGACATCGCCGCGAAGATCGGCGAGCTGATCGAGGCCGGAGCCATTCGATATCACCTGGACCTGCTGCAGCAGTTCCCGCCGACCGTGCTCGATCTGCTGCACCTGCAGGGCGTCGGGCCGAAAACGGTCGCGCGGCTCTATGGCGGCCTCGGGATTCGCACGCTCGAGGATCTCGAGTTGGCGGCCCGCGAGGGCCGCATCCGGGACATGAAGGGCATGGGCGCAAAGAAGGAAACGCTTCTTCTCAAGGCGCTCGAGGAGCAACGCCGATTCGCCGGACGCCGGCTCGCCGCCGAGGCGCACGACACCGCCGCGGGCCTGGTGGCCGCCCTCCGCGACCAGGCTCCGGAGGCCGAGATTTCGATGGTCGGCAGCCTGCGCCGCGGCTGCGAGACCTGCGGCGATCTCGACGTGCTTGCGGCGGGCGCGCCCCCCTCGATCATGCAGGCCTTCACCGGGTACAAACTCGTCGAGCGGGTTCTCGCTCATGGCGACACCAAGTCGAGCGTGCGCCTGTGGGGCGGGTTACAGGCGGATCTCCGTCTCGTCCCGCGTGAGAGCCTGGGCGCCGCGCTCCAGTACTTCACGGGATCCAAGGCGCACAATATCGCCCTGCGCGACCGCGCGATCCAGCGCGGCTTCAAGCTGAATGAAT
>Ga0310810_10002619_pt1 | contig 19381 bp, 21 predicted proteins | sample NCmetagenome_FD_207641 | JGI IMG/M metagenome (GOLD analysis project Ga0310810, IMG submission 207641) | Soil microbial communities from experimental microcosm in Duke University, North Carolina, United States - NC | ecosystem: Engineered > Artificial ecosystem > Soil microcosm > Unclassified ...
TCGGTGAAGATGATTATGTTTGTTTCAGTGTTATTCATAATATTGCTTATACGTATCATTTTAGCATATCGATAATCCTTAACCTCAGCTCAGTCCTGCCTGCGAACAACGACTTCTCAATAGACGCCACAAGATCAATTGGTTTACCCGGCACAAACTCTTTTACCCATTGTTCGTTCGCCCCAAAAAAAGAAATCGCAGGGATCTTTTGTCCATTCGATTTTGCGAAGCTGACTTCGACATGCTCCTTAGTCTTGCCGAATATCTTGAGCGCAACAGGCGCAACTTTTTTGAAAAGAAAAACCGGCTTTGGATTGTCCATGCCGAACGGCGCGAGCTTGGCAATATCATTGTACAAAGCCCAATCAAGATCATCGATCGAGAGCTCCATGTCGACCATCTCATGGTCATCACCCTCGTTTACCTGAACTTCCTCTTTTTTACTTTCACTTTTTCCTTTTGCTTTTTGATTTTTGATTTTACTCTGCGCTTCGTTTAAATGCGCATCCAAAAAATGCACCTGCTCTTTACTCACCTCAAAACCACCAGAATGTTTGTGTCCTCCATACTTTATGAAGACTCCTTCAGGTACGCCGCGCATGATCTCGACAACGCTCGACACCCCCTCTGAGCGACACGACCCTTTGATGCCGCCGTCACCATCTCGACCCCAGAGAAAAACAGGGCGCTTCAATTGCTCCGCACATGTATTTGCCACAAGTCCGAGGAGCGATGGGCGCCACTCAGGATTGCCCAGAACTATAGCGTGCGGGAGCGACGACTCATCGGCACCATAGCGGTCATGTAATATTTTCTTTATCTCTTTTGAAAGTGCGGCTACGACACCTTTACGTTCATTATTGATTGCGTCCAAATGATCAGCATACGTTCGCGCATCTTCATCTGTCTGTGCTGAAAGCAAACTAAATGCATCCATCGGCAAACCCATGCGCGATGCCGCATTGATGCGCGGCGTGATCATGAAACCGATATCGTCTTCGGTAAGATGCTTTTGGGGGATCTTCAATTTTTCGAGCAGCCTCACCAAACCTTTGCGTGGGCTCTGGCGCAGCACATTCAAACCATAGTAAGCGAAGACTCTATTCTCTCCTTTGAGTGAGACCATATCTGAAAGTGTGGCGATACCGACCATGTCGAGCAGCCACTTTTCGTGACCGTCCTTCCAGCCATTTTTCAAAATTGAGGAATCATTTTGGGCGCCTTCTTTTTTCTTCTTTCTATCTTCTTCCTGTTCTCTATCCTTCTTTATCACCGCTTGTATCAACTTGTATGCCACTCCAGACCCACATAGATTTTTGTCAGGATAGAGACAGTCGCTTTGCTTGTGATCGATGATAGCGAAAGCGGGTGGCAATACAGCTGGCGGTTCATGATGATCAGTGATGATCACATCCATCCCCTTCTCTACGGCAAGCGCGACTGGTTTCACATCAGTGATGCCACAATCGAGGGTGATGAGCAGTTTCACACCTTCGTCTGCAAGCTGCTCGATCGCATCGAGATTGAGACCGAAGCCTTCGTTGTGACGATGTGGAATATATATAGAAAAATTCTTGAACCCTATGCGCGTAAAAAAATCATTCCAAATAACTGCACCTGGAATGCCGTCAGCATCATAGTCTGAGTAAATCGTGATGCGCTCATTGTTCTGTATTGCTTTGATGATTCTCAGAGCTGCCTTTTCCGCATCTTTCAATACGTATGGGTTGTGAGTGTGCAGATCATAATCTGGCAAAATGAAAGCATTGGCATCGACGACATCAGTAAAACCGCGATGGAAGAGCAGATGCGAAAGCACTGGAGAAAAAGCTGCGAGCTTTGATTGTTCATCAGCGGAAATAGTTCGTCGGATAGCGTACGGCATAGGAAAAAGTATAGCATGTAGGCATAGACCCCTATCGTTGACTAGAACGGCAAAATGAGGTAGAACTGGATTAGAATAAGAAACAATTTACAACAAATGAATGTTATGCAAAAAATTGATGTAACCTATTACGGTGGAGCAGATGTCTCACAAATAGTCTCTGCGGCGATCGAGCTTATACCAGATACTTGGAAATCGTTCCTACAAAGACCCCTCAAGATATTCATCGTCTCACCGAGCAGATTGCCTCCCACATGGGAAAACATCTGGGGCGGTCGAGATAATTTCAAACGGACATGGTCAATTCGAAAAGGCACCCCTGAACTTGGGCTTGTAACTGAAATATTTGTATGCGTGCCCGAGCTCGAACTTGTAAACGAAACAATGATGCCTATTTTTTGGAAGGACGTCATTATGTCAATAATTTTGGAAGTTTTCAGGAATAACTTCGCCTCAGAGATCATCAGAAGTAATTTGCGGACATGGACTATGAACCGACATACGCTTGGGAATGATATAGCGCAAATCATTTCCGCATTTATAGCGAATCGGGAAAAAGCGGAGCTGCTCTACCCCGAGATGAGACTCTTTATCAAACGCCTTGAAATCGAATTTGCAAGCGTATATGCCAGTTAATTTTGCACATTGCAATCACAGTCTCCACCATTTTGGCGGAGACTTTTTTATTGCACCTATTTTAATATGTTAAAATGACCTCATGAATAAAACCGATCCTACCTGCATATTCTGCAAGATAGTAGCGAAGCAAATCCCTGCACACATTGTCTATGAAGATGACTCCTATCTCGCTTTTCTCGACATCCGCCCAATCTCCCCTGGGCACACACTCATCATCCCGAAAGACCATTACCGCTGGGTATGGGATGCACCTAAGCTCGGCTCATATTTTGAGGTCGCCGGCAAGATCGCAAAAGCTCAGCAAAAAGCATTTGGTCAGGAGATGATCCAAAGTAAGATCATCGGCGAAGAAGTTCCTCATGCCCATATATGGATCTACCCCGCTGAAGGAACGGGCGGAGATAAAAAAGATTTTGAAGGAAATGCGCAAAAAATAAAAAGCTTACTATAAAAACTGCTCACATATGAGCAGTTTTTAATCTTATTTATCGCTGTTTTTCAACGCTTCAATACCAGGCAATGTCCCTTGTGCCAGAAAATCGAGCATCGCCCCACCGCCTGTCGAAACAAAGCTAAACTTATCTTCTATGCCGAGCTTCGAAATCGCCGACAGCGTATCTCCCCCGCCCACCATAGATGTTGCGCCCGCCTGAGTTCTCTCCGCAATCATTTGTGCGAGTTTGACCGTACCGTCGATAAATCCTTTTTCAAAAAGTCCGAGCGGTCCATTCCATAAGATAAATCGTGCTTCGTTTATCTTCACTTTGAGCTCCGCCAAACTATCAGTGCCAATATCATATATCGCATCCATATTGCTTACGTTGCCAACCTTTTTGTTTGAATGGTCCTGAATAACTACGTCAATTGGCATCATGATCTGATGTTGAGAGATGATAGGCGTGATGTCCATCTTCCCATTTGAGGTCTTGGACATGCCTATATTGAACCCCTTTGCCTTGAGAGCATCATTCGCCAAAGCCCCTCCGATGAATATCTTATCAGCGCTCGCCAAGAATTTGTGTATGAGCGGGAGCTTGGTATCGAACTTCGCGCCGCCAAGAACAAAAAGAAACGGGTGAGCAGGATTGAATGCTGAACTTAGATTCTCGACTTCTTTTTGGAGTTGGATGCCGGCATAGCTCGGTAAAAACTGTGCGATGGCGCACACTGACGCATGTTCGCGATGTGAAACTGAAAAAGCATCGTTTACATATATATCAGCGAGAGTGGCCAGCTGTTTGGCGAACTTCTTGTCATTTGTTTTTTCCCCTTCATTTTCGCGGATATTCTCAACGAGAATCATCTCTCCATCGCTGAGCTGCTCGCTCGCATCGAAAGCCGCAGAAATGTTCTTGACGAATGTTACCGGCATATCTTTCCTTTTCAAATACTCGGCCACTGGAGCAAGTGTTGGCTTTTTGATCAGACTCGGCTCTTCGCTTTGGTCTGTCACGAGACCTTCAGCAGTTTCGATATGGCTGATAAGGACCAATCGCGCGCCTTTTGACTTTAAAAAATCAATAGTAGGGATGGCCTTGCGTATACGATAGTCATCAGTGATAACGCCATTTTTAATAGGTACATTAAAATCGACGCGCACAAGCACTTTGACGCCAGAGAGATGCGGGATATCGTTTAATGTTTTCATATTACTTTACGAGATCAACTGCTTTGAGTAATTCGACGAAGCCAGGAGCATTGACGCTTTCGCGCCCAACGAGAAGACCATCGACTTTGCCGATAGCGATGATATCTGGTGCATTGCGGTAGTTCACTGAACCTCCATAAAGAACCTTCGCCTTCACCCCAGCTTCTGGTCCAAATATGTCAGAGAAGATTTTTTTTACAAAAAGCGATGACTCGTATATATCTTCGTTTTTCATGGCCTCCTGAGCGCCGATAGCCCAAACAGGCTCATATGCAAGGATAATGTTGCTCGCAAATTTTGGAGGTATATCAGCCAAACTCTGTTTGATCTGATTTTTCAATGTTTCCAAATATGTCCCAGCTTCGTCACGAGACGTCTCCCCTACGCAAATGATCGGTGAGAGACCTGCCTCGAGCACTGCTTTTGCTTTTTTGGAGACTATACTATCGCTTTCACCTCGCGCACGTTGTTCAGAATGACCGACAATGACATATGAAACACCTATTTCTTTGAGCATCGTAGCGCTCACCTCACCCGTAAATGGACCTCGATCGATCTCTACTGATGCTGATTGAGCGCCGATATGGAAAAGCGCGCTCTCCCCTTTGCTCGTACAAGGATAGATGAATGGAAACGGAGGACAAATGACTGTCTCAACTGAAACAAGGCCAGCTGAAGCCCTTTTAATTTTTCGAGCTATTTTTTTTGCTTCGTCGAGCGTGACTGGATTCATTTTCCAATTGCCGACAATGAGTTTTTTATTCATGGGAATAATTGTACCACAGCCATAGAACAGGGTGTGCTACAATTATCGCCATGCAACGCCCATCTACTACCGCAGGCTTCACTCTCATCGAGATACTCCTTGTCATCGCTATTGCGGGCATACTTTTGTCTATTGGTACATATTGGTATAACACCGCCAGAAGCAATGCTATAGTTTCGACAACTACTGATTCGATTGTCTCTGCTTTGGAACAAGCGCGCTCAAACGCTATATCCGGCAAGAATGGCGCGAGTTTCGGGGTCAAATTTAATAGCGATTCATATGTTACTTTTATGGGAAGCGCGTATAGCACAAGTAGCGCAAGCAACTCTACGACTACCATTGATTCAGGTGCAACTCTGACAAATACGATTACTGACCCAAATGATGCGATCGTCTTTACTCGACTTACCGGAGCGACGAACTCAACTGCTACAGTGACAGTCATGGAAATAGCGAATCCTGCTCGCAAAAAAAATATCGTTGTTGAGAGTTTGGGCAATATAGGTGTGGTACAATAAGCTCATATGAGTTCGCATCGTTATATACGAGGCTTAAGTGTTGTTGAGATCATTGTTTCCGCTGCAATCATTGCAACGGCAGTGACAGGCATAGCTGGTGCATGGCAACTCTATCTCAAAGTGGCAAACTCGAGCAGCCGTTATGCTGAAGCGGCATTGCTCACCGAAGAAGCCGACGAAGCCCTCACTATCATGCGTGATACAGGATGGTCCACAAAGATCTCTCCTCTTTCACTCAATACTACCTACTATCTTTATTGGGATGGGAGCACGTACAGCGGAACCACGACAGTTCAAACTATCCAAAATACCTATGTACGTACAATCGTTTTTTCTGCAGTAAAACGTGATAGCAGCGATAACATCTCTACGTCTGGCACCACTGATGCGAATACGCGGGATGTCATCATCACCGTATTTCCATCTGGGAATGCGTCCACAACATTAGCTCGGACTGAAATGCTCATACACAATGTCTACAATAACTAAACAACGCGGTTTTACTTTGCTTGAAACACTTGTCTATGCGGGCGGACTTGTACTTTTGCTCGTTGCCATGTTGACGCTTCTCGCGGCAACCTATGATTGGTACCGCACGGCCACAGTCGGGTCTCATGTCGACAGCGTCGGCATCACCGTAAGCGACCATATAGTTAAAAGCATCCGCAGTGGCCAGAGCGTGAATGCTGCAGGCACTGCATTTGGTACGACTCTAGGATCATTATCACTCAGTGCACAGGCAAATTCAGTTCAACTTACGAAACAATATACTATCAGCAACGGACGACTCACCTACCAAGAGAACTCGGGTACAATTCAATATCTCACGCCTTCAGATGTTACGATCAGCCGATTTTATTTGACCAATATCTCTACGCCTATATCGACAGCCATTCATTTTGATATAGATATTACTTTCAACCTTAAAGGAGTGAACCAAACGCGTACATACAGCGGAGCAGCTATCATGAGAAATTCATATTAATATATGCGGAAAAAAATACTCTACAATCGCGGTCAAGTCATCATTCTGAATACAATCCTCTTTCTCGCTATCTCACTTTTGATCATCAACGGTATCGGCTACCCTGTCATATCGCACTACGCCAATACCCAAGCCTCGATTAGCTCAAAGCAGGCCTTCCTATTGGCAGATAGTGCAGTGAACGAGGCGCTGTACAGATTGAAAAACAGCAAACAAATCGCACCATCATTCAATCTCACGCTCGGTTCGAGCACAGCAACCATAGCTGTGACGAATACTTCCACCGGAAAGAGAGTCACTATCACCTCTCCAACTGATTTGTACCAGAGAAATATCCAGATGGACCTAACGCTTGGCACTGGTGTCTCATTTCATTACGGCATCCAGTCTGGCGAAGGAGGATTCGTGTTGAATAACAGCTCAAGCGTGACAGGAAATGTGTTTTCAAATGGAACAGTAACTGGCGCAGGAAACACCATCAATGGCGACGTCATCTCCGCTGGTCCAACCGGTCTCATCAGCGGTATCAATGCAACGGGCACACTCTACGCCCACACACTACAGAACTCTTCTTCAGGCAAGGACGCTTACTACTATAGTGCTGCGACCATCGATAGTTACACATCCTCGCATGTTCCTGGTACCAAATATCCAAATAGCCCCGACCAAGGAAGCATAGACTTGCCAATCACCGATGCTCAAATCGCACAATGGGAAAGCGATGCGGCTGCTGGAGGAACCAATAACTGCACAGGCATATATACAATCAAAAATACCAGCGTCACTTTAACTGCACAAAAAATTACCTGCGATCTAGATATAAAAGGCTCAACAGTGACAGTTTCTGGTCCGATTTGGGTGACGGGCAATATAACAGTCGAGACTGGCTCTACTATTCAAATGGCATCCACCCTTGGCAGCCAAAATGTAGCAATTGTCGCTGATGACCCGTCGAACCGCACAACAGGCAGTGTCATCTCGCTCAATAGCGGAACTGCGTTTCAAGGATCAGGATCTCCAAACTCATTCGTGTTTATGATTTCACAAAATAATAGCGCAGAAAATGGAGGTTCTAATGATGCAATAAGCATCAGTCAAAGCTCATCAGCACTGGTAGGTTATGCTATACATGGACAAATCTCTATCAACCAAAGTGCCGGTGTCAAAGAAGCAACTGGCTACAAGATCGTTCTTTCAAACACAGCGAATGTCACGTATGACCGCGGTCTACCGAGTACCCTTTTCCAAGCGGGCCCAGGTGGCGGATACAATATAGTCGATTGGACCGAGATATAAAAAATCGCTCACAATATTGTGAGCGATTTTTTATATCCTTTATATCGCATTCACCAAAGAGTACATCGGCGAGATCATGGCGACAGCAAAGAATCCGACGCCTGCAGCGATAACGATCATGATGACTGGTTCGATAACTGTCGACATATCTTTTGTCTTTTGATCGACATCGTCTTCGTAGTAACGCGCGACACCTGTGAGCATCTCCCCTATCTTTCCCGTTTCTTCGCCCACACTCATCATCTCTGAAAGAAAAATCGGATAGAGCTTGTTATTTTGAGCGAATATCTGCGACATGAGACCACCTTTCTTGATGGACTCGCCGGCTTGATCTAGAACCGCACGAAAATGAACATTTTGGATGACCTGAGCAGTGATAGAAACTGACTCTACAAAATCTACGCCTGCCCCGAGCAACGAAGAGAGCGTGCGGGCTGTGCGGGCTGTATTCACCTCCTTAACGAGTGGGCCGAGAATAGGCATATAAAGCATGACTCTATGATCGATATTTTTGCCCGTAGGAGTTCGTGACCAACGCATAAATACAACACCTACAATAACAAGACCGACAAGTAGAAATAGGCCGTAATGTTGCAAGATATTACTGATCGAGAGAATGATCTGTGTGGTAAATGGGAGCTGCACATTGAGATCGACGAATGTCTTCATCAGTGTCGGTATAACGAAAGTGAACATCAATATTGCCACGATAATCATCGCGCAAATAATAACCGATGGATACATGAGCGCTCCACGAACGCGTCTTTCGAGGTTATGAGCGCTTTCCAATTGGAGAGCAATGACTTTGAGAGAATCTGACAGCGTTCCTGACTGTTCGCCCGCATGAACCATGGAAATAAAAAGCGATGAAAATACTTTTGGATATTTTGCGAGCGCATCAGCAAAGCTCAATCCTTTATCGATGCCATTGCGCACTTCAACTATGACTTCTTTGAAATTTTTATTGTGTGCTTGACGCTCGAGCACTGACAAAGCACGGGACAGTGGCAAACCCGCCTCAATCATTGATCCTAAATTTCGAGCGAAATTGATCTTATCGATCGCCTTTACTCGTTTCATGAAGCCGAATGAGATATTTATCTGCAGGCCTTTGCCGCTTCCCTTCTTTTTTTCTTTCAAAGAAATGAACTCATCGCCGCTCTCGCGAATAATGCGGTAAAGCTCATAACGGTCAGCGACATCTTTTTCGCCTTCATATACTTCGCCTCCCGGTTTTCGTGCTTTAAAAATAAAATGGCTCATATAATTTGATTTATTCTGAAATGACACGCAATACTTCTTCGATAGTCGTCATGCCTGCAGCGCATTTGTATATACCGTCTTCCAACATCGTCAACATGCCTTCTTTTTTTGCCTGATCCTCAATAACCGAAGTTGTTTCGCCTTTGATGATCAGATCCTTTATTGTCGGCGACATTCTGAGTATCTCATGGATGCCTACGCGCCCCTTGAAACCATCATCCTCGCCGCCTGGCGCTGGCTTATAGAATGGAATATCACCCCACTTTGCATCGGCTTTGACGACTTTATCGGCTTTGAGGGCCGCGAGCACACGATCCATGTCTACGCGCTTTTCAAGCTGCGCGAACTCTGCTTTTGAAAGGTCGTAAGAGACTTTTGAATCAGTCAGACGGCGCACGAGACGCTGACCGATGACAATATCAAGAGTAGAAACAAGGAGAAATGCTTCTACTTTCATATCGAGAAGACGTGGAATAGCGCCAGCGGCTGAGTTGGTGTGCAACGTTGAAAGCACGAGGTGACCAGTGAGCGCGGCGTTGACCGCGAGCGCAGCAGTCTCATTATCACGAATCTCACCCACCATAATGATATCTGGATCCTGACGAACGAGGGTACGTATGCCTTGCGAGAAAGAGAAACCGATCTCAGGGCGCACTTGTGTCTGATTGATGCGCGCCATCTGATATTCGATAGGATCTTCGATAGTAGATATGTTCACATCAGGTGTATTGAGCAGATCGAGCATCGTATAAAGCGTAGTGGTTTTACCGGAACCGGTCGGACCTGTCGTAAGGATCATGCCTGTCGTTTGCTTGAGGGCATCATGGATACGCTCAAGGCCTTCTCCATGGAATTGGAGATACTCGAGAGTAAAACCTGAGATGTTTTCACGCAACAAACGCATAACGATCTTTTCGCCATAGTATGTCGGCAAGATAGAAACGCGGAATGAAACTTTTTCATTGGTAAGATCAACTTTGAAACGGCCATCTTGAGGAAGACGCTTTTCGTCGAGCTTGAGATTTGAGAGCACTTTGATACGAGCGGAGACTGATGGTCCTGCTTGGCGCGGAAGCACCATGGCATCATGAAGGAGGCCATCGATACGGTAACGGACGAGTACTTGCTCCTCCATTGGCTCTATATGTATATCAGATGCATTTTGCAAAATAGCGTGCTTGATGAGCGTATCCACAATACGGACGACGGGAAGATCTTCTGCAATCTTCTTCAAATCTTCTTCAGTAGCTGCCTCACCTTTTTCTTCGGAGATCATTTTGATCGTATCTGTCTCCTTCTGGATGATATCGCCGAATTCCGCTTTGAGGCTCTTTTGATACTGAACGAGCGCTTCTTTGATGGAATCACTGTCAGTGAGACGCGGGAGTATCTTGAGATGAACTTTCTTTTTGATGAAATCGATAGCAGAAAGATCATTCACGTCGAGCATGGCAACTTCGAGCGAAGTATCGGTCTTCTTGAAAGCAACGATATTGTGGCCGCGAGCGATCGGCTCAGGGATGAGAGAGAGTGTATCAGTCGGCAGCTTTCTATTTTTGAGATCGACGAAAGGTATACCGAGGACATAGGCCTGCATACGACGGAGATTGTCGGCAGTGATCTTGCCTTGAGTAACGAGAATATCCCCCAGACGCTTGCTGGTATCGTCTGCCTCCTTTTTGGCATTTTCCAAATCCTCTTTGGATACGAGTCCAGAGTCGAGGATGAATTTATAGAGCTGGGTATCTTCGATGAGCATCGATTATATTATACCAGATATATGTAGGCATGCTGTGTGGGTAATTAGTTAATTTGGTAATAAAAAACCCGCAAGCGGTGAAGCGTGCGGGTTTGCGATGAGTTGGATCAGTCAAGACCGAGAACGGAACGAATATCCTGAGTCGCTGCGAGGATTTCAGCAGGAATGCCCCCGTCCATCAAGATATCCCCTTTGCCTGAATAAAGGATTATGCGCCCAATTTCTTCGACCATCCGTTTTTGGGTTTCGAGGTCGGCAGGATCGAATGTTTCATTTCCAGGACAGTTGATGTAACGAACCTGTTTGTGCTGTCTCGCAAACGTGAGGAATGCTCGCCGCTGATGAACTGGCCGTGAGACAAGGATCATTTTTTTGAGATCAATGCCCTTCTGTGCAATAAAAGGAATCGCGGCGATCGCTTCAGCAAGAGTATTAGTTGTCAATCCTTCCGAAAGAATCGCTTCTGGAAGAATGCCGGCAGCAAGTATTTCTTGACGATACTTCTGGTGCTCCGGCATACCCCACACTTTTTCGCCACCAAACGTTCCGCCGATAGAAATAAAGGCGATACGAGGAGCGAAGCCAGCCCTGAAGAGTTCAATCGCTTTTTCCACAGGAGCAAGCGATGATCCCCCCAAGATAAATATGACATCTGCCTTTTCGGGTTCATTCGTGAGGTTCAAGAACTTCCAGAGTGCTTGAGCCTGTTTTTCAAGTTTCATGTAAATACCTTTCGTAGAATTTGATTGTTTTACTAGCCAAATATTGGCATAAATCTCAACAAATGTCAATTATTATTGTTTGCCATGGACTTTTACCATTTAAACGCCCTTATTTACTTCCTGACTCAAATATGCTATATTGGTCGGGTAAGTAACTGTTCGCCTACCGGCGGACATTTTCGTTAAATAGGGCCTAATCTATCGAGAAAAAGCCCTTAAATAAGGCCAAAAGCCTCATTACAACTTAATAATAGAACGTAACAATTACATATATGTTTGATCTCAAAGTCATAAACTCAGTCGTCGCACAACTCGAAGAAGAGCGTGGAATTCCAAAAGAAAAGACCTTGGAAGCTATCGCCATGTCTCTTGCGACCGCTTATAAGAAAGAATACGGCAAGAAAGGCCAGATCGTCCGCGCATCATTCGATGAAAAAACTGGTGGCGTTGAATTTTGGCAGGTAAAAGTCGTTGTTGATCGCGACCAAGTCATCATGGAAGGTGACGAGGAACAGGATATCGACCTCAAAGACACAAACGTCGATGATATCAAGATCCGCTTCAATGCGGAGCAGCATATGCTCATCGAAGACGCTCGCCGCATCAAGCGCGACGCAGTTGTTGGTGATGAACTCGTCTTCCCTCTCGAAGTCAAAGCTGATTTCGGTCGCATTGCTGCACAAACAGCAAAGCAGATCATCATCCAGAAGATCCGTGAGGCAGAAAAAGTCTCCGTCATGGGTGAATACGGCGCAAAAGAAGGAGAAATCGTCGCTGGAACCGTCGAACGCGTCGAACGTGGCACCGTCTTCGTCAACATGGGACGTGCTCTCGGCGTCATCTCATATGAGGAACAGATTCCAAGCGAGCGCTGGAAGACTGGCGATCGTATCCGCGCCTATCTCTACGCGGTAGAGGAGAGTCCACGCGGCATCGTCCTCAAGCTCTCTCGTTCGCACCCTCGCTTCCTTGCAAAGCTTTTTGAAACAGAAGCTCCTGAGATCGCTCAGGGCATAGTCGAGATCAAAGGTATCGCACGTGAAGCTGGTTCACGCTCAAAAGTTGCCGTTGTCTCACATGACAGTCACATCGACCCGATCGGTTCTATGGTTGGTCAGCGTGGCGTCCGCGTTTCAACAGTTACGAGCGAGCTTTCGGGTGAAAAGATAGATATCGTCGAATGGAATGAGGATCCTGCTCTCTTTATCGAAGAGTCACTCTCTCCTGCTGAAGTCATCAGCCTCGAGCTCGATGAGAAAGAACATCGCGCAATCGTCACTGTCACCGAAGATGAGCAGTCTCTCGCCATCGGTAAAGGCGGTCAGAACGTCCGTCTTGCCGCAAAACTCACCGGCTGGAAGATCGACATCAAGTCACAAGGCGCAGAGAAGCCAGCCGCATCAGAAAGTGCGGATGCTGAGTCGAGTGAGGAGTAAACATTGGATAACTTATTTATTAAATTTGATACAATATCACTATGCACTTAGTACATGATATAAAACCAGGAACAGCGAGCGAGATGAATGTCATCATTGAGATCGCAAAAGGTTCAGGCAACAAATACGAGGTCAACAAGGAATCAGGCATTATCGCCCTTGACCGTGTTCTACATACCAGTCAAGAGTTTCCATTCGACTATGGTTTTGTTCCTCAGACATTGTGGCATGATGGCGATCCACTCGATGTGATCGTATTCACCACATACCCTCTCATGCCAGGCATCCTCATTAAGGTTCGCCCTGTCGCTATCGCCAATATCAACGATTCTGGCGAAGAAGACAGCAAGATCATCGCAGTACCAGTCAAAGATCCTCGCTGGAGCGATATCAACGATCTCGCTGACCTCAACAAACATACGCTCCGCGAAGTCGCTCATTTCTATGCAACCTACAAAAACTTGCAGGACAAAGAAGTGATCGTCAAAGGCTTCAGTGGTTCAAAAGAAGCAAAAGAAGCCTTCGAGGAAGGTGTAAAATTGTACGCTAACAAGAAATAATACTTCTATGATGTTCTTCAACATTCCTGATATATTCAATTTTGGAGAAAATCTCCGCCAAGGATATGAGGCTCACTATGAGCGTAAAATCGGGCGTGATTTTCGCAATAGCATACTCCTTGCTCCACTTGAACAATCGCTCGCTAACTTGCAGAACATTCAAGAGCGCATTGGCGCTCGCATAGACAAAGAAGTCGCTTCAGGCACCGATATGACTATCCCTCTCGCTTCGTACAGCAATGCAGATCGTATATTGAATTTTGCAGTCATAGCTGTCGGCAATGCCACGTCTACTGTTACTGATACCAACCCTCGTCCAGCATATCGCGAATCTCAAGCGGCATATGTAGCCCTCAGTCAGGCTCGGGAAGCGCTCAATGGCGTACTCAATGACATCACCGCCGCAATCGAACAGGCATCTTCAACACCACACAAAACAACGTATGCAAAAAAAAGAGAGTAAAAATGTCGGACCTATCATAGGGACACTTGTTGTCATTATCGTAGTGATCACCGCTGCTCTCTATGTATTTGCTTCACATATCAATCGTCAAGCCTTGCTTCAATCCGACTCGGCAACATCTACTACTATTACCATCCGAACAAACAAAGCGCCTGACGATATCCAAACATTAAAGAACGATTTAAATAGTGCGATTAAATAAAAATAAGATAAGAGAACTACCATGACTACAAAAGACACCCAGAAGATTGAAAAATCGTATGATTCAATCGTTATCAAACCCCTCGAAAAATCTCGCATTGAGATCACTGGCTCGATCCCGACTGCAATCTGGGAAAAATATCGCCCCGAGGCTATCAAGTATATAAATAATTCTGTCAGTATCGATGGTTTCCGTAAGGGTATGGTTCCAGAGAATGTCCTTATCACAAAAGTCGGCGAATCGGCTATCTTGGAAGAGATGGCGGAGATGGCTCTATCAAAAGCGTATGTAAACATCATGATAGGTGAGAAGATCGACGCTATCGGCAAGCCTGAGATACTCGTCACCAAGCTCGCCCCAGCCAATCCTCTTGAATTCAAGATCACCACAGCGATTGTTCCTCAGTTCAAGCTTCCTGATTATAAAAAAATATCAAAGGCCGAGGTCGCAAAGAGCACTCCTGATGAATTAAAAGTTGTTGATTCAGATATTGAAGAAGCGATCTTGAAGATTCGCAAGTCTCGTGCATCACACGAAGGCCATGACCATGAGAAGATGACTCCTGAGGAGCATGACAAGGCTATTGAAGCAGCGATGCCTGAGCTTACAGATGATTTTGTAAAATCATTGGGAGATTTTACTGATGTACCTGATTTCAAGAACAAACTTTCAACTATGATCGCTGAGCAGAAAGCTGACAGTGCCAAGGAAAAATCTCGCATCCGTATTGCAGATGCTCTCGCTGATGCAACGACGATGGAAATCCCTGAGATCTTCATTGAAGGTGAGCTCAACCGCACGCAGGCTCAGTTCGAAGCAGATATCGAACGCATGGGCGTGAAGATGGAAGACTACCTCAAGCATGCAAAGAAGACTCCTGAAGAGATTCGTGCTGAATGGAGACCTCATGCTGAAAAGAAAGCGAAGCTTCAGCTCATTTTGAATGAGATTGCTAAAGCTGAGTCTATCTCCCCTGCTCCAGAGGAGGTTGAGGAAGAGGTAAACCATATTGTTGAACATTACACTGATGCAGACCGTGAACGTGCACAGGAATATGCGACGACTGTCCTCACCAATGAGAAGGTATTCCAGTTTTTGGAGAAGGCGGGAAAATAAAAGATTTAATTATGAAACAAAAATACCGGCTATCCGGTATTTTTTAATGAAACCTCCCTACTTTCCGAACATCACCAGTGAAAGGGTGGCAACAACAGCAGTTTCAGCCCTCAAAACTTGATTGCCGATAGATCTGACGGGAATTTTATTTTCATGAAACAAACTGATCTCATCTGGTGACCATCCACCTTCAGGTCCTATGAAACACGCCAGAGGATCGATTTCACCGAGGTCAGAGCTATCGAATAATTCGGCATCTGTATGAAAAGCCAGCATTCGGACGCGCGCATCGAGCGTCTCATTCTTCGTCTGCAGTTCAACAACAGCTTCTTTCAAACCTATAACTGGTGCGATCTCTGGAATACTGCCCCTGCCAGATTGTTCGCTGGCCTCAATAACAATTTTCTTTAAACGATCTTCATTGACCGCCTTTTTTTCTGTGCGTTCAGCGATGATAGGAATGATTTTCGTCACACCAAGCTCTGTCGCTTTCTCTACAATCCATTCAAAAGTATCTTTCTTTACCAAAGCAGCATACAAATAGACATCTCGTTCTGGCATGAAACGACTCTTACTTACTTCTCTCACCCCTAAAACGATGGTTTCATCACGAAAATCCTCGATGCCACACGTATAATCAGAGCCTGATCCGTCAAAAATAATGAGCAAATCGCCTTTCTTTAGACGAAACACTTTGCGAATCTGATGAACAACGTCAGAAGAATCGAGTACTACCTCGTTCTTTGAACCTACAGTTTCTGATATGTAGAAGCGGTGGAGACGCATATAAATTTCTAATGTTTAGGTTAATTAGACCAATTAGAAATTAGTAATTCTTTTTATTTCTTTCCATTCACAACCTCATCGATAATGCCGTATTTCTTTGCTTCTTCTGCATCCATAAAGAAATCACGATCACCATCTTTTTCAATCTTTTGGAGTGTTTGTCCTGTATTCTTTGCAAGAATCTTATTCAAAACAGCACGATTCTTGATGATCCTCTTTGCACTGATCTCAATATCACTTGCCTGACCTTCTGCGCCACCGTGTGGCTGATGGATCATTATCTCTGAGTTTGGCAGTGCAAAACGCTTTCCTTTCTTGCCTGCTGACAAAATAACAGCACCCATCGAAGCTGCCATGCCGACACAAACAGTAGAAACATCATTCTTTATATGATTCATCGTATCGAGAATAGCGAGACCAGCCGTAACTGAACCGCCTGGCGAGTTGATATAGAGCGAAATCTCCTTCTTTGGATCTTCTGATTGGAGGAAAAGGAGCTGGGCGATCACAATATTAGCCACGGTATCGTCGATTGGACCACCGAGGAAAATGATGCCTTCTTTGAGCAAACGCGAGTAAATATCATAGGCTCGTTCGCCAAAACTTGATTTTTCGATAACTGTTGGGATGAGTATAGACATGAGCGACATTATAGCATATAATCCAATTGTTACAAATTTTTAATTTTGATTTCGCTTTTACGAACTTAGTGACACCCTTACCTTATGACACTTTCAACAAAAAAGACTCATAACATCCTTATTTCACCCTAGTTCCGCCGGAGCGAATCACATTCGCATATGTATTCATTAAAGCTCATCGCCGTATTCCTGGCCATCTCAGGAGTTGTTGGCATGGCTCTTGGCTACTATCTACGATTGATCATTTCCCTTGGTAAGAAAGGCTCGATGGAGCTCGAGATCAAGGAAATGCTTCTGGCTGCAAAGGAAGAAGCAAAAAAGATCACCATAGATGCAGAGACCAAAGCTACCAAAACTCTCGAAGATATCAGAAAAGAGGCAAAAGAAAAGGAGGACAAAATAAACCAAACAGAGTCTCGTCTTATCAAAAAAGAGGAGTTTTTGGACAAACGTCAAACTGATCTCGACAAAGAAGTCGAATTGGTCAAAACACGCGTCGCAGAAATCAAGGCTATCCGCGAACAAGCAGAGAAGATTCACGGCGATCGCGTTTCTGCACTCGAAAAGGTGGCTCGCATGACCGCAGAAGAAGCAAAGGCAGAGATCCTGAAGACTGTCGAGAAGCAGGCCGAAGAAGACATCCTCGTCCGCATGAACAAGCTCGAAAGTCAGGGCGAGGAAATGCTGGAACAAAAAGCGAAAGATATACTTGCTATATCTATACAGCGCCTCGCTTCATCAGTGGCGTCAGATATTATGTCTACCTCAGTTCCTATCCCAAGTGACGATATCAAAGGCAAGATCATTGGTAAGGAAGGACGTAATATCAAAGCATTTGAGCGCATTACCGGCGTCGAAGTCATGGTCGACGATACGCCTGGCGCTATCACCATATCATCGTTTGATCCAGTACGTCGCCATACGGCTCGTCTCGCTCTCGAAGAGCTCATCAAAGACGGTCGTATCCAGCCTTCACGTATCGAGCAGATAGTAGAAAAGGCAAAACAAGATATCAACAAAACCATCAAAGAAAAAGGTGAGCAGGCTGCATATGAATGTGGCGTTATTGGCCTTGATCCACGTATACTCCTCATTCTTGGCCGCCTCCATTTCCGCACGAGTTATGGCCAAAACGTTCTTCAGCACTCGATCGAAATGGCCCATATCGCTGGCATGATTGCCGAAGAGCTCGGAGCCAACGTGCAAGTCGCAAAGGCTGGTGCTCTCCTCCATGACCTCGGCAAAGCTCTCGACCATGAAGTTACAGGTACACATGTCGAGATTGGACGCCGCATCCTCCAGAAGTTCGGTGCCCCTGAAGAAGTTATCAAGGCTATGCAGGCACATCATGAAGAGTATCCGTATGAAACAGTCGAATCACGCATCGTTCAGACAGCTGACGCTATCTCTGGCGCTCGCCCGGGTGCACGCCGTGATAACATTGAGAACTATCTCAAGCGTCTTGGCGACCTCGAAGCCACTGCAAACTCATTTAAAGGCATTGAAAAGGCGTACGCTCTCCAAGCCGGCCGTGAGATTCGTGTCTTCGTAAAACCTGAAGAGATGACTGATGTCGAATCAAAGCAGCTCGCACGCGATATCGCTCTCAAGATTGAAAAGGACCTCAAATATCCTGGTGAAATCAAAGTCATCGTCATACGAGAGACCAGAACAACTGAGTTTGCACGATAAAAAAAGCCCATCCGAGGGAAGGGCTTTACATACTCAAGACTTGAGGACTGACAACAGCTCAGTTTTCCAGATTTCATACGCTTTCTCAGAAAAATGAATGCCATCAACTGTGTATTCAGGCAAAAGCTTGCTGTGTGGTGCGATTATAGGATTCAAATCGATTACCGCTACATGCTCCCTGTGACATAGTTTAATGAGGCGTTCATTGAACTGGGTAATCATAGTCGCATAGACATCATTTGCTTGATATGGCACCAAAGTGACCACGATCTTTATTTTTGCCTGCTTGGCAAGCTTCAGCATCTCACCATACTCTTCAAATGCAGATTCACCAAGCCCATCATGACTGAACAAATCATTTGTTCCCGCCAAGACGAGAACGCATTGGGGATGGTAACTGAGGGCATAGATAAGCTCCTGTTTCACTTGCCACACCATGTATGAACTTTTACCGAGGTTGAGGGCTGAAAAAGGATTTCGATTCATTATCCAGCCCCAATTCCTACCGCCAGCAGTAATACTATCTCCAATAAATACATATTTGGGTGGAAAGAACTTCGCTTTCCAGTGAATACAGGTTTGAGTGAGAATGAATCTGCTATATTCACTAAAACCCAGTGCCAACATTACGGGCAAGGTAATGATAAACCAGACGAGCAAGATTCGGTGTAACCATTTTTGCAAAATGAGGCGTTTTGATTGAATCATACAATTTCCTTTCAGTTATGTTATTTCCGAGGTTCAAACTAATATTTATATAACATTAATTATAAAATAATGTCAATATTTACCTGCTATTGCTCAAAATATGGCTTACTATATAATGTATGCATGGCCCTAGACTCGATCCGCTCGTTAAGCGGGTGGGTTGAGACCAGATTATTAGCTAAATTCAATAAATATGAACAAAGCAAGTATTGTAGACGCAGTCCACGGCATCCTCGGCGGAACGAAAGTTCAAGCAGAGCAAGCTGTTGAGACGATGATTAACAGTATCATTG
>Ga0310810_10002620_pt1 | contig 19381 bp, 10 predicted proteins | sample NCmetagenome_FD_207641 | JGI IMG/M metagenome (GOLD analysis project Ga0310810, IMG submission 207641) | Soil microbial communities from experimental microcosm in Duke University, North Carolina, United States - NC | ecosystem: Engineered > Artificial ecosystem > Soil microcosm > Unclassified ...
AGTGCTTACGCAGTCTTGGTTGCTTTACCGCGGCGTGAAATACGTCCGCCCTTTGCGCCTGCAATACGTGCGAGAGCTGGGTTAGCTGCAAAACCACCGGTGTTGCTTGCCTTGCCGCCCTTTGCGCCGATACGAGCGTAAAAGTTTGGATCTTTCTGTAGGTTCTTTGCTGCAGCTTTCTTGCCGCCTGCTTTTGTTCCGGCCATTGAGTTATCCTCCGATTTAAAAAGTTTTCCACGCTTATAACAGCTGGAAAACCCTCTCTATTACCTCGCACATATGTTGTGCTATGTTTATATATTAGCATAGTGCTTGAGTTTTGTCAACGTTTACATAAGCGATTTTTATTGTAATAAAACTGTTGCGCTTATATCGTCTGTGCTATATATTAGTAAAGGCACCTGTTGAATCTCATAAAACAAAGAGGTTCTGACCAAAAAGTGATTCCCGCCTTCTGCGAGATCCGAGAATCCACCACACATCAAAAACGACCCGCCTGCGAGACGGGTCGTTTTGTTATGCATATATATCGTTATTCTATTGAGCTGGCTGAGTGAACTTCCCATTACATACCCCGCCTATAACAACAGGTTTGGGATCGGTTCCCATCGCATACCCGTCGCCGATAATATCAGTGCAGCCTACGCCAAATATATTGTAATGACGAATGAGGCTATAGCCGGCTACGCAAGCTATTATCACAATAACGAAAATGCTCAGGACGTTCTTTCGTGTATAGGCTTTTTTAGGCTTCATATATGGCACATTGTACCATACGCATAAAAGAGAAAAACCCTCCTATTCGGAGGGTTTTTCTATAATTCGGCACCGTGCTAGTTTCCCACTAATGCAGTATAATCGCCGCTGTGAGGCTTAACTTCTGTGTTCGGAATGGTTACAGGTGTTTCCCTCACGCCATGGGCACCGAAGGTGGGGTTTGAAGCGCTTGGTCCCGTTTAACTCCACGGTGGGCCAAACCCCTTCTTCGATGTCCATCTAGCTACGGATTTGTAAAAATTGACGTTGGTGACGTGCACCAATTACTAGTTAAGTCTACCTCGTCACCCCTGTTTATGCAAGCATAAACATTCGGTGACAAGGACATAAAAAGGCGATGGGACTATTAGTATGCTTCAGCTCCATATATTGCTATACTTCCACCTTGCACCTATCAAACAGATCATCTTTCTGTGTCCTCATAGGGAAATCTAATCTTGAAGTTGGCTTCGCGCTTAATATGCTTTCAGCGCTTATCGCATCCGAACGTAGCTACTCGACAATGCAGCAGGTGGCCACAATCGATACACCAGAGGTTCGTCCGCCCCGGTCCTCTCGTACTAGGGGTAGATCTTCTCAAATTTCCTAACGTCCATACCGGATATAAACCGAACTGTCTCACGACGTTCTGAACCCAGCTCGCGTACCACTTTAATCGGCGAACAGCCGAACCCTTGGAAGGTGCTCCCCCTCCAGGATGTGATGAGCCGACATCGAGGTGCCAAACAGCGCCGTCTATGTGAACTATTGGGCGCTATAAGCCTGTTATCCCCAGGGTAACTTTTATCCGTGTGCGCTGTCGTTCCCACATACATGTACAAAGTACTAATACAGCGGGTCACTTGCTCCGACTTTCGTCTCTGATTGGAATGTACTCCTCACAGTCAAGCTGGCTTGTGCGCATACACTATCACTTCGATTTCCATCCGAAGCTAGCCAACCTTTGAACGCCTCCGCTACTCTTTAGGAGGCAACCGCCCCAGTTAAACTACCCACCATACACGGTCCTCATACCGGATAACGGTACAAGTGAGATCAAGATCACATCAAGGTTGGTATTTCACATTGCGACTCCACAAATACTAGCGTATCTGCTTCAAAGTCTCCCAACTATTCTACACATGATGAAACCCGGATCAATGTAAAGCTGTAGTAAAGCTCCATGGGGTCTTCTCGTCCTGGTATGGACAGACGGCATCTTTACCGCCAATGCACTTTCACCGAGGCCTTCGCTGAGACAGTGCCCACATGATTACTCCATTCGTGCGGGTCAGAACTTACCTGACAAGGAATTTCGCTACCTTAGGACGGTTATAGTTACCGCCGCCGTTCACCGGGGCTTCAGTTCGCACCGTGAAGCACTCCCCTTAACCTTCCGGCACCGGGCAGGAGTCAGCCCCTATACATCCACTTTCGTGTTAGCAGAGACCTGTGTTTTTGGTAAACAGTTCCGTGGGCTCTTTTGCTGCGGCCCCCTCATCTTAAAAGACGAAGTAGCCAGAGTACAAAAGAACAAAATCATATTGTTACTTATCTCAGAAAATTGTCGTTGTTGTTAAAAAAGGATTTGATCACATCAATTGCTGTCGAAACAACAACCAATGCGTACTCACATATCTGTTTAGGCGCTTTTATCTTCCTAAACAAACGTTATTTAACCGTTAACACTTGCTGAGTGTACCCTGACAACACTTCCTCTTCAAAGAAGAGGGGGCAGACCTTATCCCGAAGTTACGGTCGCTGTATTGCCGAGTTCCTTAGCGAAGGGTCTCTCGTAAGCCTGAGTCTACTCGACTCGAGCACCTGTGTCGGTTTGCGGTACGGGCGGACATAGTCACGCGCACATCTGCTTTTCTTGCCAGCGCCTTTTCCGAAATCGTCACCATATAGGTAACTTTCACTCCCTTTGCGTTCCCGCTCGGTTGGACGGATACATACCATGAATCCGCTTCGAATATCTCGCCGTGAACAGTGTGCAAACTACGCCGGTTCAGGAATATTAACCTGATGTCCATCGCCTACGCTATGCGCCTCGGCTTAGGCCCGACTAACCCTGAGATGATTACCATGGCTCAGGAAACCTTGCTCTTACGGCCGACATGATTCTCACATGTCTTATGGTTACTCATTCCAGCATTCTCACTTCCTAACGCTCCACCAGACCTCACGATCTGACTTCACTGCAGATAGGAACGCTCCTCTACCACTATGTATTACTACATAATCCATGTCTTCGGTAGTACACTTAGCCCCGTTACATTTTCCACGCAAGATCTCTTGACTAGTGAGCTGTTACGCACTCTTTAAATGAATGGCTGCTTCTAAGCCAACATCCTAGCTGTTTAAGAAATCTCACCTTGTTTCCCACTTAGTGTACATTTAGGGACCTTAGACGATGGTCTGGGCTGTTTCCCTTTCGAGCGACGAACTTAGCTCCGCCGTTCTAACTGCCGTGATTCCACAATTGGTATTCGTAGTTTGTTAAGGGTGGGTACCGTTGCCAGCCCCAGTCCTTTACAGAGCTCTACCCCCAATTGCTACCACACGACGCCAGTCCTAAAACTGTTTCGAGGAGAACCAGCTATCTCCGAGTTCGATTGGCATTTCACCGCTAACCACAAGTCATCCGGGAGCTTTGCTGCGCTCTACGGTTCGGTCCTCCACTTCCTGTTACAGAAGCTTCAACCTGCTCATGGTTAGGTCACCCGGTTTCGGGTCTAATCCCTAGTACTAAACGCCCTATTCAGGCTCGCTTTCACTGTGGCTCCGTCAAATGACTTAACCTTGCACTAGAAATTAACTCGCTGGATCGTTCTACAAAAAGCACGCCGTCACCGGACAAGCCGGCTCCGACTCCTTGTAGGCACAGAGTTTCAGGATCTTTTTCACTCCCCTCCCGGGGTTCTTTTCACCTTTCCATCGCTGTACTAGTTCACTATCGATCGTATATCATATTTAGCCTTGGCTGGTGGTCCAGCCGGATTCAGACAGGGTTTCTCGTGCCCCGCCCTACTCGATAAAACACGTATAAAGTCTGCACTGTTTTCGCATACACGGCTTTCACGCCCTATGGCTAGTCATTCAAACTATTCTGCTAACAATGCGGTTTTCTTACTTTATCCAGTCAGTGATAGCTGCTGGTCGCAAATCAGATACCTGAATCGAAATTCAGTTCTCTGACTTGGTCTCGTGTTATATCACAACCCCTTATATGCATTGGCCTATCAGCCGTATCTGCCTACGAATAGACAGAAACATGTAAGGTTTGGGCTCTACCCGTTTCGCTCGCCACTACTCCGAGTATCGTTATTTACTTTCTCTTCCTCAACCTACTAAGATGTTTCAGTTCAGTTGGTTCCCGTTCACATAACCTATGTATTCAGTTATGGACAACATGACATTACTCATGCTAGGTTTCCCCATTCGGAAATCCCCGGATCAAAGCTTGTTGACAGCTTCCCGAGGCTTATCGCAGTCTTCCACGTCCTTCATCGGTGATATACGTCTAGGCATCCACTACTGTGCCCTTGAGTACCTTTTTATGCATTGACTTAACTAGTAATTGGTATAAACCACTTACTTGCCGTCAATCATTTACAAATTTTCTTATCGACTAATTGTTAAATTGCTGTGCTGCCCGACTCTTGAGCGCACATTCTCACCACATCCTACTCGCTTTGATGTGACTTAGATCTGCGCTCCAGAAGAATTTTTAGACTAAAGTCTATTGTATCACCGGACTTTGGGGCCTGTCTAGCGATACTTCGTTGTAATTTTGGCGATAAAAAATCCTCTCGCAATCGGATACCTTCACCAAAATTGCCAGAGGTTCATGTGAACATTCGCGTAACTGAATAGGATTATAGCGAACTTCTAGCGATATTTCAAGCCTTTTCGCGAATATTTACAGGGTTTTTATGCGTTGCTTCGCTACAGCGATTTGCACTTCATGACCAGCATCGTAGATATAGTGCTCGCCATCAAGCTGTGCCTCGAGCCGCTTCGTAGATAAAATGGTCTGTTTTTTGACACGTTTGACGGGCGTAAACCCGATCGTACTCGCAAACAACAACGAAAACACCATGCTCCAGAACGAATAGCTGCGCATGGTGTAGCATTCGACTTCGCCATCTTCAAGGTCAGCTTCGGGGGCCAGCTTGATGATTTTGGACATCTTGTCGATATTACTAAATACGACGCTGCTGTACTTATGCATACGTTTATCGGGCAGCAGCCGAAGTGTAACACCTTGAAATAACACCATGTACTTAATAACCATCCACTTTTCATTGAACGGATTGAGCGATGCTTCTGTTAGCTTTTTACCGATATATGCAGTCAGACCAAACCCGACATACGAATGCGCGAAGCGTACATGGTCTTTCGTGTCGACGAGACCACGGACCTCTATAGCATCGATCTTTTTTATGGTCGGCTCGATGATTCGCTCGAGTAAATTACCGTCTTCGATGGCGCGATAATGATCGTTGGCATTGCCGCTAGGCAGGACGCATACCACCGTATCGGCGTTAGACACCTCAAGTACGCCGTTTACGACCTCGTTATACCCACCGTCACCGCTTGCCGACACGATCAGCGCTTTCTTTGAGCCGGTAGCAATATCTTTCGCTATGACTTCGGCATGTCCTGCGTATTCGGTTGGTTTGAGCGTCACCTCGACGGACGTAAGTCGTTTGCGAAGTGCTGCGTGCAAGTCTTTCGCATCACGCTCGCTATTGCCCGTGCTATTCGGGTTATAAATAATTGTAATGCTGCGAAACGGATACTGTGTCATCTGTGCCTAGTGTAGCACCCTTAGGTACGCTTGCTCGCTCTTCCGATAAGGACGTACAGCACAAAGAGGCCGTTAGCGATGGTCAAGATGATTGGGAATACTGCCGTTTCGACAGAAACGCTGCCGAGTAGCACGTAGCTAATCGAGTGTTTAACGACGGCTGTCACAAACGGAGTCAGCCGCTCGTGTCGTGGCGCTTTCGTCGCTCGTACCAATGTCGGTAAGAATCCGACCAAATAAATGCCAGATGCCATGATCACCGCTGCCTTATCGCCGTAGATACCCCAGACCGCAAATGCCGATACGGACAAGACGATACTAATAATGTCTGCTTCGTGAATGTGCCGGTGGCCGTATTTCCAAGCCATAGCCGCGAGCACGTAGCCTGATAGTGCGCCTAAAATAGCGCCGATCGACCCTAAGCCTGCGCCGTTATCAATCTGAATAAACGCGACGACCGTGCTGAGCACACCCCAGACCAGCCATGTGGCCGCACGTGGGCGTAAACTGCCGCCCGGAATCTTGTACGCATAGTCAATATAACCGTACAAACCGACGGCGAGCGCGATTCCAAACAAAAGCAGTTCCATATGTCTTTACTATACACGACAAACAAAAAATCACCCCTATGGGTGAATCTTGTATGGTGGGCGCTGAGGGGCTCGAACCCCCGACCCTCTCGGTGTAAACGAGATGCTCTAGCCAACTGAGCTAAGCGCCCGGGACAGATATAGATCTGGTGGGGCTAGATGGACTTGAACCGCCGACCTCGTCATTATCAGTGACGCGCTCTAACCAACTGAGCTATAGCCCCGTATTTGGTGGAGTGATTCGGACCGAAGCCCGATTCACCCCATAGGTTGTAAGGTGCGCCTGGGAGATACAGGGCAATAGCTGGCTGTTGACCAACCACTCCAGTAACTGGATTACTCCAGGTTTTACGCCCCACCCTATAATGTGTGAGTCGCAAAACGTGGTGGAGACACAGGGACTCGAACCCTGGACCCCCTGCTTGCAAAGCAGGTGCTCTAGCCAACTGAGCTATGTCCCCGCATGACAGTTACTTGTTAAATGAATAACTCAAGGTATTTTAGCGCAAAAATGCCTGTATGACAAGTGATGAATGAGGTATAATTACATTTATGGAATACGCATTTAGCTGGTCTTCATTCTTCTTCGGTGCTCTGATTGTCGCCGTGTGTACGGCACTCGTCGTCTGGTACCAGCCAATCGCCGATGCGATGGGAAGCGGTGCTGCAAGTTATGATAGACTTCGCTTCTGGGGCCTGATCGGCATTGCCGTCGGATTTGTCATCGCACTTAATCTTCACATGTTACTACTGGGCTGGCTGCTTGGTATGCTTTTCGTACGATAAGCATCCGTAACACCACGTAGATCGCCTACCAAAAACACCTCCTTTTTACAGGAGGTGTTTCCGTTTAACAATTAGGTTGTGCAATGTCCTCATCGCTTCGTCGATTTATCGTCAAAGTGAACTTTGTCTTGTCCTCCGAAGAGGATAAATCAGTATGTAAGCTCAGCACACTGACAAGACCGACCTAGCTCAGCTAATAATTACTTAGTTAGCTGGCATCGTTTCTCCCTAGAAAGGAGGTAATCCATCCGCACCTTCCGGTACGGATACCTTGTTACGACTTAACCCCAATCATGCCCCCCACCTTAGGCCGACGAATCGGACTTCGGGTGTTGGTCACTTTCATGGTTTGACGGGCGGTGTGTACAAGACCCGGGAACGTATTCACCGCAACTTGCTGATTTGCGATTACTAGCGATTCCGACTTCATGGAGGCGAGTTTCAGCCTCCAATCCGAACTGGGACTAGCTTTGATGCGATTTGCTCCACCTCGCGGCTTCGCTGCGCATTGTACTAGCCATTGTATCGTGTTTCTAGCCCAGGACGTAAGGGAAATACTGACCTGACATCATCCCCTCCTTCCTCCCCGTTGCCGGGGCAGTCTGAATAGAAAAATCCAACTATTCATAAGGGTTGCGCTCGTTGATGGACTTAACCAAACATCTCACGACACGAGCTGACGACGGCCATGCATCACCTGTCACTTGGTTCCAAAGGCACTCACTACTTTCGTAGCGATTCCAAGGATGTCAAGCCCTGGTAAGGTTCTCCGTTTATCATCGAATTAAAGAACACGATCCACCGCTTGTGCGGGTCCCCGTCAATTCCTTTATGTTTTAGCCTTGCGGCCGTACTCCACAGGCGGGATACTTAACGCGTTAGCTTCGCTACAGAAGGGGTCGATACCCCCTACAGCTAGTATCCATCGTTTACGGCGTGGACTACCCGGGTATCTAATCCGGTTCGCTCCCCACGCTTTCGTGCCTTAGCGTCAGAAATGGTCCAGTAACCTGCCTACGCCATTGGTGTTCCTTCTTATATCTACGGATTTCACTCCTACACAAGAAATTCCAGTTACCTCTACCACTCTCGAGTTAGTGAGTTCGAATAATGGGTTGATGGTTGAGCCACCAGATTTCACTATTCGCTTTACTAACCGCCTACGCAACTCTTTACGCCCAGTCACTCCGGATAACGCTCGGACCCTACGTATGACCGCGGCTGCTGGCACGTAGTTAGCCGGTCCTTATTCATAAGTTACCGTCATATTCCTCACTTATAAAAGCAGTTTACAACCCGAAGGCCTTCATCCTGCACGCGGCGTTGCTCCATCAGGGTTTCCCCCATTGTGGAAGATTCCTCACTGCTGCCTCCCGTAGGAGTCTGGACCGTGTCTCAGTTCCAGTCTGGCTGATCATCCTCTCAGACCAGCTACGGATCGTAGGCTTGGTGAGCCTTTACCTCACCAACTACCTAATCCGACGCGGGCCGCTCCCAAAGCGTATAAATACTTTAATCCGAAGATCATATGCGGTATTAGCACACCTTTCGGTGCGTTATCCCTCACTTTGGGGCACGTTCCCACGTGTTACTCAGCCGTCCGCCACTCGTCAGCATCTAGTAAACTAGACCTGTTACCGTTCGACTTGCATGTGTTAGGCACGCCGCCAGCGTTCATCCTGAGCCAGGATCAAACTCTCCATAAAAAATATGGTGTTAACTACATCACTGAAGTGATAGTACTTTTTCCATAAAGTGTTTCTGACGAATCAGAAACGTCTACTCAAAATAGACTGACGATGATTAATTGCACAACCTAATTGTTAAACTTCTAGTCTCATTGAAAAATGCCGATTAAAGGTATCCCTCGTTGTATCTCGCAATTTTTCGTCGCTCCATGCGACAGACTGTTATTGATTCTACTCTAGATGCTGCTACCCGTCAAGCGTCTGTCAGAGTTATTTCGTAGCGAAAAATACAATGAAGCCGATTGCGACGCCAAGAGCCGCTCCTGCGAGCACTTCAAGCGGTGTATGACCTCGAGCAGCACGCGGGATAATCACGCTTTTATTTTTCGCAAGTCGAATCAGAGTCTCAAGCGCAACGCCTTGCTCACCAACTGAACGTCGCACCATGACCGCATCGTACATAACAACTGCCGCAAATAAGGCAGCGAGTCCGAAGATTGCAGAGTCAGCCCCTTCGCTCAGCCCAATCATTGTCGCCAGGGCGACGGTGCTCGCAGAGTGAGCGCTCGGCATATTACCCGATAGGTACAGCTGACGAAAGTAACTGAGTTTGCGGTTCTTCAAGGTGATAATCAGATACTTCAGACCTTGCGCGATAATCCAGCTCAGTCCAATCGTCAGTAGATACGGTGAGAGTTCCATTACTCTTCTTCGTCTTCCTTCTCTTCACTTTCGCGCATCAGGCCAATCGATGATACGGTGTCGCCTGCGGCGAGTCGCATAATCGTGACGCCTTGTGTCGTGCGACCAAGTGATTTGATATCGTTTAGACCCAAGCGGATCGTTTGACCATTCTTTGAGATCAGGATTGCCTCAGTCATATCTTCGTCGAGCGTCTGTACCGATATAATCGGACCAGTTTTCGCGGTGACGACCGCTGCCTTAATACCGACGCCGCCGCGCTTGTGACTCGGGAAGTTACTTGCCTTGGTACGTTTACCAAAGCCTTTTTCACTGATTACAAGTAAGGTCTGCTCTTCGCTACAGATGACATCCATACCGACGACCCAGTCGTTTGGTCGGAGTCGAACACCACGAACACCACGTGCTGCGCGCCCCATTGGACGAGCATCGGTCTCATTGAATCGTACTGCCTGTCCTGCTGACGTACTGATGATGATGTCGTTATCACCGGTCGTTTGTTTGATCCATCGAAGCTCATCGCCATCATCAAGATTAATCGTGATGAGTCCGTTTGTACGGATGTTTGAGTAGTCTTTGAGTGGAGTCTTCTTTACGGTACCCTTCTTCGTTGCCATGAATAAGAAGCCATCGTCACCAGCGTCTTTCGGACGACCGATGATAGAGGTGATCTTTTCTTCTGGCTGAAGCTGCAACAGGTTGACCGCCGCGACACCCTTGGCTGCGAGCGTTGCTGCTGGCACTTCATACGCCTTCAGGCGGAATACGCGACCTCTGTTCGTAAAGAATAGCAGCCAGTCGTGCGTGTTAGCCGGCACGATCTGTGCAATCAGGTCTTCTTCCTTCGTCGTCATGCCTCGTTTACCTTTTCCGCCACGGTTCTGGCGACGGTAATCATTGACCGACGTACGTTTGATATAGTTTTCCTGAGTAAGCAGAATCACGCTTTCTTCTTCAGGAATCAGTTCTTCATCGGAGAATTTACCAAGCTCATGGTTGATAATCTGGCTTCGGCGTTCGTCACCATACTTCTCTTTCATCTCAAGGAGTTCTTCCTTGATGATATCGAGAATCTTCTGTGCATCAGCCAAGATTCCTTCCAGTTTTTCAATCAACGCGCGCAGCTCTGCCAACTCGTTTTCGATTTCTTGTCGATCAAGGCCGGTCAGTTTGCGTAGCTGCATGGCAAGAATAGCTCGACCCTGCAACTCACTAAGGCTAAATCGCTCCATCAAACCCTTTAAAGCGGTGTCGTAATCTTTACTGCCGCGGATCAATTTGATCACTTCATCAATATGATCGAGAGCGATCTTAAGACCTTCAAGAATGTGCGCACGATCTTTCGCTTTCTTAAGCTCAAACTCCGTGCGACGTCGGACCACGCTTTGGCGATGCTTGATATATTCGCTCAAAATTTCATGCAGTCCCAGCACGCGTGGCTGAATTCCGTCAATCAGTGCCAGCATATTGTAGTGGAATGCCGACTGCAATGCCGTCATCTTGTACAGCTGGTTGAGAACCTTCTTCGGGTAAGCATCTTTTTTGAGCTCAACGACGATACGAACCTGTCCGCGAGCGGTTTCGTCGCGAATATCACTAATCGTCGTGATTTTCTTATCTTTAACAAGGTCCGCTATCTTCTCGATTAACGTTGCTTTATTTACACCATAAGGTACTTCTGTCACGACAATGCGGTGACGGCCTTTTTTGGTCTCTTCGATATCTGCAACAGCACGAATGGTGACGCTACCCTTACCAGTGTGATATGCCTGACGCATCGGTGCACCACCATATACCACGGCGCCAGTTGGAAAATCAGGACCTTTAACATGCTTCAGCAGGTCGTCGGTCGTTGATTCTGGGTTATCGATAAGTTCGATCGTCGCGTCCACGACTTCGTTCAGGTTGTGCGTCGGAATGTTCGTCGCCATACCCACCGCGATACCAATCTGGCCGTTGATAAGCAGGTTCGGAATCTTAGCTGGCAGAACAACAGGTTCACGCTCAGACCCGTCGAAGTTGTCTCGAAAGTCAATCGTGTCTTTATTGATATCGACAAGCATTTCTTCCGCAATACGCGTCATCTTTGCTTCGGTGTATCGATAGGCAGCTGCGGGGTCTCCATCCATTGAGCCGAAGTTACCCTGCCCGTTCACGAGTGGCATTCTCATAGCCCATGGCTGCGCAAGGCGCACCATCGAGTCATAGATAGACGTGTCACCGTGCGGGTGGTATTTACCGATTACGTCACCGACTACACGAGCACTTTTGACGAATTTGCCGCCACTACGCCAGCCATTGGCCTCCATAGAGTACAGAATACGACGGTGAACCGGCTTTAAGCCGTCACGAACATCTGGCAGTGCGCGATCAATAATCACACTCATTGAGTACTTAAAGAAGCTGTCTTCCATGACCTTTTCGAGTGTCTGGCGCTCAATTCCAGGAATATCAACTACGACTGGAGCTTCCTCGATAGGTTCTTCGTTTGGTGTCATTGGTTCTTCATTCATAGCTATATGTCCAATTCCTCGATATCTGCTTCTTTTGCGCGGCCCTGGATGAAGGTCTTGCGTAGGCTGACCTCGTCACCCATAAGTTTGGTAAATATGGCATCAGCACGTTCTGCATCTTCTACATTTACCTGAACTAACACGCGATTTTCCGGGCTCATAGTGGTTTCCCAGAGCTGCTCAGCGTCCATTTCACCTAGGCCCTTAAAGCGTGAAATCGTCACGCCCGCTTGCTTGACCTTGTCTTCTTCCTCAACGATTTCTGTGCCGCGATCGCGACGCTCACCGATGATATCGTTCAAGATTCGATCACGCTCTGCCTCGTCATAGGCATAAATCTTTTTCTGGCCACGGTTGATTGAATAGAGTGGTGGCTTAGCCATGTAGACGAATCCGCCTTCAACAACATCTCTCATGTAGCGGAAAAAGAACGTCAGTAGCAAGGTTGAGATGTGACTACCATCCACGTCGGCGTCCGTCATGATGATGATCTTGTGGTAGCGGAGTCCATTGATATCGAACTGATCACCAATACCCACACCGAAGGCTTGAATCATCGCGACAATTTCTTTGTTCGCAAACATCTTATCAAGGCGTGCACGCTCGGTATTCAGTACTTTACCTCGCAGCGGTAGAATCGCCTGTGTCTTGCTATCGCGGCCCTCTTTTGCGGAACCTGCAGCAGAGTTACCTTCGACGATATAAATTTCACTATCACTCGGACTCTTGCTCGAACAGTCCCACAGCTTTCCTGGTAGACCCATGCCGTCGAGTGCGCCTTTACGAAGCACGTTATCGCGCGCCGCACGAGCGGCTTTTCGAGCACGCGCCGCGAGAATCGCCTTACCAACGACTTTCTTTGCAACATCTGGGTTTTCGTCGAGATAGTAACTAAAGTACTCGTTCATGACTTGCTCAACATAGCGTCGAACTTCTGGATTACCGAGCTTATTCTTTGTCTGGCCTTCAAACTGAGGGTCAGGAAGTTTCACCAGGATAACCGCAGTCAAACCTTCGCGAATATCATCGCCGGTCAGGTTATCTTCTTTTTCTTTCAGTAAACCATTCTTGCGAGCGTAATCATTGATAACGCGCGTTAAGGCAGCACGAAATCCAATAAGGTGCGTTCCACCATCGGGCGTAAGGACGTTGTTGGCGAACGGCTTCACCGTTTCAAGATATGTTTCATTATACTGAACGGCGACTTCGACCGCTGAATCTTCGACCTGCTTCTCGACGTAGAAGATATCGTCTGTTAAAACATCTTTACCGACGTTGAGGTTCTTAACATAACTCTTGATACCGCCTTCAAAGTAAAATGCCTCGCGCTCGCCCGTACGATTATCGACGACAGCCGTGTGAATGCCCTTCGTCAGATACGCTTGGTGTCGCAGATAATTAACGACCCACTTATAATCAAATTCGATTGTTTCCTTGAAGATAGTCGCGTCTGGATAGAAGGTGACGCGTGTGCCGTCAGGACGGTCAGTTTTGCCAATTTTCTTGAGTGGCGAAACAGTTGCGCCTCGCTCAAATTCGATACGGTGCAAAATGCCCTTTTGGACGACTTCAGCGACAAGTCGATCTGAAAGCGCATTAACAACGCTCGATCCAACACCGTGCAGTCCAGATGACACCTTATAACCACCGCCACCGAACTTTCCGCCGGCGTGCAGAATCGTCAGTACAGTTTCGAGGGTACTGAGTCCTGTTTTTGCATGCTTATCGACAGGAATACCACGTCCGTCGTCAGTGACCATAACGCCACCGTCTTCAAGCAATACGACATCGACGCGAGATGCGTAGCCTGCGATCGCTTCGTCAATTGAGTTATCGGCGATTTCTTTAATTAGGTGGTGCACACCATCATAACCGGTACTTCCGATATACATGCCCGGGCGTTTTCGGACAGGTTCAAGTCCCTCTAGGACCTGAATTTGAGACCCGTCATATGACCCATCGGGTTTTTGTTTGGCCATTTTCCCTCTCTTTAACTTTCTGTCACACTGTTTACAATATGTCTAGTATACCGCACAAAAATTGTTCGCTCAAGTACTTGCACTGAACATATTTGTTATGCTAAAATTTCGCTTAAGAGGTTGACTCAAAAAATAAAAAGGTGAACGGTAACAACAACTATGTTCCGAAAAATTATATCAGGTGTTTCATTTAGCCCCGCGCTGGTTGGGCAGCTCGGCTTTTACGCTCGGCGTCTTAAAAAAGAAGAAGCAACAAGGCGACTTGGGCTGATTTTCACTGCACTTGCGTTGGTAGTGCAGTCGTTTATTGTCTTTGCACCACCAGAATCTGCAAACGCTGCAAGCACAAATGACTTTATCTATGGTGGCGTGCGCTCCAAAGCAGACTACTTATCTAACTACGATCGTAACGTCAACAATCTCAAGACGATTCTTACCTCGCTAGGTATTACCCGAGCAGAAATCGCAAACACGACCGAAAATCGTTACATTAACTATTCGTCACGTTCGCCTCGTTACTATTCATGGGGACGTCACCATAACTTTAGCTATGCGCAGGGTGAACGCGCTTACACTGTCTACCTCGGCAGCAAATCTAAGACGACGACGGTTTACGCTCGCCCAACAGCACTCTATGGAAACTACACTGCCAAGGTCATGGTCGGAAAGTCTGCCAAACATGGTTGGTTCGCCCTCATGTACGCCTGCGGCAACTTGGTTAGTATAAAATTACCACCGCCACCTCCACCGCCACCTTCACCGTCTCCGAGTGCATATTGCTCAAGCCTGAGCGTCAGCAAAGTATCTGATACGCAACGACGATTTACGGCAACCAGCAAGACGGCGTACGGTGCTACTATCAGCAAATACAGCTTTGCAGTGACGAATAGCAAAGGTAGTGCCGTCACGACCAAGAGTTACTCGTCGACAGTCAGTAGTCTCACGACACCGGCGCTCACCTTTGCACCGGGATCATATACCGTTAAAGCTACCGTTACGACAAGTCTTGGTAACAAAACGAGTGCTAACTGCCAAGCTACCTTTACGGTACCGACTCCAGGCGTAAGTATCGAAAAGACCGTTAACGATGTTGAGAAACTAGCCGTTGAGATAGGACAAGCGTTCACCTATACGCTAACCGTCAAAAACACCGGTGGCGTAACACTACAAAATCTCTCGGTATCGGACGCGTCACCTGCAGGTGTAGAATTCATGTCTGCAGACATAGGTACAATCTCGCAAAATAAATGGTCTGCGACCATCGCCTCGCTTGCTCCAGGTGCTTCGAAGACCTTTTCAATCACCGCAAAGGCGACGAAAGCAGCCGATGCCGGTGCCACGCTCGTCAAAAATACCGCATGTGTCGAAACGGCGACTATCCCTGGGACGAACCCGGACGACTGCGACGATGCGACTGTCGAGGTTCCAGAAACGACTATGAGTGTGTGTGAACTGAGTACAGATAAGATCGTAACGATTAAGAAGAGTGCGTTTGATAAGCAACTTCACTCACTCAACCCGCTCGACTGTCAAAAACTACAGGTCTGTGACCTATCGTCGAATACGGTGGTGACAATTCGTCAGCCTCAATACGATGAAACTAAGTACAGCAAGACTCTAGGTGATTGTGACGATATGCAGGTTTGCGACCTGAGCTCAGGCGAAGTAGTCGTCATCAAGCAGCACGAATATAACAGCGATGAGTTCTCGAAAGACGCTTCAGACTGTATACCTGACGTTGCCCAATCAAAATCTGCTCTGAACCTCACGCAGAATAGTGTCGATGCAACCAGCACAAAAGCAAAGGCTGACGACCGAATTCGCTACACGTTATCTGTCACCAACGTCGGTAGTGTTGACGCTACTGCCAACTTTACAGAGAAACTCGACGACGTACTCGAGTATGCCAAGATAATCGACACTGGCGGCGGTAGCTTCGACGCAAGCACAAAGACACTCACCTGGCCAATGGTTAGCCTCAAGCCAAACGAAACCCAGTCTCGCCTCTTCACTGTACAGCTTGCAAGCACCATACCAGCAGCGGCACGTGGTACCAGCGATCTCGCTTCATACGACTGCCAGATGCTCAATACATTCGGAAACAACACGACCGTAGCGGTAAACTGCCCTGTTGCAAAGACTGTCGAGTCGACTGCCTCAGAATTGCCGCACACCGGCGCGAGCGAGAATGTCTTGTTCGGTGGTATGATCCTGAGCATCGTAGTGTATTTCTACGCTCGCTCACGACAAATGGGCAAAGAGGTGCGACTAGTGCGCCGCGACATCAACACAGGTACGATTTAATAAAGCGAGGTGGGATTTTATCATGAGTCAAGAACGCATTAAGACAACCGGCGAAGCCTATGAAGCGCCAAGTGAACAAGAACAGCGCAACCTCGAGGCACAAGTTGAAAGAAACCGTCACGAGCAGCTCGAAAAACGCAGCCCTGAGTCCGCACCAGAGCGAGAGCAAGCTTCGCACGAAGCCCTTGAGCAGGCTCGAACGGCTGAACGTGAACGCGTACGCCAGGAAACTGAACCAGCAGCCCCAGAGCAGCGAGATCGCCTGCCGACGGCAAAGGACCGCAAATCGGCTTACGATGCGGTAATGAATGACGTTCAATCGCATTTATCGCCGAGTAGTCGAGTATTCAGTAAGTTTATTCATGCGCCTGGTGTCGAGCGCACCAGTGATGCTGTGGGCGCAACGGTTGCGAGGCCAAACGCTTTGCTCGCAGGAGCCGTGAGCGCATTTGCAGTCAGTATCGTGGTGTACCTCGTTGCGCGCTATTATGGCTACCCTCTCTCAGGTACCGAATCCATCGCCGCATTCGTAGGTGGTTGGATACTTGGTATCATCTTCGACTTCATGCGCGTCATGGTCACCGGCAAACGAAGCTAACGACGGCGTATACTTCATACGTCGAATCACATCACGAGACAAATTGTGAGCCCTAGCGCACTTTGAGGTGAATTTCACCGTTGTCGGCTGCTTGCTGACCCCTAAGGTGTAGTCTGTCGGTTACTTCGGGCTGAGGAGGAGCTGTAGGAGCTGCAGCTTCAGTTGTGACGCTACCCGGGGTCTGTACCGGCATCGTGCCAACGACAGTAGCTGGTGCTGCTGACTGCGGAGGTGTTTGAATAGGTGTGCCCGAGGCAGGAGTCGTCTGCGCAGTGCTTCGCCCTGCTGGTGGCCGCGAGCCTCCACCCAATTGCTTACGCTTGGCAAGCCATTCGTCCAGGAATGACGAGCCTGATTGCGGCTTCGTGGTAGGTGACGACGGCGCACCCGCTGGCTGCTTCGCAGGAGCCAGGCGTCCGAATATCTCTTGCTCTACTTCGCTTCGTGGGCGGGCGTACTTAGCGGCCGACAAGCGCTTGAGTGCGTCGCTTAGTTGCTGATTCGCATGGCCCATCGGCGGAATACCGCTCATACTAAACGGTGCAGATGGCACTCCTTGAATCTGCGCGACACTGACGTATTGATAGTTAGGAAGCTTCGTTAGATCTTCCGCGTCAAAGACAGGCGTGTAGCGCTTAACCATGATCTCTGCGTCAGTAATACCGATCCTACCGGTAATCGATGTACCGACGTTTCCGATAATCGCCTCACGGATCTCTTCTTTGAGCTGCGTCATGAACTGGTTTCCTAGCACCAGACTCAAACGGTATTTTCGCGCCTCAGAGAGTATGGTACTGAAGCTGTCGGTCGCAAAGTTCTGGAACTCGTCGACATAGAGCGTAAAGTCATCACGCTGGTCTTCAGGAATGTTGGCGCGGGCCATGGCGGCTGCATTAAACTTCATAACGAAGATGATACCGAGCAACTTAGAGTTAAGTTCACCCATCTTACCTTTCGAAAGGTTCACAAGCAGGATCTTTTTGTTATCCATGATGGTACGTATGTTAAAACCACTCTTTGTCTGTCCGATAATATTACGCATCGCATCGTTACTGATAAACGGACCGAACTTAGAAACGACCCAACTGATAACCTCGCCGGCTTCATTTGAGCGCTGCGACGCAGGAAATTCCTTCGTCCAAAAATCAAGAACTTGCTGATCAGTGACATACTTCAGTTTTGATTTCATAAACTCCTGATCAATCAATACTTTTGGAATATCGATAAATGTTCCGCCCTTCGGATCAGCCATAAGCAGCAATGCGGCGTTTCGAAATATATGTTCCAGGCGCGGACCGACGATGCCGGTATGGCCTGGGTCGTACATGCCATAGAGCATGCTAATTGCTTCCTGCACCAAAAAGTCTTTCTGGTCGGGCGTGTCATATTCGAACATGTTGAGTCCGATAGGGTTATTCATATCGCTCGGATTGAAGTAGATAATGTCTTCGACTCGCTCTTTTGGCACCTTGCTGAGTAATGCTTCGACCGAGTCTCCGTGCGGATCGACAAACGCAAATCCACGGCCATCCATCATATCTTGGAAAGCGAGGTTTTCAAGTAAGACCGACTTACCGACACCGGTTTGCCCAATGATGTGAATATGACGACGTCTATCGACGTCCGCGATTCGTATTGGTTTTTTTACACCACGAAACTCGTTGTAGCCGATGAGTAGTCCTGTATCCATAACTTCCGTAGGACCGTCGACTTGCTTGGACATTTGTCGTTGTACTTGTGACGTCGGAATGCTCTTCTGATCGGGTAGATGAAATATCGTTGCAAGTTCTACACTATTAAGGATATTACCCGTTATCGCCTGGGGGAAGAATCGAAAAATATACGACGTCACCAGTGAATCGATATTTTTGGCGAGGCTAAATTTAAAGCCGTTAAAGCTCGGTGAATCGAACAATGAAAATGCCGATATAATATTTTGGAGTAGCGCCTGCGAACGCGCTGACGTATTAGACGAAACCACTACCCGTACCAGCACTTCGAATCCTGGGTAGCGCGTCTTTTCTTCCATAGCCTCGATTTCATGTTGCTCGCTGGCGGTTAGCTGCGTATTGATAGCCTTAGACTCGTCGTGTGCGGCGCTCTCTTTGCCTTCTGGGGGTCGCCAGGGTGCTTCAATAATATCTTTGAATGAGCCGAAGCCGAGTGAGGCACCATGACTCGATGCGCTTTTACCCTGGGCACGATTCTTCTTCATCAGCTCGATGCGCTTATGCGTTTGTGCCGTCCAGACACTGCTTGCTGGACGGATAAGGAACTGCACCCCGACGCCATCCTCTTTGCCGGCCGAGGAAAGTGCATTAAGTAGTGTGCGTGAAGCGTCCCGCTTCGAATCAAGATAGGTCGAGATAGGCAGTGCTGCAGATTTCTTCAGGGTGAACTCGCCACCGATCGTGCCGCTTATCTTACCGACCTTACTAAAAACCGTGTGCTCTTCTACTTCTTCGAGTCGCGCCGTAGGGTATGCAGCCGCTATCGCCTGCTTGACTACCTCAAGAAGTACCATCGGCACAACCGCGTAGTAGTGCACCAGACCGTCTCGGGCGACGATTTCGAATGATATGTGTCGTTGGCCATATAGCTTACTTTTGAAGCCTCGTGTCGCTGTACTTGAGATAATGTTGTACATCG
>Ga0310810_10002621_pt1 | contig 19378 bp, 18 predicted proteins | sample NCmetagenome_FD_207641 | JGI IMG/M metagenome (GOLD analysis project Ga0310810, IMG submission 207641) | Soil microbial communities from experimental microcosm in Duke University, North Carolina, United States - NC | ecosystem: Engineered > Artificial ecosystem > Soil microcosm > Unclassified ...
CGGTTCCTGCTGGTGTCAGGAAAGCCGATTGAAGAGCCGGTCGCGTGGTACGGGCCAATCGTGATGAACACGCAAGAGGAGCTGCGTCAGGCGATGACTGACCTGCAAACCGGGAAATTCATCAAGCATCGCTGATCCCAATCGTGATTCTCGTTTTCGCCAACCCCCGGGGGCGGCAGGCGGCGGCATCGCTTCGAGCGCGTCGGCGAATACGGAATGTATTTCGTGGAGGAGTTTGTGGGAGACTGCAGGGACCGGTTCCTGGATGACAATATCCGCTTAGAAGTAGTAGCCGGTGGCCCGGCCGCCTGACTCGCTGCAACTCTTCATGCAGGGAAGTTACTGTCTCGGTGGACTCGGCGGAATGACGATTTCACGACGTCCAAATAATCGTGCATCGAGGGAAAGGGCCCCTGGGCCGAGGCAAATGACCGCAACCGCGATCACGGCCGCCAACGCCGCCGTGGCCGGCGTCACGAATGGCCCAATGGTGGACTTGGGAAACCACGTGAGGGCTGCGCCTGCGGCGACTATCGCCGCCGCCAACGCGACCACGCGAGTCATGAACCCCATCAGAAGCGCGAACCCGACTGCAGTTACTAACGCGGCCAGCGCCACACCTGCAAATCCTGGTTCGTGCTTATCCCCAAAGTACGCGAAGCTCTGCGCGATAAGGATTGCTCCCGTTGCCAGGCGCAAGAGTAGGAGGCCGGCACCAGGCCACCCGTCGGGAAACATAGAGAACATTTGGAGCAGCGGTCATCTCCTTCACACCGCTGAGTAGGATATGGTTTTTGCCGGGGCGCTGAATCCCTAATGGTTGGAATCTTTCTCTACCACTATTGAGGTACCGGCAGGGTCGCTGAAGTCCGCGTCAGAGTTGGATTATGCCGCGCCGTACACCGATAGCCACCGCCTGAGTTCGGTCGCTCGCTCCCAGTTTTTCCATCAGATGTTTGATGTGCACCTTGACCGTCTCTTCCGTGATGAAGAGCTTTTCGGCAATATCGCGGTTGCGATTACCGCCGGCGATTTCCCTCAAGACTTCTATTTCGCGATCGGTTAGGCTTTCGTCGCTATAGTGCTCTGCCAGATGAGCGGCAATCTCCGCTGGAATCCTCTTCTTGCCCAAATGCACCTGGCGAATTACTTCTACGAGTTCTTTCGGGGGCATGCTCTTCAACACATAAGCGCGGGCGCCCGCCTCGAGCGCTCGTTGAATTTCCACATCTCCGGCGAATGTAGTCAGCATTACGATGCGGGCTTCGGGGAACTCAGAACGAATGGCCATCATGGCATCGATGCCGCTCATATCTGGTAAACGGAGATCCATGAGAGTGACATCGGGCTTGTGTTGCCGAAAACCTTGAATGCCATCTCGTGCATTGAAAGCCTCGCCAACCAACGCCATGTCCGGCTGATTTCGAACGATGGTTGCGATGCCCTCGTGCAAGAGTGGATGATCGTCAACGCTGAAGACCCGAATTTTACCGGCGTCACCCATATGTGAATGGCTTTTTGAGTCCCGATTTTACTTGAATCCATATCCGCTAGATACGTCTTCAACCGCCATTTCCGAAGAATTGCTCATGATCGGGCAGTTAACCGCGTGTCAGGGGCTTTTCTTTCCCCTGATGGCGAAGTTTGGCGACCCACTTCGAAGTCAAACTCTGCGGCGCGGATTCGAACGCAGCGTGGTCTGGCACACGAAGTTCCACTTCCGTTCCGATTCCTGGCCGGCTCATCAGCTTGAAGCGCGCCCCGATTTTCTCCGCCCGTTCCCGCATCCCTGAAAGACCCCAATGCCCATCGCGACCTGAGTTCACGATCTGTGAGTCGATGCCGCAACCATTGTCCTCAACCAGGATCCGCAATTCGTCGGCAGCGTACTCCAGATACAAGGTGATCGCGCTCGCTTGAGAATGACGGAACGCGTTCACCAACGCCTCTCGCCCGATGCGATACACCTCGTCGCGAACGGCGGGCCGCAAGCGAGCCGTTCCGCCCTCCACAACCAGGCGGAAGTTAGCTCCCACCTCATCTAGTTCTCGCGGAATCTGTGAAAAGGACGTGATCAGATCATCCGGGTTGTGAATTGAAGACCGCAAACCGCGGATGGTGTTCCTTCCTTCCTCGATGACCTGACTCATCAATTGCTTCACGCGATTGAGGGTTGCCTGGGCAGGCGATCCGCTGGGCAACTGGTCCGCTGCCACATGAACCTGCATGGAGATACTGAGAAGGCCCTGCAACAGAGTGTCATGCAATTCCTGCGCGATCCGCGTGCGTTCGGCGAGCCGCTCCTCAAAGCGTAGGTTCAACTGCCGGGCCAACTGACGCATTCGCCAGCGATAGAACCCGACAACCATCGATGTCACCAACAAACCAACCAATAACCGGAGCCACCCTCTTTGCCAAACCGGCGGAGTTCCAGCCGTAACGCTGACTGAGACAACACTCCCGCTGATGCTTGGCAGATCGTCGATCACGGGGGGAGGAGAGTAGTCGCCCTGCACCAGCAGGGCGGCATAGTCGGTGCCTAGATGGGTGGTGCTGCTCCAACTGGAATCGGGGTTGATGGCGGTAAAGGGTCTATCTGCGTAGGGCTGCACATACCATCTGCCGCTTTTTGCATACAGCACTACTTCGAGGCCGTCATGTGGTCCATTGACCTTACCGCCAATGGAGCCAATGACGAGTGGCCCTCCCGGGTTGATCGGAGGAACATTCGTGAATTGGATTGATGGCCCTGCGCTCACCGGCAAGCGAGTACAGGACACGCAGGCCAACACAGCCAGAACCAGGCATAGGGCCCGTTTTCGCGGGCAGCGCGCAATCCGATTTCCCGTGGATATGGTTCGGCCTGGCCCCATTTTCAGTGATGTCCGACGCGAAGTGTCTGTGATCGACGCACGGCAGTTGGGACGAGCAGCCAGTTTACACCTGGCCTGAATCGAAATCTTAACGCTCGATGGCTCAAAGGCGCAGTGAGTCAGGCTTGGGGAGGGAGGGTTGCGGCCGGGTCGGTCGGTCCGTACCCGCGCGAGAAGGAATCTGAAAGTCACGCCGGAACCGATAAGCCTCCGCTTCCAAGAAACCGAAATGGTCATTGCGCCTTCATTTCAACCTGGCAGGATTGTTCGTTGCATAACCTGGTTGGTAGGGGCGTTAACTCTGTATGCGATCGTTTGTGAACAAATGACAGCGATCCGCGTTTCGCCTTCGACGCGGATCTCGCAATTTGTGTCTTAGGCTTGGCGATCGCGTTCCGAAACCGATCTGCAAGTTTGGCGCGGCCACGCGCCAGCTGCGCCTTGAGAGCGCCTTCGGGGAGCTCTGATTTCTGTGCCGCCCTCCGTATGGAAAAATCGATTCAGTTGCGAGACGTAATTACCGGCTTGATCAAAAGCGTTGCTTTCGCCAAGATCATCGCGCAGGTGAGCTGCCTCGAAGGATTTCGTGTCCGCGGCGGGCCCGATTCCGTAGGCCGCTCCACGGTAATCGTTGCCGACGCGGTCTTTACCGCCATCTTTTATTTCACGGTGAAATCCCTCGACGTGAAAGAAGGGACTCCACTGAATGAGAAGTCGATCGCCAAGCTAGATCGCATTTCAGACCAATTGGTAGCGCTCAGCCAACGCTAATGACACCATCCAGAATGTAAACGGAACCGTGACCGACGTGCGCGGGCCAGTACGCGAGGACCTGATCCGCCGGTCGAGGAGGGCGTCCACACATTGTTGGCAGTGCGGGAGTTCAAATCTCCCACTTATCTACGGCAAGGGGCGATCGTGTACAAAACCTCTCCGGAACAGATCGGCTTTTACAATTACCATCGCTGGGCGGTTGATCCACGTGAGTTTGTGACCAACGCCGTGGCGGAAAACCTGCGCGCGAGCGGACACTTTGCCCAGGTAAAGTTGTACGATGGACGTTCCGATGTGAACTACGTCCTCAGCGGACGCTTCGAGAAACTGGAGGAGATCGACTACGACGGCGTCAAGGTCGAGGTCGAGATTTCCGCTCAGATGACTAGCCTTTCAACCGGTGCTACGGTGTGGACAAACAGCGCTTCCGAGGTGGAAAGCGTCAGCGAACGCAACGTTCCCGCCGTTGTGGCGGCGATGAACAAGACGATGGGCAGGGCGATTAAGAAATTACTGACACCCGGGCCTACAGCAATTGCATCAACGAACACCAGGTAAGGCGCACAAATTCATTCACTAAGATCCGCAACAGGAGAATGCTCATGACTTTGCTCGACTCACTCAAACAGTACACGACGGTCGTCGCCGATACTGGCGATATTGAAGCCATCCAGCGCCACCGACCGCAAGACGCTACCACCAATCCATCTCTCCTTTATAAGGCTGCCGAAATGCCGGCGTATCGCCACCTGGTGGATGAGGCGGCCGAGAAAGCATCCGATCTCGGCGGCAGCCACGAACAGATGGCGGAAGAGTTCATCGATCAGCTCTTCGTCCTTTTTGGAAGCGAGATTCTCAAGGTTGTTCCCGGCCGCGTTTCCACGGAAGTGGCCGCTAGCCTGAGCTTCGATACTCCGGGCACTGTCGCCAAGGCCCGCAAGCTGATCTCGCTTTATCAAAAGAAAGGAGTGGAGCGCGAGCGCATCCTGATCAAGATCGCCAGTACCTGGGAGGGAATTCAGGCGGCGAACGAACTGGAACAGGAAGGGATTCACTGCAACCTCACTCTGTTATTCAGCTTCGCCCAGGCGGTTGCGTGCGCTGAGGCTGGAGTAACACTGATCTCGCCCTTCGTGGGCCGCATCTACGACTGGTACAAGAAGGAAGGCGGAGGCAAGGAGATTGCGCCCGATCAGGATCCCGGAGTGGCTTCGGTCACGCGTATTTACAACTACTACAAGAAATATGGCTACAAGACCCAGGTGATGGGAGCAAGCTTCCGCAACGTGAATCAAATCATCCGGCTTGCTGGATCCGACCTGTTGACCATCAGCCCTGAGTTGCTCGATCAACTGGAGCAGACCGAAGGAAAGATGGAGCGAAAGCTCGATCCGGCAACTGCCAACGCCAGCAAAGAGGAGCGCCTGCGCTTGAGCGAGAAAGCTTTTCGCTGGATGCACAACGAAGATGCGATGGCGACGGAGAAGCTGGCCGAAGGCATCCGCAAATTCAACGCTGACGCGAAGAAACTTGAACAGTACGCGCTTTCACAAGTTGCGGAAAAGGTCGGCTAACTATGATCTCGGCCCGGGCGGTGCTTTGGGACATGGACGGAACTCTGATCGACTCAGAGGAGTACCACTGGATCGCCTGGCGCAATACGATGGCAGACGAGGGTGTGTCGATCACCCGCGAGCAATTTCTTGCGTCGTTCGGTCAACGCAACGATTCCATCGTCCCGCGATGGATCGGAGGCGAAGTAACTGCAGAGCGTATTGATAAAATCGCGGACGCAAAAGAAGAGATGTACCGCGGTCTAATTCGCAGATACGGTATTGCTCCTCTGCCGGGAGTGGAACGTTGGGTCCATCGGCTACGCGAGGAAGGTTGGGTTCAGGCCATTGCCTCGGCCGCCCCGCGAGCGAATGTTGATGCCATCCTCGAGGCTTTATCCGGCACACTTGTTTTTCAAGGCGTAGTTTCTGCCGAAGATGTGCACCGGGGGAAACCCGATCCTGAAGTGTATTTAGTCGCCGCGTCGCGAGTCGGAGCATCGCCCGAGCGCTGCATTGTTGTGGAGGATGCTGCTGTGGGTATCGAAGGCGCGCGCCGTGCCGGAATGAGGAGTATTGGAGTCAATCGGAATGGCGCGCCTCTGGCCGCCGATCTCACGGTGCAATCACTGGATCTTCTGGGCCCAGATGCGTTTGTGACATTGCTCGAAGGGCAAGCTGTAGTAGCCAAATAGAACTCAAGATCTCTGCAACTCTAGATTCCATCCTTGCCACTCTGAACGGCGGCCTCATGCAACCGCGGGGGTTTTGTTTTCCTCCTCGGTCTCGCTCGCTCCGGCCATCATTTGGTTGAAATTGAAATCCGTGGGCGCCACACCGGTGATGAGCCTCGCCCCGCGGCTGAAGGTCATGTCCTGAATAGCCCATTTTATGAAAACGACGATTCGGCTCTGGAACTCGACGATATACATGAGATGAATGAAGGCCCATACCAGCCAAGCTGGTAAGCCCCACATATGCATACCGAATACATCGGCCACTGCCGCTGCGCGTCCAATGACGGCGATATTTCCTTTATCGAAGTAGTTGAAGGGCGCTGGCTTCGATTGGTTTCTCACTTTTCGCACGATGGCCTTTGCGGCGTAGGCGCCTCCCTGCATCGCTACCTGAGCCACGCCCTGCAGCGCCTTGCCATGCTTATCGATTGAGAGCGCGAGATCGCCGACGACATAAATCTCGGGAAACTCAGGAATGGTAAGGTCAGGGCCAACCTTGATCCTTCCAATGTGGTCAGTCTCTGCACCTGTGCGTTTTGCAATTGTTCTAGCCAATGGCGAAACTGTCACACCACCAGCCCAGATCACGGTCTTTGTCGACAGGCTTTGAGTAGTCCCGTTTACCTGATAGCTGATCCCGTCTTTTGTGAGTTCGTGCACCATCGCGCCCATCCTGGTTTGTACACCGAGCTTCGCCAGAGAGCGCTCCGCCTTCTGCGCCAAATCCTCCGGAAATGCCATGAGCAGACGCGGCGCACCATCCATCAAAATAATCTGCGCATCTCCGGGATTGATCGACCGGAAGTCGTGCTTTAGGGTCTGGCGCGCAATCTCGCCGATGGCTCCTGATAATTCAACCCCGGTCGGACCTGCGCCGACGATGGTGAAAGTGAGCCAGGCACGTCGCTGGGCGGGATCGTCCAGCCTTTCTGCAACTTCGAATGCATAGAGGATCTTGTGCCTCAGGGTTGTCGCCTCCTCAATGCTCTTGAGTCCGGGCGCCCATTTTTGCCAATCATCGTGGCCATAGTAAGAGGTTTGCGATCCAGCGGCGACGATTAGAGAGTCGTATTCGAAACTGGCGCCATCCTCAAGCACAACGTGTTTTGAGACCGGATCAATGTCAACGACATCGCCGAGCAATACACGAGTATTTTTCTGGCGGCTCAGGATGCCGCGCAAGGGTGCGGCGACCTCGCCGGGCGAGAGCGAACCGGTCGCTACCTGGTACAGCAGGGGCTGAAACAGGTGATAGTTGCGGCGATCGATCAGCGTGACATCAACAGGTGCGGATTTCAATGCCTGGGCCGCATACAGTCCGCCGAAGCCGCCGCCAATAATGATGACTTTGTGTCGTCCACTCATAAATCCCCCACTCTGTTTGCGTGCCCCACGCCGATTGACGTTCTTGTCTCAGTTTCGTGGCCGAACCAGAACTACGACTGATCGCGGGCCGACTCGGTAACTTGAAGCCCTTAGAGATTCGCCAGTTTCCATAAAATCGTTCGGGCTCGGCAGTGCAGTGTTCACAACTCGCGTCCATTCTCGCGCCGTGCCTTCTTGGACCTGGAACTCAAGCTCTTCCCAGTACCCATTGATCATCACGTAGATGTCATCGTCGCCTTGAGAGGCGCCGTGCAGGTAGAAGGCTAGCGTGTGCGAATCGTTTGACGAGTCAGCCCTCTCGCCCACTCCGTACCATGTAACGTCCTCGCGCCAGAAGCGGCTGCGGCCGAGCGACGGATGACCTTTCCGGAACCCAATCATGTGTTTAAAGAACTGGAAGATGTCGCGGTTCGTCTCCAGTTGGCTCCAATCCAGCCAGCCCATTTCGTTGTCCTGGTTGTAAGGATTGTTATTGCCGAGCTGGGTGTTCAGGGATTCGTCTCCCGCGCGGAACATTGGGATGCCATTTGAAAGCATCAGCAGGCACAAAAAATTCTTCACCTGCTTGCGCCGCAGCACGCGCACTTCTTCTGGCGCGCCGTCGTCTCCTTCGTAGCCGCAATTCCAGCTGTAGTTGGCATCCATGCCATCCTGGTTGTTGTGCCCATTCGCCAGGTTGTGCTTCTCGTTGTAAGCGACAACGTCGTAAAGAGTGAACCCGTCATGCGACGTAATGAAATTCACGCTCTGGTAAGCGTGATAAGCGTCGTAACGGTCATCAGGAAAAAGGTCATCGCTGCCGTAAAGTCGCCGCATTAGATCGGGAACCATTCCCGAGTCGCCTTTGACGAAGCGCCGCAGGTCGTCCCGAAACCGCCCGTTCCACTGCAGCCATGTGATGCCGGGGAATCCGCGGCCAAGCTGGTAGGCGCCCGTGTCCCATGGCTCTGCTATCAGGCGCAACTTCCCTAACTCGGGATCGCCGGCAATCTCAGCAAAAATTGGTGCGTGCCCCCAGTTGAGAGACCCGTCCTCATTGCGGCTGAAGACCGACGCCAGATCAAAACGGAAGCCATCGATGTGCAACTCGCGCTTCCAATGACGCAAGCTGTCCATCACCATCTTGCGGACATGTCCGCGACCGAAGTTCATCGTATTGCCCGTACCGGAGTAATTCGCGTATGGGTTGATGGGGTCTGACGTCATCATGTAGTAGCTGGCGCTGTCGAATCCCTTGTAGCTGTAGATAGGCCCGCGATGGTCTCCTTCACAGGTGTGGTTGTAAACCACGTCGAGCACCACCCCGATGCCGGCCTCGTGAAACGCCTTGACCATGGTCTTGAACTCGACATGCTGTTCGTCCGCCCCGGTGCTCGCATATTGGGCGTGAGGGGAAAAGAAATTCAACGGCATGTAGCCCCAGTAATCGCCTTCCTGGGGATCGCGTTGAAATACAGGCATCAACTCAACCACGGTCACACCGAGCTCTTTGAGATAAGGAATCTTGTCCACAAGGCCGGCGTAGGTTCCTGCTCGCGACGGATCTACGCCTGAGTTGGGATTTTTGGTGAATCCCTTCACGTGAAGTTCGTAAACGATCGCGTCCGATTCATGACGCGGCGAGCGAACTCCCTGCCAATCAAATATCGGTTCATGAGCAGGCAGTACGCCGAGCGGGCCTTTACCGGCATTCGGGCCTTCCCGCATCGCGCTTTGGCGATCAAAATCAGGGGGGAAAAAGACGCATTTCGCGTAGGGATCAAGCAGCACCTTCTGAGGATCAAAGCTGTGCAGGTAAGACGGCCCTTCACCCGACACCGAATACGCGTAATAACGCGCTTCACCAAGTTCCCTGACGGGAACTCGGCAATGCCAGATTCGTCCCGACTTATGAAGCAGAAAATCGAACCGGTAAGCAAACAGCGGATTAACCAGGTCCGAAGGAGCGTAAAGCAACAGCGTGACGCTCTCGGCATGCTCGGCATGGACGGCGAAGTTGAACGCCTGCTCAGTTTCGAGCCAGGTAGCGCCCAGCGGTAAAGGACTGCCCTCGTTCTGCTCCCAACTCAATCGTTTCGGCCGCGTCTCAGTCGAGGGTGCTACGGCGATACTTCCTTCTATCTCAGGGGCCATCACGGAAGCATCGCTCATTTGGTTGACTGGTGCAATCGGCATTCCAACACTATGGTCCGCGGAACTCTCGGATTTTTGTCCGGCGCGCGGCCCGACATCATTACGGAGAATGGTAACCATGCCAAGAGCAACATCGATGTGCGGCTCTATGACATAAAGGCGCCCGGCGGGACGCTGGGTGCGTGGTTCGATTTCGCAAATAGTAGAGGGAGTACAGCCTCAACCAGCCAGTTGATTCCGACTACTGACGGTTACGCCTTCGGATTTCGCCATCAGCGACTGGAATGGCATAGCGGCTACCACGTGTTTGGAATTCAGTACGGGACCGGCGCAGCCAGTAACTTCAGCACATCGATCGACGACCCAAGCCGATTTGTGAACAGCACCGCGCGGTTTCTGCTCACCGAACAGGTGCTGATTCAGCCCAACGATAAGTTCGCGATCATGCCGATCTTTATCCTGCAACGAACTAAGGACGGTAATCCTTTACACGGTTGGGATCAGTGGGCCTCGTTCGGTGCCCGGCCGGAAATTTTCTTTACCAAGCGCGTCTCGCTGGCATTCGAGGGAGGATTCGACCACACGCATAGCAGCACCGGCCAATATGACGGCTGGCTGCGCAAGTTCACGATCGCGCCGCAAACTGGCGCAGGGCGCAAATTCTTCAGCCGGCCCGTGCTGCGCGCCTATCTTACGTACGCGGATTGGTCGGATGGATTACGCGGGTTTGTTGGTGGAATTCCGTTCCAGAACCGGACGAACGGTCTAACATACGGAGTGCAAGCCGAAACCTGGTGGTAGGAGAAAACGAATGGCCACGCAATCCATGACAGTTGGCGCGAAGTCCGGAAGCAACTCTGCGGGCTACAAGAGGATCGTCTACATCATCTGCGCGGTAGCTGCTCTGGGAGGCCTTCTGTTTGGCCTTGACCAGGGATTTATCGCGAACTCACTAACCACCATCGACGGCTACTATCACCTGGGTGTTCAGGGTGGTGAGCGTTACTCAGCCATCCTCGCAACTGGCGGGATCGTGGGTGCGTTGCTCTCGGGCATCTTCGCGCGCTTTCTCGGGCGGAAGAGGAGCCTGCTGTTCGCCGGATTCATTTTTACCACTGCGTCTGCGCTCTCGGCGATGCTCCCCTCGCTGCCTGTGTTGTCGGCCTGCCGTTTCGCACTTGGCTTCGGTGTGGGCGTTGCATCTTTTATTGTGCCGTTATACCTGGCCGAAACTGCTCCAGCGGCCATTCGCGGCTCGATGGGTACGCTGTTTCAGTTGATGATCACGATCGGTATCTTCCTGATCTCGCTGACGAACGTCTTGATCGCCCGCGCATTCACCAATCCTTCTACCTCTCTGCCTCTCATGTTCCTGACCATCACTCTGTTCGCGGCGCTGATGTTCTTTGGCGGCTTCATACTCCCCGAGAGCCCGCGCTGGTTGATGCTCAAGCGCAGGAAAGAGCAGGCAATCGCCGTGCTGCAGCGCACGCTGAACACGCAGCAGGAGATCGACGCTGAGATAGCGGAAATAGAGCAGGCGCTGCACGGGCCGCAGGGCGCGGGAATCAGCATCGTCCTGCGCGGCTACTTTTTCAAAGTACTCGTTGTTGGCGTACTGCTGCAGATGTTCCAGCAGCTCGTCGGCATCAACATGATGATTTATTACTCCCCGACAATCTTCGGCTACGCGGGTATAACCGGATTCCTGGCGGCCATGACCGTCCCCACCGTCAATATGATCTTCACCTTTCCGGCAATCCATCTCGTCGAGAAATGGGGACGCAAGAAACTCCTGTATGTAGGAGCGGTGGCGATGTTAGTCACCATGATCGCCGCCGGCGCCGCCTTTCAGTCGATCGGTGCCAATCCCGCAGGGATCAGCGGCACCGTGAAGGCGGTATTGCTCGCGTCGGCGGTTGTGTACATCTTCGGCTTCGCGGTTTCCTGGGGACCAGTCGCCTGGCTAGTCTGCTCCGAAATTTTCCCCCTTGAAGGCAGAGAAGTTGGAATGACGATCACCACCATGGTCAATTGGACATTCGCGGGCTTGGTCATGGGCAACGCGCTTTCATTCATGAATGCGCACGGGAACGCGTCGATCTTTTTTGTGTTCGGAGGTTTCTGTTTGCTGGCGATTCTTTTTGTCGCTATGTTCGTGCCTGAGACGAAGGGAATAACCCTCGAGGAGATGGAGTTCAATCTAAAGGCGGGTGTCCCGTTGCGCAGGCTCGGCGAACGCTCGGCCGTACGGACAGGAAATTGATCATGCTCATCGCGGGCGACATCGGCGGCACAAAGACTGATCTGGCAATCTATTCGCCTGACTCGGGGCCGTACACACCGTTGGTGCAAGGTGAAATGCTTAGCGCCGACTATCCCAGCCTCGAGGCCATGGTCAGGGAGTTTCTGGCGAGCGCAAAGGTGTCAGTTGATGTCGCTTCCTTCGATGTCGCTGGCCCGGTGATCAACGGGCAAGTAAAAACTACCAACTTGCCCTGGGTCATGGATGAGAAGTCTTTGGCGAAAGACTTGAACCTGAAAGCCGCGCACCTGATAAACGATCTGGAGGCAGTGGCGCGGGCGGTGCCGGCGCTTCGTTCTCAAGACGTTCTCGCCATCAATAAAGGAGAAGCGGTAAGGCATGGCCCGATCGCTGTTATCGCTCCCGGCACCGGTCTGGGCGAATCATTTTTAACCTGGAATGGCTCTGACTACGTTGCCCATGGGTCCGAAGGCGGCCACTCAGATTTTGCTCCCACCGACGAGCGCCAGATTCGCCTGCTTCAGTATTTACTCCCCCGTTTCGGCCACGTGGGATTCGAACGTGTCTGCTCCGGGATTGGCGTTCCTAATGTTTACGAATTCCTGCGTGACGTGGAAAAAATTCCCGAGCGGCCTGAGGTCGCGGCCGTCATTGCCGCCGCCAAAGATCACACCAAAGCGATCGTGCAGGCTGCCTTTGACCCAGACCACCCCAGCGAGTTATGCCGAGCAACGGTCGAAATGTTGGCTTCGATTCTGGCCGGTGAAACCGGCAATCTTGCATTGAAGGTCTTTGCCACCGGAGGCGTTTACATCGCGGGCGGCATCGCCCTTCACATTATTCCTTTGCTGCAGAAGTCGCAGTTTATGGACGGCTTCACACGAAAGGGCCGATTTAAGGACCTGATGGCGCGTATTCCGGTCAATGTGATCACAACCCGCGCGGCGCTGCTTGGCGCCGCCTCATTTGGACTGCAAAGCCTGAGAAACGTCGGCATCGAAAACCGAACACCACTTTCTGCAGTGTGAATTTGGCTTCGCGATTAATGACCTACGGGAAATAGATAAGGAGATCAGCATGGCAGCTAACCCCCAACCGCGAGTAGCGAAGCGGGCCAGTCCGCAAGCTGCGTGGAAAGCGCTCGCTTCACATCACAAAGCCGTTTCAAAACTTCATCTCCGGGAACTTTTCGCTGACGATCCCAAGCGTGGGCAGCGGTTGGCGCTTGAAGCTGCCGGCTTGTACCTGGACTACTCCAAGAACCGCATCACGGACGAAACTCTCAAACTCCTGCTGGGACTCGCTGAAGAATCCGGATTGCGCTCCCGAATCGACGCCATGTTCAGCGGCGAAAAGATCAACATCACTGAAAGCCGTGCCGTGCTCCACGTTGCTCTTCGCGCCCCGAAAGACGAAAAGATTCTTGTTGATCGAAAAAATGTTGTGCCCGAGGTCCACGCGGTCCTCGACCGCATGGCTGAATTTTCAAACCGCGTGCGCAGTGGTGAATGGAAAGGTCACACGGGCAGCCGGATTCGCAACGTGATCAACATCGGCATAGGCGGTTCCGATCTGGGCCCTGTCATGGCCTACGAAGCGCTCAAGCACTATTCTCAGCGCGACATGACTTTCCGCTTCGTCTCAAACGTGGATGGAACTGATTTCGCGGAAGCGGTGCAGGACTTGGATCCTGCCGAAACGATGTTCATCGTCTCCTCAAAAACATTTACCACGCTCGAAACCATGACCAACGCGCAAACTGCGCGCGCATGGTCGGTTGCGGGATTCGGAGGTGATGAGAAATCGGTCGCGAAACACTTTGTAGCGGTTTCGACCAACGCAACGGAAGTCTCAAAGTTCGGCATTGATACCGCCAACATGTTCGGATTCTGGGACTGGGTCGGCGGACGCTATTCCATGGATTCGGCCATCGGCCTTTCCACCATGATCGCCGTCGGACCCGATAATTTTCGCGCGATGCTGAATGGCTTCCACGAGATGGACGAGCACTTTCGCACTGCGTCATTCGAAAGTAATCTGCCCGTACTCATGGGTCTGCTTGCAATTTGGAATAACGACTTCCTCGGCGCGGAAACTGTCGCCGTCCTGCCTTACGAACAATATCTCAAGCGCTTTCCCGCATATCTGCAGCAGTTGACCATGGAAAGCAACGGCAAACACGTCACTCTGAAGGGAAAGGAAGTCAAGCAGAACACTGGTCCCATTTACTGGGGAGAGCCCGGGACCAACGGCCAACATTCTTTCTATCAGTTGATCCATCAGGGCACACGCCTGATTCCCTGCGACTTTATTGCATTTGCCAGGCCGCTGAACCGGGTCGGCAGACATCACGACATGCTACTCGCCAATGTTTTTGCCCAGACTGAAGCGCTTGCATTCGGCAAGACGGCGGACCAGGTGAAAACCGAGGGTACTCCGGACTGGCTGGTGCCGCATCGCGTGTTTGAAGGCAACCGGCCCTCGAACACCATTTTGGCTGAGCGGCTCGATCCCGAGACGCTGGGAAAACTAATCGCGCTGTATGAGCACTCCGTGTTCACGCAGGGAGTGATCTGGAACATTGATTCGTTCGATCAGTGGGGCGTCGAACTCGGCAAAGTCCTGGCGCAGCGCATCATTCCTGAACTTGAGAACCCCGCCGAGCCTGTGCTCAATCACGACAGCTCGACTAACACGCTGATCCGGCGTTACCGCAAAATGAAGGGGCAGTAGTCGTGAACGCAAACATTAATTCGCTACGCGATGTCTTAACACGATTAGAAACAGAGGGTGCGGGCCTCGGGCACTTCAATGTCTCTGACCAGGTTCTGTTGAAGGCGATAATTGCGGCCGCCGCCGAAACCAAGCTTCCGGTACTCGTCGGCGCGTCTGAAGGTGAGCGGGATTTTTTCGGCGCGCATGAGCTTGCTGCCGTTGTGAAGACCAGCCGACAGCAATCTGGACTGCCGATTTTCCTGAACGCAGACCACACACATTCCCTCGACAAGGCCGTCGAAGCGGCGAATGCCGGCTTCGACGCGATCACCATCGATTTCTCCGCCTTGCCCTTCGATGAGAATGTGGCGCGCACGAAGGAAACCGTTCAAGCGATCAAGGCGATCAACCCGGCGATCCTTGCCGAAGGCGAAATTGGCGATATCGGAACCGGGTCCGAAATCAAAGAAACAGTTCGGGGTGGAAAGCTGAGCACACCCGAGGAGGCGAGACAGTTCGTCGAGGCGACCGGCATTGACATTCTCGCGCCCGCTGTCGGCAACATGCACGGCATGCTAAAAAGCATGGTGCAGGGAAAAGCCAAGAAGCATCTGGATATTGAAAGAATCGCGCAGATCAAGCGATCGTCCGAGGTTTTCCTAACCCTGCACGGCGGGTCCGGCACGGATGATGAACACTTTCGCAGGGCGATCACCGCGGGAATCAACATCATTCACATCAATACCGAATTAAGGGTCGCCTGGAGGGAATCACTCGACGCAAGCCTGTCCCGCGACGCGAACGAAGTTGTGCCTTATAAGATTCTGCGGCCGGTCGTGGATTCCGTGAAGCAGGTTGTCATCTCGCGCCTGCGGCTCTTTCATCGCGGAGCAGTCAGCTCCGGCGCGGTCGGAAGTGTCGCGTAACAGCCATCACACTGATATCGACTTCGCTGTGTTACCGATTTTTCAGAACAGGAGAACTTATGCAACTGGGAATGATAGGACTGGGCCGCATGGGCGCCAACATGGTGCGCCGGCTGATCAGTAAGGGACACAACTGCGTTGTGTTCGATCGCTCGCCGCAAACGGTAAATGATTTAGTAAAAGAGAACGCCGTAGGCGCCTCATCACTGCAAGACCTGGTGCAAAAGCTGGCGAAGCCGCGGGCACTGTGGTTGATGGTACCCGCCGGGGTTGTTGACCAGACAATCGCCGATTTGTTGCCGCACCTGGATGCTGGCGACATCCTGATTGATGGCGGAAACTCCTATTACATCGACGACATCCAGCGCGCAAAAGACCTCGCCCCAAAACAAATTCATTATGTGGACGTAGGCACGAGCGGCGGTGTGTGGGGCCTGGAACGCGGCTACTGCATGATGATTGGCGGCGAAACAGATGTCGTCCAGCATCTCGATCCGATTTTCTCCGCGCTCGCTCCCGGAAAAGGAGACATCTCGCCAACTCCTGGACGCGACAAGCTCGATGGCACCGCCGAACAAGGGTATCTGCACTGCGGCCCGAACGGCGGCGGACACTTCGTCAAAATGGTTCACAACGGAATCGAGTACGGAATCATGGCGGCTTACGCTGAAGGATTATCGGTGCTTCGCTCGGCCAATGTTGGCAAACAACAACAGGGTATCGATGCCGAGACAACCCCGCTGCGTGATCCGGAACACTACCAGTATGACTTCAACCTGCGCGACGTTTCCGAAGTCTGGCGACGCGGGAGCGTGATCGCATCGTGGCTGCTCGACCTGACCGCGAGCGCCCTGGTTCAGGACCAGACTCTCTCGAAATTTGCCGGGCGCGTGTCCGATTCCGGCGAAGGCCGCTGGACGATCAAAGCCGCGATCGACGAGGCCGTCCCAACGCCGGTGCTTACGGCCTCCCTCTACGAGCGGTTCAGCTCGCGGGGCGAAGCCGATTACGCCGACAAGCTGCTGTCCGCGATGCGTTTCGGTTTCGGCGGGCATCTGGAAAAGCCGGCAGAAAAATCAGAGGCCGCTTAAAGGAGGGATTTTCATGAGCCGTTCCCACTCGGACGCGTTGGTTTTCTTCGGCGCAACCGGCGACCTTGCTTACAAGAAGATTTTCCCATCCCTGCAGGCGATGGTGAAACGCGGACACCTGAACGTTCCGGTCGTTGGGGTCGCCAAAGCGGGATGGAACCTTGACCAGCTTCGCGCCCGCGCGAAGGACAGCCTGGAGAAACACGGCGGGCTCGATCCCACCGCTTTCGAAAAGCTGATCGGCTTGCTGCGCTACGTGGATGGTGATTATCAGGATCCCACAACCTTCACTACGCTTCGCAATGAACTGAAAGAGGCAAAGTGTCCGGCACACTATCTGGCAATCCCGCCGGCGCTGTTTGAAACCGTTGTTCAGCACTTGTCTGATTCAAACTGCGGTGGAGGTGCACGAGTCATCGTGGAGAAGCCATTCGGGCATGATCTCGCTTCCGCGCAAGAGTTGAACAAGGTGCTGCTCAGCGCGTTCGAAGAGGACGACATCTTTCGCATTGACCACTATCTCGGCAAACGCGCAGTGAACAATGTGCTGGCATTTCGCTTCGCCAACGCTTTTGTCGAATCTTTCTGGAACCGCAATTACATAGAGAGCGTCCAGATCACCATGGCAGAGGATTTAGGCGTGCAGGGCCGTGGCGGTTTTTACGATCAGACTGGCACCATCCGCGATGTGGTGCAAAACCATTTGTTTCAGGTGTTGTGCAACCTTGCGATGGAGCCGCCGGTCCGCTCTGACAGCGAATCGCTCCGCGACGAAAAAGTCAAAGTACTGCGGGCAATTGCTCCTATTGAGGAGAAGGACCTCGTACGCGGTCAGTTCCTTGGCTATCTCCAGGAAAACGGCGTGGCCAAAAACTCACAAACTGAAACCTTTGCTGCTGTGAAGTTGGAAGTGAGCTCCTGGCGCTGGAAGGGCGTGCCGTTCTACATTCGCGCCGGCAAATGCTTACCAACAACTTGTACCGAAATACTTGCCAGGTTTCACAAGCCTCCGACGCTGATTCCGGACAGCCTGCTGGTCGAGAACCATCTCCGGCTCCGTCTCAGCCCGGACGTGACGATCGCGATGGGAATGATGAGCCTGTCGCCTGGTGCCGAAGGGATGTCACTTCAAAGCGGCGAAATGGTCGCCAGCCACCATCCGCGCGCAGATGAGATGGACGCCTACGAGCGAGTGCTCGGCGCCGCGATGGGCGCAGACAGCACGCTGTTCGCTCGCGAGGACTACGTGGAAGAGGCGTGGCGAATTGTGGAGCCAGTGCTGAAAAAGAACACACCGGTTTATCCGTATGCGCCGGGAACATGGGGCCCCGACGAAGTCGCGCGAGTGGCTCCGCCAGGAGGCTGGAGCAACCCTGGCGAAAAGGAAACGTTGGCCGTTGCAAGCGAGGCAGCGTGATGAAGATGGACGTTTTTCCCGATTCTGACACCGTTGCCCGCGAAGCGGCGAAGCTGATCGCGAAAAAAGCCCGCGAGGCGGTGGCAACTCGCGGCAAGTTTGCCATAGCAGTAAGCGGCGGCAAAACCCCCTGGGTCATGCTTCGTGATCTCGCGCAGGAGGATGTTCCGTGGAACGCGGTCCACGTCTTTCAGGTAGACGAAAGGATTTCGCCGCCCGGAGATCCCGATAGGAACCTGACCCACTTACGGGAGAGCCTGCTCGCGAATGCGCCCTTGCGACCCGAGCAGATCCACGCTATGCCGGTGGAATCGTGCAACTTCGAAGGCGGCAGCGCACGATACATGGTGACTTTGGAGGAAATTGCCGGTTCGCCACCGGTCCTCGATCTCGTCCACCTTGGCCTGGGACCCGATGGTCATACTGCTTCGCTGGTTCCTGGCGATCCGGTGCTCGATCTCCAGGACGTAGATGTGGCACTCACCGGAACCGTCTATCAAGGGCGCCGGCGCATGACCCTCACCTATCCGATCATCGATCGCGCGCGATTCGTGTTGTGGCTGGTGACTGGAGGCGAAAAAGTGACTATGCTGTCCCGCCTGCTGTCAGCCGATATTTCTATTCCCGCCGGGCGTGTCCGGGCGACCGACGCCGTTGTGTTCGCGGATCACGCGGCCGCCGGTCAGACTGGACAAGAATCCATGGGTAGGAGTGGCGTGAGTGAGCCCTGAGGAGAACGTCACGATACGCATTGGGCTTTTTCATTCCTCTTGGCCGCGCCGTGGTGTCTGGCACCGGGATGCGGCATACGACGGCGAACGAATTTAAGCGTATGCCATGGAGGCAGTTATGAGTACCGCTATCGCTCCCATTGAATTGAGCACGACAGAACTTGACCAGCTCTGCATCAACACCATTCGCACGCTTTCCATCGACGCGGTGCAGCAAGCAATTCCGGGCATCCAGGAACACCCATGGCGTTGGCGCCGCTGGTTTACACCATCTGGAACCGCGCGCTCAAGTACGATCCGCAAAATCCGATCTGGCCCAATCGCGACCGTTTCGTGCTTTCAGATGGACCTGACTCCATGTTGCTCTGGTCAACTCTCCGTCTCACAGCTGTCCGAGCGGTGAATGCCGAGTACGAACAAGCGGGAAAGCCGTGCTCGCGGACGCCCCTGGCGGAAATCCAGAAGTCATCATCATCGCTTCGGGTAGCGAGGTCAGCCTTGCGGTGAATGCGCACGAGAACCTGGTCGCTGAAGGTGTCCGGTCGCGTGTCGTTTCTATGCCGTCATGGGAGATCTTCGAGCATCAATCGCAGGAATACCGAGACAGCGTTTTGCCGCCGAGCGTAAAGGCTCGCGTTGCGGTTGAACGAGGCTCAACCATAGGCTGGGATCGTTACGTCGGCAACTCGGGAGAGGTTATCGGCATGAAGACTTTCGGCGCCTCAGCGCCTCTGAAGGAGCTGCAGAAGAAGTTCGGCTTCGAGCCCGATCAGGTG